>Ga0247844_1009335_pt1 | contig 10264 bp, 11 predicted proteins | sample LaCtaG_FD_192421 | JGI IMG/M metagenome (GOLD analysis project Ga0247844, IMG submission 192421) | Freshwater microbial communities from meromictic Lake La Cruz, Castile-La Mancha, Spain - LaCruzMarch201714.5m_1 | ecosystem: Environmental > Aquatic > Freshwater > Lake | place: Spain: Castile-La...
GGTCAGGGATGCCACCGCGGTAAATGCGCTCACCCCAGGCCACCGTCTCTTTGGCGTTGGCAAAACCGGGTTTGGCTTGCTTGGAGGCCAACCAGAAAGCGATGTTGCGCATGTCTTCAGGGCTGAGAGCAGCGACCATGCCGCTCATGACGGCGTTGGCACGTTTGCCCGATTTGTACTCTTGCAGTTGCTTGAGCAAATACTCAGGGTGTTGCTGGGCCAACTTGGGGTTGGCTGGTGTGCTGGAGTTGCCGTCTGCGGCATGGCAAGCCACACAAGCTTGGCTGAAAATGGCTTCGCCTTTGGCCAGGTCGGGTTTGGCGGCTTGCGGCGCAGGGCCGGCAGCCAAGGCAGAACCAGCCACCAAAGCGGCTGACAGAGCAGTGATCAAGAGAGAGGAAATCGACTTCATGGCGTGATCCAAGAGTTGGCGCAAAACCCAAGGATTCTACAATGAGGTCTGCGTCAGTTTCCTGACGACCCAAGGTATCCCTGATTTATGAGCTCCCGCCCCCATGTTCGCGTTCCTGCAAGCACCCCCAAAGCCGCCAAAGCCAGTCCGGCCTTGATTTCGGCGGCGCGCAATAACCCCGCAGCTGTCACGCCCATGGGCTGGATGCACACAGCCCGTTTTTTGACCACCGCCGCACAACTGCACCACCTGCCCGCGATGGACACGCCCGAAATCGCCTTTGTGGGCCGCTCCAACGCGGGCAAGTCCACCTGCATCAACACTCTGACGCAAAAAAAGCAGCTCGCCTTTGCCTCCAAAAAACCGGGACGCACCCAGCACATCAACCTGTTTGCTTTAGGCAAACAAGGCATCACCGACACCGTTCTGGCCGATTTGCCCGGTTACGGTTACGCCGCTGTGGCCAAGATGGACAAGCTGCGTTGGCAGCAAGTCATGGCCAACTATTTGGTCAGCCGCGAAAACCTCAAAGGCATCGTCATGATGTGCGACCCGCGCCATGGCCTGACGGAACTCGACGACATCCTGCTGGAAGTGATCCGTCCGCGGGTCGAGGAAGGCCTGAAGTTCCTGATCATCTTGACCAAGGCCGACAAGCTCACCCGCGCCGAACAAGCGAAGGCCTTGTCGATTGCGCGACTGCAGGCTGGTGGCGGTGAAGTCAAACTTTTTTCAGCCCTGAAAAAACAAGGCGTGGACGAAGTGGCTCAACTGCTGTGGGACTGGACCCACTCGGCCGAAGGCGCAGCCCCGGCACTGGTGTCCGACCAGCCGCCTGAAGAAGAACCCGAAGCCCTGGACGAGTGAACCGCAGCCTTTGACAGATCAGGATCGCCGCCACGCAAGGAGCGCCCCCGTGTTCACATCCCCTACCGATATTCAGACCTGGCAGCAGGACCTGCCCCACGGCATCACCCTGAGCTGCCGCGCCTGCGGCGAACGGGGCCGTCCCGTGCTGATGTTCCTGCATGGCTTTCCGGAAGCCGCCTGGGTTTGGGACCCTTTGCTGGTCCACTTTTCAAAAGTCGAAAACGGCGGCTACCGCTGCGTGGCGCCAAACCTGCGCGGCTATGAACGCTCCAGTGCCCCGGACGATGTCAAGGCCTACCGGGCAAAGCACCTGGTGCAGGACATCGTGGCCTTGATCGGCCTGGAATCGGGCCTTGCCCCTTTGGCCGCTTTGGTGGCCCATGACTGGGGCGGCGCTGTGGCCTGGAGTTTGGCCAACCAGCATCCCGACCGCCTGCGGCAGTTGGTCATCGTCAACTCGCCCCACCCCGGTCCTTTCCTCAAAGCACTGCAAAGCCACTCGGCGCAACAAGCGGCCAGCGCTTACATGAACTTTCTGGTTCAGCCCGATGCGGCTGTGCAACTTGCGGCCAACGACTTTGAACGCTTGCTGGGTTTTCTGGACGGAAACGACCGTTCATTGCCCTCGCTCACGCACCCCCCAAGCGACCACGCCAGCGCTGCCGCCAGTTGGCTCACCCCTGAAGTCAAAGAACGCTACCGACAGACTTGGCGACATGGCCTGCAAGGCGGGCTCAACTATTACCGAGCCTCACCCCTGCGCCCCGCCACGGCGCAAGACCCGGGCGCTTCGGCGGTTCAGTTGCCGCCCGAAGCCCTGCACATCGGTGTGCCAACGCTGGTGCTGTGGGCACAAGACGACGTGGCCTTGTTGCCCTGCCTGAGCAAAGGCCTGGCGCAGCATGTGCCCGATCTGAAACTGGTGCCCATCGACAAAGCCACCCACTGGGTGGTGCATGAAAAACCCGAGCGTGTGATCCAAGAAATCACCAGTTTCCTCACGCCCTCGTCTCAATAAAAGCCTGGCTCGCCCTCGGGCCGCGTTTTAAATCGCTTGTGCACCCAGTAATACTGCTCGGGCATGGTGCGCACCCAGTCGGCCAGCGAGCCGTTCATGCGAAGGGTGTCTTGCGCCAGATCGGCGGTCGGGAAGTCGGACAGCGGCGCATGGACTTCAATGTCATACCCCTGCGGCGTCATGCGCGTAACCACCGGTACCACGCGCGCACCAACCACCTTGGACAAACGCGACAGCGAAGGCACAGTGGCGGCTTGCTCGACCCCCATGAAGGGCACAAAAATCGACTCACTGCGGCCAAAATCCATATCAGGGGACAAGTGCAAGGGTTCGCCTTTTTTGATGCGCACCAAAATCTGCCGCATGCCCTCGTGCCGATAGTACGGCCGCACATTGCCCGAGCGCTCGCGCCCTTGGCGCACCAAGGCCTCGACCGCCGGATTGGACTGCCCGACAAAAATGAACGCGACAGGCCCGGGGACATCCAAGGAAACCGCCATGCCACCGGCTTCCAGCCCCACAAAATGGGGGGCAAACATCACCAAAGGCCCCGGCTGCTTTAAGGCCTGCAGATCCCCCACCCAGCGCAGGCGTTGCCGCACCAGCGCCTCAGGCGCATGCCAGAGCCAAGCGCGGTCCAGCACCGATTGGCCAAACACCACAAAGTGGCGGTAAGCCAGCGCCTCACGCTCAGATTCGGACAACTCGGGCATGCACTTTTTCAGGTTAACGGTCACAACGCGGCGGCGATTGCGGGCCAGGTGCCACAACGACCAACCCAAACCATGGCCCACCGCACGCAACCACGGCAACGGCATGCGCGCCAACAAGCGCAAAACAAGGATCATCAAATTCAGCATGGTTGATGGGGTCTGCTCAGGCCTGCCTGGGTTTTTTGTAGCGGGCATAACCCCAGGCGTATTGCGATGGGCACTGCAGGATCAGCGACTCCATGGCCTGGTTGATCTGCACCACGGCGGTTTCCAGGTCAACCGACAATTCGTTGCTCAGCGCCTGAGTGTGCAAGCGGTAACCACGCCCCCAAGACAAGCGCTCGCCCCAGATGAGCACCACACGGGCGCTGGTTTGCAAGGCCAAACGCGCCGCCAAAGTCATGGTGTAAGCAGGTTGGCCAAAAAACGGCGCCCACTGGCCCATGCCCTCGGGCGGCACCTGATCGGGCAATAAACCCACGGCACGGCCTGAGCGCAAGGCCTTGATCATCTGGCGCACCCCCGCCAAGGTGGTGGGCACCGCCTCCAGACCGGGTCTTTGACGGGCCAAGGTCATGACCTCTCCCAAACCTGCATGGCGCGCAGGACGGTAGAGCACCGTCAAAGGGCCGTGCCGCTCAGAAAAGCGCAACGCCAGTGCCTGCGCCGTGATTTCAAAACATCCCATGTGCGGGGTCAAAAAAAGCACCCCTTTTCCGCTGGCGTAGGCGTCTAATGCGGCGCGGTCATCGGACCAAACCAGCGGCGGCGTGCGGCCCAACCACAAGCGCGGCAACTCGGCAGACATGCGCCCAGCCTGCCCCACGGCCCGCCACACCGTGCCCCACTCCAGGCCCGCTTGGCGGGCATTGTCCAGAAAACGGCTTCTGTAACGCCCCGAAAAGCACCAAGCCAGCCAACCCCCCAAGCTGCCCAGCAGATGCAGGGTCCACAAAGGCCATTGGGAAAAGAAACGAAACCAAGCAAGCATAGGAAGTGATTTTGCCTTGAACCGGAGACGGTGCGGCCGGTGCGCCGTGTGGGCCGTTCAGTCGGCATTGCCTGCACCCCAGCGGCTGCGGCTCGCCATTGCCTGTTTTTGATGATGCGTCCACCCCGTTCACGCCCTCCCCGCAGCAGCCGAAGGGCCCTTACTTGAGCACAACGCCTGAAACCAGACCCAACCGTCCATTTCATTGTTTTCAGCGTGAACAAAGCATTGGTCATGAAAAGCGACAAAAATTGCCCTGGGCTTGAAATGCGCGCAAAAGCCCTTATCATTAGCACTCGAAGGAGTTGAGTGCTAACAACACCCCTCCTCAGATTTCAACAGCACCCTTTTTCAGGTGTTTTTGTTTTTTTAACCCTTGTTTCAAATCTAGGAGATTCCATGAAACTGCGTCCTTTGGGCGATCGCGTGATCGTCAAGCGTATCGAAAGCGAAACCAAAACAGCTTCGGGCATCGTGATCCCCGATTCCGCTGCAGAAAAGCCCGATCAAGGTGAAGTCTTGGCCGTCGGCCCTGGCAAAGCCAACGACAAAGGCGACATCAAAGCCCTGAGCGTGAAAGTCGGCGACCGCGTGTTGTTCGGCAAGTACAGCGGCCAGACCGTCAAGGTAGACGGCGACGAGCTGCTGGTCATGAAAGAAGAAGACCTGTTTGCGGTGGTGGAATAACTTGCGGGACAGACCGAACGACGCGCGAAGCGCCCGTTCGCTCTGTCCTCAACCGATTAAATCAATTTTGGAGTTAGAAAAATGGCAGCAAAAGACGTAATTTTCGGCGGCGAAGCCCGCGCGCGCATGGTTGAAGGCGTGAACATTTTGGCCAACGCGGTCAAAGTGACTTTGGGCCCTAAAGGCCGCAACGTGGTGTTGGAGCGTTCGTTCGGCGCGCCCACCGTGACCAAGGACGGTGTGTCCGTGGCCAAGGAAATCGAACTCAAAGACAAACTGCAAAACATGGGCGCGCAGATGGTCAAGGAAGTCGCTTCCAAGACGTCTGACAACGCCGGTGACGGCACCACAACCGCCACCGTGTTGGCGCAAGCCATCGTGCACGAAGGCATGAAGTACGTGGCCGCCGGCATGAACCCGATGGACCTGAAGCGCGGCATCGACAAAGCAGTGACTGCTTTGATCGAAGAGCTGAAGAAAGCCACCAAGGCCACCACAACGACCAAAGAAATCGCCCAAGTCGGCTCGATCTCTGCCAACAGCGACCACAGCATCGGCGAGATCATCGCCAAAGCCATGGACAAAGTGGGCAAAGAAGGCGTGATCACGGTCGAAGACGGCAAGTCTTTGGACAACGAACTCGACATCGTCGAAGGCATGCAGTTTGACCGCGGCTACTTGTCGCCTTACTTCATCAACAACCCCGAAAAGCAAGCCGCCTTGCTGGACAACCCCTTCGTGTTGTTGTTCGACAAGAAGATCAGCAACATCCGCGATCTGTTGCCCACACTGGAAGCCGTTGCAAAAGCTGGCCGTCCTTTGTTGATCATTGCCGAAGAAGTCGAAGGCGAAGCCTTGGCAACTTTGGTGGTGAACACCATCCGTGGCATCTTGAAGGTGGTGGCTGTCAAGGCTCCTGGCTTCGGTGACCGTCGCAAAGCCATGTTGGAAGACATCGCCATCCTGACCGGCGGCAAAGTGATCGCTGAAGAAGTTGGCCTGACCCTCGAAAAAGTGACTTTGGCAGATCTGGGCCAAGCCAAGCGCATTGAAGTGGGCAAAGAAAACACCATCATCATCGACGGCGCTGGCGCTGCGATCGACATCGAAGCCCGCGTCAAACAAGTGCGCATGCAAATCGAAGAAGCTACTTCTGACTACGACCGCGAAAAGCTGCAAGAGCGCGTGGCCAAGTTGGCTGGCGGTGTGGCCGTGATCAAGGTCGGCGCTGCCACCGAAGTCGAGATGAAAGAAAAGAAAGCCCGCGTGGAAGACGCCCTGCACGCCACGCGCGCTGCAGTGGAAGAAGGCATCGTGGCTGGCGGCGGCGTGGCCTTGCTGCGTGCACGCCAAGCGGCTGGCACCATCAAGGGCGACAACGCGGACCAAGACGCCGGCATCAAGCTGGTGCTCAAAGCCATCGAAGCACCTTTGCGCGAAATCGTGTACAACGCAGGCGGCGAGCCCTCGGTGGTGGTCAACGCAGTCATGGCTGGAGAAGGCAACTTTGGCTTCAACGCGGCCAACGACACCTACGGCGACATGATCGAAATGGGCATCTTGGACCCCACCAAAGTGACACGCACTGCTTTGCAAAACGCAGCGTCTGTGGCCTCTTTGATGTTGACCACCGAGTGCATGATCTCCGAAGCCCCGAAGGACGAGTCCGGCGCTGGCGGCGGCGGCATGCCTGACATGGGCGGCATGGGTGGCATGGGCGGCATGGGCATGTAATTGCCCTGCTGTCTGGACTGAGGGTTTGCGCCCTCACCCAGCCAAAAACAAAGCCCCGCAAGGTTTGCGCCTTGCGGGGCTTTTCCGTCTTGGGCTATGGTCGTTTTAGCCCTTATTTAGCGGACAACTGCCGCACCGCGTTCATCCAGTCTTCCACATGGTAGGCGCGGCTGAGTTTGCCGTTTTCGACGGTGTGGATGTCGATGGCCATGATTTTGAAGCTCTTGCCGCCGTGGGGTACTCCCATGAAGTCCGCCGCTGGGGTGCCGGTGGCTTCACCGCGAACGATGATGCGGTTGCCGCTGGTGAGCACTTCTTTGATTTCCCACTTGAGATTAGGAATGGCTTTGCCAAAGCCCGCAATCATGGGCATGACTTTGTCGCGGGGTTTGCATTCGTCTTGGGTGCTGCAAGAGAGCCAGTTCGCATGGGTGGCTTGGGTGATCAAGGCCACGGCATCGTTGCCCGCGTTGAGCGCTTGGTAAAAAGGGGCGACGATGGCCAAGCCTTGCTCGGAGGTGGGCATGGTTTGGGCTTGCGCTGCGGGGACGACAAGTAACAGGGCTGCCGCAGTGGCGCTCAGGGTTTTCAAATAGGTAGAGGAACGGAACATGGGTTTTCTTTCAATCAATTCACAGGGTATGCGCCGCCAAGTGGGCGTGCGGGTATTCTTCTTAACCCGATAAAATGAATCAAACGAATTGAATTCATAAGCCATGTATGAAATTGATTTACGCAAGATTGATCTGAACCTGCTTGTGGTGTTCGAGACGCTGATGCAAGAGCGCAGCGTCACTAAAGCCGCGCAGCAGCTCAGCCGCACCCAGTCGGCCATCAGCCACGCACTAGAGCGGCTGCGCCAGCAGTTGGGCGATCCACTGCTGGTGCGTCAAGGCGGCGAAATGGTACCCAGCCCTTTTGCCGAGCATTTGATGGGCCAAGTCCACCCGCTGTTGCGTCAAATGGCGCAAGCACTCACCGCGCCGGAAGTGTTTGACCCGGCCACCTCCACGCGCACGTTTCGAATTGCCATGCGCGACTTTTTGGCGGGCTTGTTCCCGGACTTGGTGCATTTGGTGCAAACACAAGCGCCGCTGGTCAAGCTCGAATGGGTACAGGCGCAGAACGATGCGTTTGCGTCTCTTACCGATGGCAGCTTGGATGCGTTGTTAGGCCCCACGCCCATGCCAACGCCAGCAGGCATTGAGCGCGTGCCGGTGGGTGGTTTGGGTTGGGCTTGCTTTATGCACGAACACCATCCGGCGAGGGCCGGGTGGGGGCCGGCAGCGTGGGCGCAGTGGCCGCATGTTCAGGTAGGCGTGAGCGATCCTGTGCGCAACCCGGTGGCGCAAGCGGCCAGCGCGGTGGGGTTGGAGCGCAATGTAGCCGTGAGCGTGCCGCTGTTTTCGGCAGTACCTGCGGTGCTGGCCAACTCCAATTTGCTGGCCACGTTGCCGCAGGCGGTGATGCGCGACCAGTTGCAATTTTGGAGCTTGGTGGAGCTGCCCGCGCCGTTTGCGATTGATCCGATTGAGCACGCGCTTTACAGCGCGCGCCGCTTGACAGGCGACACCGGGCAAGTGTGGTTTAAACAGCGAGTACATGAGGCATTGCGACCCTTTTTTGCTTAAATGCGCAACCACCAGCTGATTTTTTGCAAACAGCGAACATGATCGAAATGGGTATTTTGGACCCCACCAAAGTGACACGCACTGCCTTGCAAAACGCAGCGTCTGTGGCCGCTTTGATGTTGACCACCGAATGCATGATCTCTGAAGCACCGAAAGACGAATCCGGTGCCGGTGGCATGCCTGACATGGGTGGTATGGGCGGAATGGGTGGTATGGGCGGCATGGGCATGTAATTGCCCCGCTGTCTGGACTGAGGGTTTGCGCCTTCACCCAGCCAAAAACAAAGCCCCGCAAGGTGAAAGCCTTGCGGGGCTTTTTTATTCTTTGTGAAATATTTGCATGCTAAGTTGCTGGTTTAAAAGTCATAAAAAAATATGAAAACAGCAAAGTGCAAACAGCAAGCCGTAAATTTCATCAAATAGTGTTGAATTTCTTATCCGTTTTTCACGACACCCCGCTTACTGGGATCATGAGCTCAAAAGGTCCAGATCCAGCCCATGCGGCAAATAGTTGTTGAAGTCTTTGTCCAGTGTGGTCAGACGCAATCCGGCGGCAATAGCAAAGGCGGCGAGGTAGGAGTCCATCCAGACTTTTGGAGACGCGCTGTTCAACCCAGCAAGACTGCGCCAAAGCCCGAAAACGCCCGGTGGTTCGTCTTGCCACGCCACTTGTGGTAAGGCTTGCAGGTTGTCCAGAGTGAGCAGCGCATCGCTGTTGGTCAGCGGAAGAGCCCCGTAGGCTTTTGCCAAGGCCGCCGTGGAGAGCAGGCGTAAAAAGCTTTGTTGCGTGGCGCGACAAAAAACCGCAGCTTGCGACGCGGTCGCTTGGCGCAACGCCTGTCTGGCCACGCTGTGCGAGGGGTGCTGTTCAAAAGTAGCGGCCAGCCACGCGCTTGTGTCAAAGAGAGAGCCCGCCACGCTGCATGTCCTCCTGGGTCAGCAAGTCCTGTTCGAGCGCTATCAAGGCTTCGGCGGTCATGGCCCTGGATGGGGCATCGTCGCTGCCTCGGATGATCGGCAGCCCGTCGGCACCGATTTCTACCCGCGATCCCGGCGGCGGTGTCGTCGGCCGTAGCGCACTCATACCCAATCCTTGGCGCAGAAAGTCAGCGGCCAGATCGCGCAGTGTTCGACCCTGCATCAGGGCGCGCAGTTTCATTTCGCGGACCAGTTCGTCGGGCAAGTCAAGTGTGGTTTTCATCTGAGCAAGTTTACCAGTTAGCTGGTTTACCGGCAACGCTTGTCTTTGTTGGAGCAACATACAGGGAATCAAGTTGAGCGGTGGAAGCCCTGGCGACACTGGTGGTCAACACCATCCGCGGCATCTTGAAGGTTGTGGCTGTCAAGGCTCCTGGCTTTGGTGACCGTCGTAAAGCCATGTTGGAAGACATCGCCATCCTGACCGGCGGCAAAGTGATCGCTGAAGAAGTGGGCCTGACCCTCGAAAAAGTGACTTTGGCTGACCTCGGCCAAGCCAAGCGCATTGAAGTGGGCAAAGAAAACACCATCATCATCGACGGCGCTGGCGCTGCGATCGACATCGAAGCCCGCGTCAAACAAGTGCGCATGCAAATCGAAGAAGCTACTTCTGACTACGACCGCGAAAAGCTGCAAGAGCGCGTGGCCAAGTTGGCTGGCGGTGTGGCCGTGATCAAGGTCGGCGCTGCCACCGAAGTCGAGATGAAAGAAAAGAAAGCCCGCGTCGAAGACGCTCTGCACGCTACCCGCGCTGCAGTGGAAGAAGGCATCGTGGCTGGTGGTGGCGTAGCTTTGCTGCGCGCACGTCAAGCCGCTGGCACCATCAAAGGTGACAACGCTGACCAAGACGCCGGTATCAAGCTGGTATTGAAAGCTATCGAAGCGCCTCTGCGCGAGATCGTGTACAACGCAGGCGGCGAGCCTTCGGTGGTGGTGAACGCTGTATTGGCCGGCAAAGGCAACTACGGCTTCAACGCTGCGAACGACACCTACGGCGACATGATCGAAATGGGCATCTTGGACCCCACCAAAGTGACACGCACTGCCTTGCAAAACGCAGCGTCTGTGGCCTCTTTGATGTTGACCACCGAGTGCATGATCTCTGAAGCCCCGAAGGACGAGTCCGGCGCTGGCGGCGGCATGCCTGACATGGGCGGCATGGGTGGTATGGGCGGCATGGGCATGTAATGGCCAAGCTGGTCAACTGACCAAGGTCAGTCACCCCGGGCTT
>Ga0247844_1009338_pt1 | contig 10260 bp, 9 predicted proteins | sample LaCtaG_FD_192421 | JGI IMG/M metagenome (GOLD analysis project Ga0247844, IMG submission 192421) | Freshwater microbial communities from meromictic Lake La Cruz, Castile-La Mancha, Spain - LaCruzMarch201714.5m_1 | ecosystem: Environmental > Aquatic > Freshwater > Lake | place: Spain: Castile-La...
GATCCCTCATGGACAAACACGCTTATATTTGTGATGCAATCCGCACACCCTTTGGTCGCTATGCAGGTTCGCTGGCTTCGGTTCGCCCCGATGATTTGACCGCAATCCCAGTGCGCGCCTTGGCAGAGCGCAATCCTGGCGTGAAATGGCACGAACTCGATGATGCGCTGATGGGCTGCGCCAACCAGGCCGGCGAAGATAATCGTAACGTTGCGCGTATGGCGACATTGTTGGCAGGTTTGCCTGATGTTGTGCCTGGCGGCACAATTAATCGCTTGTGTGGTTCTGGGATGGATGCGATTGGTACGGCTGCGCGTGCGATCCGTGCGGGGGATGCTTCCTTGATGTTGGCGGGTGGTGTTGAAAGTATGACGCGCGCCCCTTTTGTGATGGGCAAGGCTGATTCCGCCTTTTCACGTAGCGCTTCGATTTTCGATACGACGATTGGTTGGCGTTTCGTCAACAAACTCATGAAAGCAAAGTACGGCGTCGATTCGATGCCCGAAACGGCTGAAAATGTGGCTGATCAGTTCAATATATCGCGTGCAGATCAAGATCTGTTCGCGATGGCCAGTCAGGAAAAAACGGCCGCTTCTCAGAAAAGTGGATATTTTGATAGCGAAATTGTTCCAGTCAGCATTGCTCAAAAGAAGGGGGATGCCATGATCGTGAATCGCGATGAGCATCCTCGTCAAACGACCCTTGAGTCCTTGGCCAAACTTAAAGGTGTCGTTCGCGAGGGCGGTTCGGTCACTGCGGGAAACGCCTCAGGTGTCAATGATGGCGCTGTTGCGATGTTAATCGCGCACGAACAGGCCGCTGTCCATCATGGTTTAAAGCCGCGCGCTCGGATTGTCGCGATGGCGACGACGGGTGTTGAACCCCGTATTATGGGTATCGGCCCTGCACCTGCATCACAAAAAGTACTGGCTCTTGCGGGCTTGACGCTTGCCCAGATGGACGTCATCGAATTAAACGAAGCTTTTGCCGCGCAAGGCCTAGCAGTCTTGCGCATGCTCGGTATTGCGGATAATGATCCTCGCGTCAACCCGAATGGCGGAGCGATTGCACTTGGCCACCCACTTGGTGCCAGTGGAGCGCGCCTGGTGATGACCGCTGTGCATCAGCTTGAGGTGACCGGCGGGCGCTACGGCTTGTGTACGATGTGTATCGGTGTCGGTCAGGGCATCGCGCTCATCGTGGAGCGTGTTTAAACGTTCTGAGCCGCTTATACGAGATCATGGTATGGGGCAAAATACTCGGTCATTGAAGGCCGAGTATTTTTTTTCCTGGTGTCATTGCGCGAGCCGCAAACCAACCTTGCTCCATTTCGAGCGCCAATCTCACAGGTTTGCTTGAGCAGTGCGACGTATCGCTTTGTGGTTTCATGTCAGCGATATTGACGATCGTGCCATCATCAAGCATAAAAGCGATCGACAAAGGAATAAAGGTATTGCGCATCCAGAAACACTGAACGTTTGCTTGGTCAAAGACAAACAGCATGCCGTGATTGGGGGCGAGCGCTTTGCGATACATCAATCCCGTTATGCGCGTCTCAGGCGTGGCTGCGACCTCCGCTTGAATGATGTGCATTCCGGCGCTAAGTCTTTTGATCGGAAGCGTAGGGTTTGACTGCCCGTGCGCTGCAGAAAGAGAAATAAAACTCAGAAAAAAAACAAACAGCACGACCGTGAGGTCGCGCTGTTTTTCATGCGTGAGCCATCTATACATTTCGTAGTATCCGAGGGGTTATTCACCCCGTCCGCTTATGCAGCAGTTATATTTGTGGCTTGCTTGCCCTTAGGACCCTGAGTGACTTCAAAGGCGACTTTTTGGCCCTCTTTGAGTGTTTTAAACCCATTCATCTGGATCGCTGAAAAATGTGCAAACAGGTCTTCTCCACCGTCATCGGGCGTGACGAATCCAAAACCTTTGGCATCATTGAACCACTTGACGGTTCCGGTGACCTTAGGGCCATTGCTTGTGGTCGAGTCTGACATTCCGACTGCCTCTTCTGAACGTTGTATAAATCAAACGGAAAACTGATCAAAAGCGTATGCTTCAAAAAATCTGCTTCCGGCATCTTGACACTCAAGTTTTTTTGAATGTGTTGAGATATTCGTCAGATTTAACAAATTCGTCAAGTATCGGTTTGCCTAGTACGCTGAACCTTAAGTGAAATTTTGTATCGAACTACTCTATAAAATGAAGACTTCTTTTTAAATTGAACTGTTGATCATGCCCGCACGTATTTCTTCCAGCCCAGATCTCGTTGTTGAGAAGCAGAGTACTAAAACGACTCCACCTCCTATGTACAGGGTGATTCTCCTCAATGACGACTACACGCCGATGGAGTTTGTCGTTCATGTTTTACAGAAGTTTTTTGGTAAAGGTCACGAAGAGGCAATGCGTATCATGTTGCAAGTTCACCACGAAGGAAAAGGGGTGTGTGGGGTTTACCCGCATGACATCGCTGCCAGTCGTATTGCGCAGGTTGCGCAGCATGCACGGGCCCGCCAACATCCATTGCAATGCGTCATGGAACCGGCAAGTGACAATTAAGGCATAGAATGCAATTTAACGGTGTAACACTTGATAGAACGTCGGAGGAAATGTGATTTCCCAAGAGCTTGAAGTTAGCCTGCATATGGCCTTTGTCGAGGCGAGATCGGCTCGGCATGAGTTCATCACCGTCGAGCACTTATTGTTGTCGCTACTAGATAATGCAGCGGCCATTGAAGTGCTTCGCGCCTGCTCCGCCAACATGGACGAATTACGCAATAATTTGCGCAAATTCGTGACGGACAATACGCCCGTCATCCCTGCAGGCGCTGAGGTCGACACCCAACCTACGCTGGGATTTCAGCGCGTCATTCAACGTGCCATCATGCATGTGTCGGCGGGGGGGGCTTCTAAGAAGCCTGTGACGGGTGCGAATGTCCTTGTCGCAATTTTTGGTGAAAAGGAGTCCCATGCTGTTTTTTATCTGCAGCAACAAGGGATTTCACGCTTGGACGTTGTGAACTATTTGTCTCACGGCATTAGCAAGCAAGCCGCGGCTGAAACGCCCGCTCATCCCAAAGAGCAGCAGGGTGAAGGTGCTGAACAATCTGGAGAGGCGCGTCAGTCTCCGCTTGATTTGTACACGCAGGATCTCAATGCAGCTGCCACAGCTGGTCGGATTGATCCTTTGATTGGTCGAGAATATGAAGTTGAGCGTGTGATCCAAACCTTGTGTCGTCGCCGTAAAAATAATCCATTACTTGTGGGTGAAGCGGGTGTTGGAAAAACAGCCATCGCAGAAGGCTTGGCATATCGCATTACACAAGGCGAAGTGCCCGAAGTTTTACAAGATGCGCAGGTTTTTTCTCTCGACATGGGAGCGTTATTAGCTGGTACAAAATACCGCGGTGATTTTGAGCAGCGCTTAAAAGGCGTTCTCAAACAGTTAAAAAATAATCCGCAAGCGATTTTGTTTATTGATGAAATTCACACATTGATTGGTGCGGGCTCGGCTTCAGGCGGCACACTGGATGCTTCCAACTTGCTCAAGCCTGCCTTGTCCTCTGGCCAACTCAGGTGTATCGGCGCGACAACCTACACAGAGTTTCGCGGAGTTTTTGAAAAAGATGCAGCGCTTTCTCGTCGGTTTCAAAAAGTCGATGTATCGGAACCGACTGTGGCGCAGACGATTCAAATCCTGCGTGGTCTCAAAGGGCGGTTTGAGGATCATCACGGTGTTAAATACTCTAGCGCTGCGCTGACTGCTGCGGCAGAGCTTTCGGCTCGACATATCAATGATCGTCACTTGCCTGATAAAGCGATTGATGTGATTGACGAGGCAGGAGCCGCTCAACGCCTCTTACCACGCTCAAAGCAAAAGAAAGTCATTGGTAAAACTGACATCGAAGCGATTGTCTCCAAAATCGCACGCATTCCACCACAAACTGTATCGAGCGATGATCGCAGCAAGCTTGCGACGCTTGAGCGCGATCTCAAGACGGTTGTTTACGGACAAGATGGTGCGATCGAAGCCCTTGCAGGTGCGATCAAAATGGCGCGCTCCGGTTTAGGACGTCCAGAAAAACCGATTGGTGCTTTTCTCTTTTCTGGTCCAACCGGTGTGGGCAAAACTGAGGTTGCTCGCCAGTTGGCTTTCACGCTTGGAGTTGAGTTATTGCGTTTCGATATGTCTGAGTACATGGAGCGTCATACTGTTTCTCGTCTCATTGGTGCGCCTCCAGGCTATGTTGGTTTTGACCAAGGCGGCCTGCTGACCGAAGCCATCAATAAACAGCCACATTGTGTGTTGTTGTTAGACGAAATTGAAAAAGCACATCCGGATGTATTTAATATCTTGTTGCAAGTTATGGACCATGGCACCTTGACAGATAACAATGGTCGCAAAGCAGACTTCCGTAATGTGATTTTGGTGATGACGACCAATGCTGGAGCAGAGGCTCTTAACAAACCTAATATCGGCTTTTCAAACACCCGTGCAAGTGGTGATGAGATGGGCGATATCAAACGTCTCTTTTCCCCCGAATTTCGCAATCGTCTTGACGCCATTGTGCCTTTTGCAGCATTAAGTCAAGAGGTGATTCTGCGCGTAGTGGACAAGTTCCTGATGCAACTCGAAGATCAATTGCACGACAAGCGTGTGGATGCATCATTTACTGATGCGCTACGTGCCCACCTTGGCAAGAACGGCTTTGATCCTCTAATGGGTGCACGTCCGATGCAGCGTTTGATTCAGGACACATTGCGTCGTGCTCTTGCAGATGAGTTGCTGTTTGGCAAGTTAGTCGATGGTGGTTCTGTTTTGGTGGATGTCGATGCGGATGGCAAAGTGACGCTTGATTTCGATGTCAAGGACACAAAGTCTTCTGGCGCGGCAAAGGGAACTGATCAGGAGACCGAACTGGTCCTCTAATGATGGCATCGAAAGATAATTCGGTGTCTCAGCCACGATCTCTGAATCACGCTGATCCCCTCACGTTGACTTGTCATCAATGTGGGGCATCATATATGCGACCAATCTTAGAGCCAGATCAATGGGCACAGTGTTTGCGCTGTAATAGCGTGCTGGAGTCCTACGGGGCTTTTACGCCCATGGCTTGGTTAGCGATTATTTTGACCACCCTGATTAGTCTTGGCTTTGCCAATGCTTATCCTGTGATGACGTTATTTCTTCAAGGTCAAGGGCAGGCCGCGACTTTTTTTGATGCGGTCGCCGTGGTGTGGCGCGAAGGCTATCCTGAGGTTGCCATTGCGACGTTCGCAGCAGGCTTTTTGTTGCCGGCCATTCACCTTTGTTTACTTATTTGGGTACTTGTACCGTTGTCATTTGGACGGCTCCCGTTTTTTTTCGAATCCGTCATCAACATCATCGACCGTTTGAAACCTTGGTGCATGGTGCCTGTATTCTTATTGGGTATTCTGGTCTCAGCGGTCAAACTTGCTGGATTGGCTTCCTTAGTGTTGGGGATCGGACTCTTCGCAACGGCCTGTGCTGCATTATTAATCACGAGCCTGAGTCGACTGAGTCAACACAGGTTACGTTTGATGGCCTTGGATTTAGGCGTACCCGCTCACCCCCCCGAAATCCCTAAACCTCCATCGCCCCGGCAAATCAGTCGTGTCTGGGCTCTGTTGCTCGCCGCTGCGATCATGTATTTACCAGCCAATCTTTTACCCATCATGCAAATCACCTCAGTCGGCGGGACCTCTGGTCACACGATCGTAGGTGGTGTGATTGAACTTTATCAATTGGGATCCTGGGATATTGCACTCGTCGTATTTGTGGCAAGTGTATTGGTACCGGTTTTTAAGCTGATTGCGCTTTCAACGCTTGTCGCGCTCACTCAATTTGGTGCTGCGCGTGGGTTAAAGTCTCGGACACAGTTATATCGAGTTGTCGAGTTTATTGGTCAGTGGTCCATGCTGGATGTGTTTGTCGTGATTTTGCTCTCTGCCCTTGGGCAGTTCGGAGCTCTTCTGAGTATCCAACCTGGCAGTGGGGCCATTGCTTTTGGTGCCGTAGTCATTTTGACGATGCTTGCGGCGATCAGTTTTGACCCTAGGCTTGCATGGCGCCGCGCAGGACACCGCCGTCACGTACTATCAAGCTTTAATACTTCGAACCATGGCTAAGAGAGAGCGCGTTGAGTTCACCTACTGAGCCCGGCATATCCGAACCTATTCGTGAGATTGGCGTCAAGCCTCTCCCGCGCGTTGCGCGACGACCCAAAAGAAGCTTGGCTTGGGTATGGTTTATTCCATTGGCTGCATTGTTGGTGGGCCTTTCAATTTTATGGCGCGGCTATTCTCAAAAAGGGCCTACCATCACGATTTCTTTTCAATCTGCTGCAGGTATTGAAACTGGTAAAACACAGATCCGTTATAGAGATGTCGTGATTGGTCTGGTCAAAAGTGTGCGGCTTAATGGAAAGCAAAATGGCGTGATTGTTGAGGCGGAACTGACCAAGGACGGTGCTGCCTTTGCCCGAGATGGCACGCGGTTTTGGGTGGTGAAGCCTCGTATCGGCCTTGGAGGCGTCTCTGGGTTGTCGACCTTGCTTTCAGGCTCCTACATAGAGACTGATTTAGACAGAACAACGACCTCTCGCTCTGTTGATAAAGACTTTGTGGGTTTGGAGCAACCCCCACCTATCACGAGTGATCGTCCAGGAAGTCATTTTGTGCTGAGATCGAATACGCTTGGCTCTCTGGGTCCTGGTGCCCCTATTTACTTTCGCCGTATTCAAGTCGGTTTGGTGACGGGATTTAAGCTCAATGACGCAGGTCAGTATGTTGATTTAAATATCTTTGTGGATGCACCTTATGACAAATTTGTGGATAGTAGTTCACGTTTTTGGAATGAAAGCGGCGTTGATCTCACCATTGGCCCACAAGGGATGAGCCTACAAACGGAGTCCTTGCTATCGCTGATTGCGGGAGGAATTTCTTTTGCTTCCTTTGGTAAACCAATCCCGCTTGATGTGAATGCGAAGCCATTTAAGCTTTTTGATTCCCGAGTGGCTGCCGCGGCCGTACCCGAAGGTGTTGCCGTCCCGATTCGCATGCGTTTTGACCAAGCGGTGCGTGGGTTGAGTGTTGGTGCATTTATTGCATTTCATGGCGTCGATATCGGCGTCGTAGATGCCGTCACGCTTGATTTCGATCTCGATACAAGACGCTTTTTTACTAAGGTTGATGCGACGCTTTATCCAGAACGTTTAGGGCCTGTCTATGTCGAGCTTAAAGTCGCTGAACAAACCCCCAAAGATCTCGCAGCATCCTTGAGCGAATTCACCGCAAAAGGTTTACGAGCGCAACTTCGTACATCGAGTATCTTGACAGGGCAGTTATACATCACGTTGTCAGACTTTCCGAATTTGCCTCATTCAGATCCACCCCAGGATTCTTTGCCTTTCTTGATGCCGACGGTACCTGCCGAGAATCTAGATTCGCTCCAGGCTCAAATCTCCAGCATTATCAGCAAAATTGACAATATCCCTTTCGAGAAAATTGCCGAAGATTTGGATGGCATGGTCGTTGAGATCAGACGTTTGAGTGCCAATATTGATAAAAGCGTCACGCCTAAACTAGCGTCAACCCTCACTCAGATTGAAAAAACAGTTAAAAACCTAAATGTATTGATTGCTCCCGGAAGCGCTCTGACGACGAGTACTGAGTCAATGATTCAGGATCTTAAGGGAACGCTCAAATCACTGAAAACCTTGACAGACGGTTTGCAAGCGAATCCTAGCGAAGTCATCCGGGGCCGTGCTGTTGAACCGTATTCGCGGGACACGCTTGGAGCGACAAGAAAATGATGCGTTCTTTTAAACGCTTGGTTTTGGCGATGGGTATTCTTAGCCTTGTCGGCTGTGCAGGCCCTCCCGCAGAACACTACACCTTGAGCCGTGTTGATGCGCAACCTGCTCTTTCAACCTCTTTTGTAGCTTCTAATAGCGCGAAAGCTGAGGCTTACACATTATCTGATATTGGCGTTCCAGCCGAAGCTGACAATATTTCTCTTGTCGTTCGGAAAGGGGATGGCCGTCTTATGGTGCTCAACGATGATCGTTGGACAGGCTCGCTATCTTCTCAGCTCTCGACGGCTATTTCTCAGGAGATGACACAGCGTCTCGGAATGCCTCCTATTCAAAAGCTTGTTGCCGAAGCCGCAGGGGCATCTGTTACAAAAATTCAGTTAGATGTGCAGCGGTTTGACTTAATTCCAGGGCAGTCTGTCGCGATGGATGCCGTCTGGAGTATGCGCTTCCCCGGGAGTCAGTCCTTTTTGACTTGCTATACCCGCTTGCAGCAGCCGGTAGGCGTTGGGGTTCTTGCGCTGGTCCAAGGGCAACAAAAAAATGTGCAGACGCTCGCTGCGCAACTCTCGGAGGCTTTGATCAATCGCAAAGCCCCGAGCGGCTCGAACTGTGGGCGTTAGCCTTTGCCTGTGCTTCCAAAACCTCCTGTCCCGCGACTAGAGGCGTCGAAATCTTCGACAACGTTGAATTGAATTTGAGCGATGGGTAGAACGACGAGTTGTGCCAAGCGTTCCATGGGCTGCAGCGTGTAGGCAACGCTACTACGATTCCAAGCTGATACCATCAATGGACCTTGATAATCTGAGTCAATGAGTCCAACGAGATTACCTAAGACGACACCATGCTTGTGGCCTAAGCCCGAACGAGGCAAGATGACCGCGGCATAAGCTGGGTCTGCGACATGAACCGCCAATCCCGTTGGAATGAGTTGTGTCATGCCAGGCTCAAGTACAAGAGGCTGATCCAAACAAGCGCGTAAGTCCAAGCCTGCTGATCCAGCCGTGGCATAGGTCGGTAATTGCTCGCGCATACGAGGGTCTAAGATTTTCACATCAACAGATTTCATGCTTGACCTCGTATATTGAGTTTAGATATTGTGGTGCGAACGAACGCGTTTGCGTGACGCGAGCCTGCGTTGTTCGATCGCGCGACGCTGACGGATCACCACCCAGACAATAATGGTGATGACCGTCAATCCGACTAATGAGTAAATAGTGGCATGGTGACCGTCTTTGATGGCTTCAACGCTGAGTGTCGCAAGATAGCCTGGCGCCAAAAGAGCAGGGAACCATAAGATCGCAGAAATAATATTCGCCAGTTGAAAACGCAGTTGTGGCATGCCCATTACGCCTGCGACGGTGGGAATAAAGCTGCGTAACGGACCTATGAAGCGTGCGATTAAAACAGCGAGAAAACCGTATCGATAGAAAAAAAGCCGGGCTCGCGCAACATGTCGTCTATAGGATTTTAAGTATTTGTGTCGCAATACTTTCGGTCCCATCCAACGACCAAACCAAAAGGAAACGGCGTCTCCTACGATCGCACCCACAACACCCCAAAATAAAATAGGTCCCGCATCAAGGGTGCCGGTCGCGATCAGTGTCCCTGTTGCAAATAACAGAACAGTTGCAGGAATAAATAATCCGATTACGAATAAGGACTCTCCGAAACTCATTAATAAAACAACGAGACCCGCCCAGGACTGATTATTTTGAATAAATAAGACAAGTTGGTCGATCAGAGCTTGCATACGAATACCAGTAGGAAATTAGCGTGAGGGGTGCGAACGTTTAAATCGCTCTGCAATGGCAGCGACAAGCTGTCGGGCAATATCCTGTTTGGTACTTAAGGGCAGCGTCTGCTCACCCTGGTTATCAAAAATCGAGACAGTCGTATCTTCTGCGTCCATCACATGTTGCGCCAAGTTTCCAATTAACATCGGAATCCCTTTGCGTAAACGTTTGGCATGCGCGTACTCGGATAAATGTTCAGTTTCTGCCGCAAAGCCCACGCACCAAGGGCCGGACTTTTGGCTTGCAACAGTCGCAAGAATGTCTGGATTGGCTTCGAACTGTAGGTTGGGGGTTGCTTGACCGTCTTTTTTAATTTTTTCAGTAGAAATATTTTTAATGCGCCAATCTGCCACAGCTGCAACGGCGATAAAAATGTCCTGACCATGGATATTTTCCATGACAGCCTCGAGCATCTGCTGAGCGGTTTCGACGCAAACGCGTGAAACTCCGTGAGGGCAAGCAAGCGCAGTCGGTCCTGAAATGAGCGTGACATCAGCCCCAGCTTCCCAAGCGGCTTGCGCGAGTGCATAACCCGTTTTTCCGGAGGATCGGTTGCTCAATACGCGGATAGGATCGATGGGCTCGACGGTCGGTCCTGCAGTGAGTAAAACATGCAGACCTTTTAG
>Ga0247844_1009351_pt1 | contig 10253 bp, 7 predicted proteins | sample LaCtaG_FD_192421 | JGI IMG/M metagenome (GOLD analysis project Ga0247844, IMG submission 192421) | Freshwater microbial communities from meromictic Lake La Cruz, Castile-La Mancha, Spain - LaCruzMarch201714.5m_1 | ecosystem: Environmental > Aquatic > Freshwater > Lake | place: Spain: Castile-La...
ATATTTTTCCTGATATAATTACCATCTCATATACCTTAGCCTTTTCAATCTTAACAGGAAAAAAATAATCATCCAGCATCCCTAATTTTGAATGCGTAATAGTCATTCTTTTTGCATCATAGGGAACATAAACCCATATTTCAGAAGGTTTGTTAATCGTTTTCACAATACCAATTGAGCCGCAGTCAAAATTAAGACCGGTTTGAGAAGTTACGACTTTGATTATAGCGCTAACATCTCCATTAAAATCCGCCAATGGTGCAATCACTCGTGCTGTGCTATCATTAGCCAATAATCTAAATGATTTTACTTCTATTTTAGCTGCAAAGACATTCACAAGCAATAGGCAAAAGAATAAGGTAGTTAAGAAATTTTTCATCAATTCTATTTTCAATCATTTGTAATTTCAAACAGCTCCATTTTCCTAAAAATCGGATAAACCATATATACTGCCGTCATCATTTTTAGTTGGTTGCCAAGTTCTAACGTTTATTTGCGGTGCTTTTGCGTCGGTAAAATCAATTAGCAAAAACAAATAACCAGTATCTCCGTAGTTAGGTGTAAAGTAATCCTGTTTAATTTGAATACCATAGACTGTATTTTTCCGACCCGATTGTTTCACGACATTATCAGCAAAACGCAAGTTCACATACTCATTACTTCCGAAGGAGTATTTTAGATTTTTAAGATACTGTTTCTTAGATTGTTGGTTGTACTTTACAATGGTATTATTCAAATAGCGGAACTCAGGTGAAGTCGCTACTTTAGTAACCCTACCCGTAATAATCAATGCATCATCAGAGAATATTTTTTCAATATAATCCAATCGCTTCAAAGCAAAAGCTGTTTTGTAATTCTCCATGAAGTTGATGAGCTGTATCCGCACATTTTCATTCCACTTGTCATTGGAAGCGATATCATCGACTGTTTTTTTTGCTAATCCGAAGGTGAGATTTTCAATTTGATTGTTTTTATCGAAATAAAATACCACATCCTCCACAAAAGTGCGGTTGTTGGATTTGAAATTAAAGGTCATGGGAATGGAGCGACAAATCACCGATTCACCAAATTGATAGTATTTTAACTCGGGTAATTTAATAATCCTGGCATTTCCAAATTGTAACAAAGCTTGATAAATGGAATAACCTTCGGGGGTAAAAATGGATTGTACAGATGCGTAGTTCTTACTGGATATCGCAGCAATGACCTTTTGCATGATGGACGTTTTATCTGCAACTTCGGTAATTGGACGCACAGACCCAACACCACTAGTTTTTTTCAAGTCCAAACTGGTAACTAATTTGGACGGTTCTTTTACTGCTATAGATTCAGCAGTAGCACCTTTTGATCCAATGGTAATATAGCAGTTTTTGTACGGAACTTCGGGGAGCTTTTGCATTACATCTCTCAATTCCATATCAATAGCAGCTTCCCCCTCAAATACATACTCGCATTTCAGACGTATGCTACCACCTGTTTGTGATTTTGGTAATTCCACTACACCCATACCGTCTTTCGCGCTGTTGATGTTCGACCAGTCCTGACCACCCCAATAGGTATAGTCAAAATTTCTAACAGGTTGTGATTTGTAGCGAATGTCCAGTAAATAATTACTGTAACTCTCTTTGGGTTCTACTTGGTCAATTTTCACGCTTAAGTCTCCGAAAATTTGGTTGATTTGCATGGGTAACCATGTAATAAGGAGTACCTCAGTACCCATTTCGTTGGTCATTTTAATATTAGAAGCTTCGGGATGACTTCTCAACAAGGTTTGAGACCAATAAAAATAACGCAACGCATCTGCTATTTGCAAGTTCTTTAATGCTGCATCCGCATTCTTTGCAAGCTCTATGATCTTATTTTTCCGACTTTCAAAAATCTTTGCTACTTCACTCCGTTTTACATATCGAAAAACTTTTGCATCTGGTTCATTCTGCAAAACTACTCTTTCAGTATTGGTCAATGTAGCACTCGAATATGTTTTTACCACATCAGTAACAGATTCAATAAGTGTGTATTTGTCATTTGTTGACTTTTGAGACATCACTTTTTCGAAATTATTCTCAACTTGTGTTGAAATCTGACCAATTAAATCTGCGATAGCACTATTGTCAGCAGTTTTAATGGAAGTTCCCGTACCTTCACCCCAAAGATAGATGCTTTTATTTTTTTTAATCTCATCTACACTTTGTCCAAAAGAAATGAGATAAAATAGAATTAGAAAAAATGTAACTGTATTACGAACCATGGTGGTGTATGTTAATCTAATTTGTTGAAAATGAAAATATAGGCAAGTAGTATTTACTTGCCTATATATCCTGTTTTTTAGAGACGGAAATTAATTTGCCTTCTCCATTTTCTCAAACTCTTCTTTTGTTGCGTCTTCAAATTTCTTTTTATCATAATCAATTTGAAGTTTTTTATTTTGAGATACTTGTTTGCTTATTCCTGCAACAATTGCTTCAGTCGGCATTTCAATAGCAACCCAATACACTATAGTGCCAGTTTTGCTTTTGAATATCTTTTCGCCAATTATTGATGTATTATTCAATTGTTGATTCACTAAAACTTTTGTTAAATCCTCGAATTTATTTTCAAAATCTTGAGCATCGGACACAGATCTTTGATTGGTGTAGTTGTGTGTTACCGCCTTAATTGTTGTAGAAATTAAACCAGCTAATTCAGCTTTCGCATTAGTTAATGCAATTTTTTTTGCTGTTGCAATATCTGGACTTTTTCCAGAAGATTTCGCCCTAAATAGTTCTTTGGTTGAATGATACTCTTTACCAGATAAGGGTACCGTGATTTCTTTCATATCTTCACTGTCGGCTTTTTCAGCGACCTTACTTGTTTTACACGATGGCATCATCATAACCACAACACTTGCAAGCATCAAGATACCTGACAATTTCATAATTTTTTTTTTCATAATCTTTTTTGTTTTTAAATTAATTTATTGGTAATTACACTAAAACTCCAAATTGGTTAATGATTGATATCGAAATATATAGGATAAATAAGTATAAGACTCAAAATCATCCTTACGCAACAACACTTAATTTCCTTGAGTAAATTTTCCAGTTCGATCTATAGTTCCTAATAAACCATTTAATTTCACTCTAGCAGTTCCATTTACAAAGGGACAATCACCATAATGTAGCCACTGTTTAGTATCTTCAAAAAAATCAAATTGAAATGGAATGATTAACTTTCCAACTCCATTTATATAACCAAAATTTACATCATTTTTAATGCAAGCCCTGTTTTCAGACAAATTACCAATAAAATTAAATTCACATTTTAAAATCTCCCGACCTTGAATATCGACTAACCCGAATTTTTTATTTAATTTACATTTGAAGATTTGAGGTGAAAACTCCTCCAGACTTTCATATTCTATCGGTATTATTTCATTTCCTTTTAAATCAATTAAGCCATATTTATCATTTTTCAAAACGACTTTTGTACCATTAATGAATTTATCATCACACCAGACTCCTTCCCCACAAGATTGTTGATCATAAATGATGGGAATTACAATTTCTCCTGCTTCATTGACACATCCCATTTTATCATCTAATACAACCCATGATAAACCCTCTGAGAATTTATTCATGTATCTGAAATTTAGATTGCTTTTAATCTCATACCCCAATAAATTAATTATACTGAAATTATGAGGTTTACCAAATTCTTCATTGTATTTAATAATTACTGGTGCAAATCCACTATCAGAAAAGGAACCAACAGATTTACATTTAAGTGTAACAGGAAGTACTTCATTACCCATTAAATCAATACATCCATACATGTTATTCGATTTAACTGTCAAATACTTTCCTTTATCAAAAACGTTAATCTCATCATATTTCTTTCCTTCAATTGTGTTCCCATTTTGCTCAATTATTTCGGATGTTTCTTGTTTCTGTGGATCTTGTTTCTCGTTAATTATTATTCTCTGAATTGCGTTATCCTTAACTGAGAATTTCGTCACCGAGCTTTTAGTAATCAATGTATATTCTCCTAGGTTCAATTTGCCTTTATAACCATAACTATAATTAGCTCCATTATAAAAGAATTCATTTTGATAAACGCTTTCAATTCCATTTACGATAAAAGGTGAAGAACCTAAAACTTCCAAATTTGCATCAATTTTTGTTGACAGTTTTATAATTAGATTGCCACCGTCATCCTCTGCCACTTGAGAATCCCTAACGCAACGCACAGAATGACCATAGGACTTAGAGTTGGAGATACTGTACACGCTACCGCCAAAGTAGCCCAGATCAAGGTACGCGGCGTAGGCCGTACTGAGCTCGGTACTACTCCACCAATAGCCGTAGCAGCTACCACGTAGGCTGAATTTACCATCATCGCCGTCACGACGGCTGCCCGGAAGGGCACTGAAACCACTTTCATTTGTTGCATCGCTATTCGGGTGCTCCCAGTAAAACGGACTCTTAAGCTTTCCACTAGCTAAATTCTTTCCACCTAAATAATTTATAAGTGTTGTCCACTCTTCATCCGTCGGAACATGCCAACCTATAGGAGCAATTTTACGATAATCTATGACTGCATACCAATTATACAGCTTGCCATATTTCGCACCATTAATCTCATCATTTTCGTAATCGCACCACCCACCTTGGATAAGATGACTCCATTCAAAATTGTCTTTAATATTCGGAATTATTTCACCATTAGAGTAATGCGTAACTTTAAGGTTTTCAGCCATCCATATCTGATTGCCTATTTTTACAGTTTTGTACACATTACCATCTACATCAGTAACCGGCTCATCGTATTTTACAACGTTGGCTTTTGTCTTTTTCACAGGTTCTGTCTTGGCTTTTCCTTTCTTGTTTTCTGATATCACACAAATTGCCACGGATAGAAACAGTGTAATTAAAAATAGTTTTGAAAATTTCGTATTCATTTCATTCAAATTTATTACGGTAAAACCATTAAAACAATCAAATTTATTCTTGAAATATTATTGGGCTATTCTATATGGAAATGATAAGAAAGACTTTGAAGAGAGGAATTTAGTTTAAGATTCATATTCTTGGTAAAAAAAAGTCCTTTTGGTATTTATGAAAATAAACTTATAATTTGGCTTCAAATTACAAGGGAACAGCTAAAAGAACAGCTTATCCAAATGGAAAAATCATCATAAATCACGAATGCAACGAATAGAAAAGCCTGATGATTTCTCTCGGAGATTCCTATTTATATAACGACCATCGAAAACAATATATCGACAATAAACATCATTTATACTGTACTCGGTAGTACTCCACCAGAAACCTGTTTCCCCGATGTGAGTAAACACACCATTAAGGTGACAACTTCCACCTGGGAGAGCACTGAAACCATCAGTATTGGTTGCGCCTGTATTCGGACTATTCCAATGAGTTGTACCTGTTTCTTTTAACTCTGCACCAGCAGTACTTGCACCTAAAAAAGTAACAAGAGTTGTCCACTCCTCATCGGTTGGTATGTGAAAACCCACAGGAGCAATTTTTCGGACATCGGTGACAGCATACCAGTTGTATAATCCACCATAAACTTCACCAAATGCTGTATCGTTGTTGTAATCACAAAAAGCACCCGTAGTTAAATTACTCCATTCATTTGATGTCATTATTTTAGGAATTATGTCACCATTACGATAATGACTTACCCTCAGATTTTCCGCCATCCACGTTTGAGTGCCAATTTTTACAGTATGGTATATATTACCATCTATATCTGTAATTCTTGGTAGTTCAAAATTAAACAGAAAATCAGTTTCTTCGCCAGTCGGATATATCGTGATGGTTTTTCGCACTATATTCTCGCCCTTTTCAATTCGTAAGTTATGATCACCGAAAGGGACTGTTCCTTGGAAAGGTGTTTTGCCAACTGAATTTCCATCTATAAACAGAACTGCATCATCAAGATTACTTCTAATAGTCACCGTGCGGCCGCTAGATACTGTTTTATTAGGTGTCTCGATACCAACTATTCCCGACTGAGAGGTAGTTTTGTAATCTTTCACGCAACGAACGGAGTAGCCACTTAGCTTTGCATAGTTACTCAAGTTAATATTGCTATTTTTACAACTCATACTCCTATCCCATGCATGGAATCCAGTGCTTGCAACACTGCTCCACCAAAAGCCATAGTTGCCAACGTTGCCGAATGCACCATTGAAGTTACGGTATCCACCAGGAAGGCTACTGAAGCCAGAAGAGTTATCCGCACCTTCATTTGGACTATTCCAATGAACAATCCCCTCTGCTTTTAATTTTCCTCCAGCGACACTTTCACCACCTAGGTAATCGGTTAATTTTTCCCATTCAACATTACTCGCCACGTGCCACCCTATTGGAGCTATACTTCTACTGTCATTTACAGCATACCAGTTGAAAAGTTTTCCGTAGGTTTCTCCTTTTTTAGCATCATTGTCATAATTACACAATGCGCCAGTTGTTAAATTGCTCCATACCGAGTCACTGGTTAGATTGGGTATTTCATCTCCATTGCGGTAGTGATTTACTTTTAGGTTTTCTGCCATCCATGTTTGAGTTCCAATAGTAACGGTTTTATAAATATTACCGTCAATGTCAACTACATTTTGTTCTTTTCTAGCGACTTCAATACTATCAACTAAAAGAGGTGGTACTACTACCACTGAATCTGTTACTGATATTTTTTCCTGAATTTTAATACAACGCACGGAGTAACCAGGCGTTTTATCAAAATTACCCCTGCTAACATTACTTTGGTCATTAAATAAGCACCTGCTCCAGGCAAAACTTTTATAGAATTCTGTAGAAGTCCACCAGTAGCCTGCGCTGCCAAGTCCTCTACAACCAACTTCTTCAAACACGCCGTTACTAAGATAACCACCAGGAAGTGCGTTAAATCTACTAATATTTGTTGATCCTATATTCGAATTATTCCAAGAAAATTTGCTTTTAAGCTTACTACCCGCTGCAGAAGAACCTCCTAAATTATTTATTAATGTCGACCATTCCTCGTCAGTAGGAACCCGCCAGCCTTTGGGTGCAATGTTGCGTCTATCATTCACCGCAAACCAATTATAAAGTTTACCATATTTAGAACTAATATTGTTGTCGTTATTATAATTGCTCCATGCACCTGTTCTGAGATTTTTCCACTCATTATGATTTGTTATATTGGATATTGGTTCCCCATTTTGATAATGTGTCACCTTTAAGTTTTCAGCCATCCATATTTGATTGCCAATTTTTATTGTTTTATACATATTTCCATCTATATCGTATACAGCCTCAAAAGAAGCAAAGTTCTCAACCGAAGTTTGAGATTTAACCTTTTGTGGAAGTAAAACTATTAATGTCAGTAAGATGACTGTAATTGCTGCGAATTTAAAAACTTTCATATTCATTTTCTATTATGAGGTTATCTGTAAAATAAAACTAATTTATGGCTTGAAAAGCATTATTATCATTCATATCCACAATTGAGCCTTGTGCTGAATTTAAATAAATTCTCATTTTCACACCACTACCTAAATCAGTTGCTAAAATAATAGCCTCGTCACGATTTTGTACTCGAACTTGAATATTAGTAAACTGAAGTCTGCCGCCATTGTAACTGATTGTCAATTGACCAATACTATAACTCAATCGACTACCATCACGTGAAACAAATGAATGACGACTTAAAAATTCATGTACGGCACTTTCGCAAGTGAAATAATCACGAGAAGTACGTTCGTAACCTTTAGAATTTATTGGATTTGCCTTTGTTGTATTTGTTTGAGTATTTGATGATGTAGATTGATTTGTTGTTTGAACTCTATTGGAGGATTGGGAAGCAGGAGAACTAACTCTGACAGTAAAAGTTGGCTCATAATTTTCAGTGTAATCAGTGGAATAAATACTGGGATTTTGGTCATTATAAATTAAAAAGTGAAATATTCCTTCTTTGTCAAACTTAAATGAATTACCTGGGGAAACTCTATCTCCTTCACATGTACTAATTCCATTTCCATTTCCATTTTCATGCCAGGCATCAGTAAAAATACTAATATCCCCTGCATTGAATGCATCTCTTGTTGATTGATTGCTTGGAATAAATGCGATTGATTGTCCTACTTTTAGTTCAAATTCATTTCTATTTGTAGATGTTATTTCATGAGAATCTGTCACTTTAAATGTGGCTTTAACTGCCCCAGCTGGAGCCATGTCACTTCTTAAAGTAATTTTCTGAGAAATAATATCATTAACCACTTGGTAATCTGTTCTTTTACAATCTTCAATTATAGTTAAAGTCTTGTCCTTTTTTATGACATTTTGACTTCTCACACCTTCAATTTGAGTGTCGGGAGTAATTTTACCATTATCGTCAAATTTCACAACAAAATAACTGCTTAAACCATATGCTCCTCCATTATTGTAACCGGATAAAATCAAAGCTGCTTTATCAGTGTTCAACACATAGAGTGATTCATATTTATAAGCCTCTTCGACAGGTGATTTCCACGCAATTTTCCAAATGCTTTCATTAGTCAGAATTTTTTTATTGTTACATCTATAAATAATTAATTGAGTTTTTACAGATGACTCATCTATTCTTTTCGAAATTCCAACTATTAAAAATCGTTCGTGATTTTTGAAAATTAAAAGTTCCTTTTTTCCAATGGAAAATCCGTTCAATGATGGTAATTCATTTGATTTTTGCATTATTTTCTTTGCTTCATCTGTATGAATACCCTTTGGTCTTTTGTTAATGTAAGATTGAAAAACCTCAAAAAAACTAGAATCAACTGCTTCTTTCCAAAGTGCTTGGTCATACATACTATCCGCAGTGATTTTGTATTCACCATCAGGATAAGATTCTAAGTATTTTTGATATGATTCTGATGTATTAGTTACTTTAGCCTGCTCCCAGAGCTTACTTTGTTTTCTATTATTATAGATGATTATGGAAATAATAAGTAAAACAACCAGAATACTCACAATAATTATAATGCTATTTTTATCAGTAACTTTTTTCATATATCTTTCAAGTTAATGGGTTTTAAATATTATGGTTGAGTGTTTGGGTTACTTTATGATTTTAAAATTTTCGTCACAAAGATAAAGATAATACCTGTATGTTCATCGCAATTATAAAATTGCTGACATTGCTGTTTATTTTTAAACAGAGGAATGAAAACGGAAATAGACCAATACATCATAGATAAAGTGTTGAAATTAAGAAAGGAACAACACCTTTCTCAAAATGATTTAGCATCTTTTATTGATGTGTCAAAAAGCTTTATTTCGGCGGTAGAGAACCCACGCTGCCGTGCTAAATACAATGTTTCACATCTGAATGAAATTGCAAAGGCTCTCAATTGCTCATTTTCAGAACTCTTCCCTCCCGAACCAATCTAATTGAAAACAGAAATTTCACCTTTCAAATGTATAGACATCAATACAACTAAAGTCGGAATACTTTTTGCGCAGTTCTTTCCTCCTTTATTCCTATTTTTTTTATCTTTAAAGCGAACAAATATAAAGATAATTTAGAGAATGACCATCCATTTACAAAAAGAATCTTAAAATACTGTTTTAAGGATTAAAAGCTATATCATCTCAAGAACAAATAGGAAAATAAAACGGGTAGACCTTCTTTGACTTTCATTGGTCAAGAAGGTCTATGCCGCAATTTTATTTCAGTTTCAACACTTTGAAATGAGATTCGTCAACAATAAGAACAGCATCACCCTTTTGATCTTCTGCTGTTTTAACAGCTTTTTTGTACAAGTTGTCTGTAATTGTTTTTACTCGGTCTCCGACAACTGGCAACACGATAGGGTTGTACATGTTTATTGATTTTACGGTAAACTCACCTGGTATTTCTTTTTCACTCAGATAAACGTGCACCTTTTCAAACAGAGCAACATCCTTTTTGCTCTTCATTTTCAATTCATAATTCATAGACATGTCCTTTTCAATGTACGATGTTACTGTACATGACATTGCAGTGATCATTACTGCAACAATTACGACTGTTTTTTTCATTTTTGTATGACTTTTAATTTCCTACTCTTTAGCTTTTCGGTTTCGCTCCGTTTGGTTGGTTTCTGAACTCCAAAAAATAGCCATTCATCAATTTTTCAATTAACGGTTGTTATTTCTAATGCAAATGTAGGTTGTTAAAACTAAATTCACTAAATCCCTTTTATCCAATACGTCCATTTCGTCCACAACAGAATTTATTTCATTTTTTAGTGT
>Ga0247844_1009352_pt1 | contig 10252 bp, 16 predicted proteins | sample LaCtaG_FD_192421 | JGI IMG/M metagenome (GOLD analysis project Ga0247844, IMG submission 192421) | Freshwater microbial communities from meromictic Lake La Cruz, Castile-La Mancha, Spain - LaCruzMarch201714.5m_1 | ecosystem: Environmental > Aquatic > Freshwater > Lake | place: Spain: Castile-La...
GGCCAGGGTGCCGAGGCCCGAACAGGGGGCATCCAGCAGGATGCGATCAAACCAGCCGAGCCACTCAGGCTTCTCAGCCGCCAGGGCGGTGGCATCGGCGGCCAGGGTGTGGATGCACTGCAGGCCAAGGCGGGCGGCATTGACGCCCACCCGGCGCAGGCGCCCCTCGGAGCGATCCACGGCCCAAACCTCACCCTCGTTGCCCATGAGCTCAGCGAGATGGGTGCTCTTGCCACCCGGGGCGGCGCAGGCATCGAGGATCCGCTCGCCGGGCTGGGGATCGAGCAGCAGACCCACCGCCTGGGCGGCGCGGTCTTGAACGCACCAGTGCCCCTCGGCGTAGCCGGGCAGGGCGCGCAACTCACCACTGCGGCCCAGCAGCGTGAGGCCCCCGGGCAGATCCGGCAGGGGGGCCGCCTCGATCCCGGCGGCAGTGAAGGCCTCCAAAGCAGCAGCAGGCGTGGTGCGCAGCAGGTTGAGGCGCAGGTCGAGGGCGGGTGGTTGGTTGCAGGCCAGACCGAAGGCCTCGGGATCAGGCCACTGCAAGGCCAGCTCAGCGAGCCAGGCGGGCAGGGAATGGCGCAGGCCGTAGCTGGCGGCGGGGTCGCTAGGCAGGGGGCCCAGACCATCCCAGGGCTCAGGCCCGGCCTCCGCGCGCCGGCGCCCGCAAGCCCTTAGTAGGCCATTGGCCACCGGCGCCAGCCGGCCTAGTTTGCCCCGTTTCGCCAGCTCCACGGTGGTGCTCACCGCCGCGGAGGCCGGCACCCGGCTGCTGAACAGCAGCTGGTAGAGCCCCAAGTGCAGCAGCCAGCGCAACTTGGGCGGCTGGCGGGCTGCGGGCACCTTGCCGAGGGCATCGAGCCAGGCATCGAGAAGGCGCCGCTGGCGGATGGTGCCGTAGGCAAGTTCGGTGGCTAGGGCCCGGTCGGCGCCCTCAAGGGGATGCCGCTGCAGCTCCCGCTCGAGCGCCACATCGGCGTAGGCGCCAGCGCCCACCGCCAGCAACACCTGCCAGGCGAGCTGGCGCGGCGCCAGGCCAATCGCGGGAGTTTCGGCTGGGGGGGCGAGTGCCAGGGAGTGGGAAAGCGGAGGGCAAGGCTCCACAACTAGCGCGCAGGGGTGTGATGGGCGGGGGGAGGTGGCGGGGAAGGCGGCTGGGGAGGTGGATGCTTTTTGCTAGTTAGCTAAGGAGAACTAATTGATAAACACACCATCTCCATCCCCAGCTCCAGTTCCAGCCCGCCAACGGTGCTGGGCCAGGGGAAGCTGGCCGGCTGCATCTACGGGGATGCCTTCAGCGAGCAGCAGCTCACGCTGGATCCAGTCGCTGCCTTCACGGCTGGGGTTGAAGCTGATCTGGCCGCGGGCATTCACCACCCGCTGCCAGGGAATGGGCGACGGCAACGGCAGCCGCCGCAGGGCCCAGCCCACCTGGCGGGCGGCGCCCCACACCCCAACCAGCTCAGCGATCTGGCCGTAGGTGGCCAGCTGTCCGCAAGGGATCTGGGCCACGACGGCGTAAACCCGCTGATCAAACGTGGGGGCGGGAGCTTGCATCGAGCGCCGGGCGGGAGGAAGCAAAGCTGGCTTGAGCTTGGGCGACCGAGTGTTGAACCCAGCCTAAAAACAAAAAAGTGACTGCCGAAGGTCGACTTGTCATTAGGGAGACCTGTCATGAGGTCAACTTGTCATTCGGGAGACTGGGCATTCGGGAGATGCCCGTGATTCCGCACCTCAACTAAGCCCGACGCCATGCCCCTGCTGCCCCGCCGCTTTGAGCGGCTCAAGGCCGTGCTCGATCGCCGCATGGGCGATCTCACCGTGGTGCTTGAGCACGTGGATAAGCCCCACAACCTCTCGGCGATCCTGCGCAGCTGCGATGCGGTGGGGGTGCTGGAGGCCCATGTGGTGAGCCTGGCGGGCCGCACCCCCACCTTCAATTGCACCTCTAAGGGCAGTGAAAAGTGGGTGCCGCTGCATCGCCATAGCGACGGCGCCAGCGTGGCCCTGCTGCGCCAACTCAAGGACCAGGGCTTTCGGCTCTATGGCACCCACCTGTCGGTGGAAGCGGTGGACTACCGCCAGTGCGACTTCACCGGCCCCAGCGCCCTGGTGCTGGGTGCCGAGAAGTGGGGATTAAGCGCTGAAGCGGCGGCATTGGTAGATCAGCCGATCGTGATCCCGATGCACGGCATGGTGCAGTCGCTGAATGTGAGCGTGGCCTGCGCCACCTTGCTGTTTGAGGTGCTGCGTCAGCGGCAGGTGGCCGGGGTGCTGCCCAGCCACGGCGAAGGGGTGCCGGCCGGGCGCTACGACAGCCTGCTGTTTGAGTGGGCCTATCCGGAGGTGGCGGCCTGGTGCCAGCGGGAAGGCCGCCCCTATCCAAGCCTTGATGCCGAGGGGGCCATCAGCGAAACCCTGCCTCGCACGATCAAGCTGCGCTACTGATACTCGGCTACTGATATCTGCGGGCACTGGGCAGCCACAGGGCCAGGCCGAGGGCCAGCAGCTCAAGGAAAATCTGGCGGCCGCCGAGCAGCACCACCGCCAGGGCAACGGCAGCGAGAAACTTCTGGAACAGGCTCCAAACGTCGTCGTCATTGGCGTTGCCGCTGCACCAAAGCGCCGTCGCTGCAGAGAGCAGAAGCAGATCCAACCACCAGGGCATGGCTATCCACAGGGTGACGGGCTGCTCCCATTGTGGGGCGCCACTTGCAGGCCGTGTCCCCTAGCCCTGCAAGTTTGCAGATTCCGGCTTCGATCGGGGCGGTGGTCGACAAGATCACGATCCTGGAGCTCAAGGCCGCGCGGCTCAGCGGCGAGCGCTAGATCAACGCCAAGCTCTGGGCCATCCAGAAACAAGCGTGCGAAGGCCTAGATCCCGTGCAAAATGGCTAGCAAAACTCCATTTTGGCTGCGTATATGGCGGCAGTGCGGCGATTTTTGCAGCCACCTCCTGGCAGCTTCTTCCTTTTTGGCCCACGCGGCACAGGCAAGTCGACCTGGCTGGCACAGGTGTTTCCCGAAGCCCTGCGGCTGGATCTGCTGGCACCGGATGTACTGAGGGCCTACCAGGCCCGGCCGGAGCGGCTGGCCGAATTAATCGCTGCCGCTGGCAAGACAGCGCACACGGTGGTGATCGACGAAATCCAGAAGGCCCCCCAGTTGCTCGACGTGGTGCATGCCCTGGTGGAGCAGCGGCGTGATCTGCGTTTTGTGCTCACCGGTTCGAGTGCTCGCAAGCTGCGCCACGGGGCTGCCAACCTGCTCGGCGGGCGGCTGGTGGCAGTGCACATGGGGCCCTTCATGGCTGCTGAGCTCGGCCAGGATTTTGATCTGATGCGGGCCCAGACCAACGGACTAGTGCCCCTCGTGTGGCAGGCAGTGGATCCCCAGGCAACCCTGGCGGCCTATGCCTCGCTGTATCTGCAGGAAGAGGTGCAGGCAGAAGCCCTGGTGCGTCAGATCGGCGATTTCGCAAGGTTTCTAGAGGTGATTAGCTTTTCGCAGGGCTCATTACTAAACCTGGCAAACCTGGCCCGGGAAACCGAGATACCCCGCAAAAGGGCCGAAAGCTATCTGGGAATTCTTGAGGATCTGTTGATCAGCTTTCGACTACCGGTGTTTCAACGACGGGCCCAGCGGCAGCTGGTGCAGCACCAGAAGTTTTTCTGCTTCGATGCCGGAGTTTTTCGCTCCCTCAGGCCCCGCGGCCCGCTTGATGCACCGGAGGAAATTGGCGGCATCGCTCTGGAATCCCTGGTGGCACAGCACCTGCGGGCGCTCTGCCAGCTGCGGCCAGGAGGGGCCCAACTCAGCTTCTGGCGCACCCGATCTGGATTGGAGGTGGATTTCGTCGTGTATGGCCCAGACCTGTTTATGGCAATCGAGGTGAAACACAGCAGGCGCATCGATCGGAGCGACCTCAAGGCGCTGCGGGCCTTCGGCGAGGACTACCCGGAGGCAGAGCGCTTGCTGCTCTCCTTTTGCCCAGAACCGCTGCTGATCGATGGCATCCGCTGTGAACCGCTGGAAGCCTGGCTTAGGCAGCTGCGCCCCTGAAGGAGCCAGGCTTCTGCTCTGGGCTTTCAAGATCTGGGCTTCAGGATCCAGTCCGCTGAGCGCTGCCACCGCTGAGCCAGGTCTCGAGGCCTTCACCTAAAAACGACAACCCCAGCACCAGCACAAACATGGCCAGGCCCGGGTAGAGGGCAGTCCACCAGATGCCGGTGGGCACGGCGGTGAGGGCCTGCTGCAGGTCGCCGCCCCATTCGGGGATGGTTTCGGGCAGGCCCAGGCCCAGGAAGCCGAGGCCACCGAGCACCAGCACGGCATCGGCGGCGTTGAGGGTGAGCAGCACCGGCACCGAGGTGATCACGTTGCGCAGCAGGTAGCGGCGCAGGATCCAGATCGGGCCGGCGCCAAGCGACTGGGCCGCCTCCACAAACAACTCGGCCTTCACCTGGGCGGCTTGGTTGCGCACCACCCGGAAGTATTGGGGGATGTAGACGACGCAAAGGGCGGCGGCGGCATTGGGCAGGCCCCGGCCCAGGAGGAAGGCCAGCACCACCGAGAGCAGCAGCACCGGCAGGGTGTAGAGGGTGTCCATCAGCAGCACCAGCACCCGATCCACCCAGCCGCCCAGGTAGCCGCTCACCATGCCCAGGGGCACACCGATCAGCAGGGCGATCACCAGGGCTAGCAGCACCACCTGCAGGGCCACGCCACTGCCGGCCAGGGTGCGCACGCACACATCGCGGCCCAAACGATCGGTGCCGCACCAGTGGCTCAGCGAGGGCTGGGCGTAGATCGGATTTTGCAGGCCGGAGTTGGGATCGGCCAGCCAGCCGGCATGCACCAGCAGCGGCGTGAGCAGGGCCACCAGGGCGTAGGCCACCACGATCACCAACCCCCAGCGGGCCATGCGGGCCGAGAGGCTGGGGGCGCGGCGCAGCGATAGGAGCATGGCGCGACCTTACGCAGCTAGGCGGCGGGCGGCAACAGGCACAGATCCAATCCCTGGGGCTGAAAGCTGCGGAAATCGCGATTGAAGCTGATCAAACGCCAGCCGCCCGCAATGGCCACGGCAGCCAGATAGGCATCCATCCAGAGCTTGGGGGCCACCTGATCGACAGCGGCCAACCTGGCCCAGTGGGCCATCACCCCGGGCGGCTCCTCCACAAAGGCCACCTGCCGAAGCGCTAACCACTGCTCCAGTGCTGCCATGGCATCGGCATTGGTAGCTCGTTCCACACCGCACGAGCGAAACACTGCAGCCGTGCTGGCTAGGCGCAGAAAACTCTGCTGCGTGGCCCGACACCACAGCCAAGGGTCTGCGGGTGTGGAAGCCAAGAGCTCCTGGCGGGCGCGCTGATGACAGGGATGGCCTTCAAAGGTGGCAGCCAACCACACGTTGGTGTCAACCAGGGAAGCCGGCACGCTGCTGGTCCTCCGCCGCCAGGGTGGTGTGCTCGAGCTCCAGAAGCTCCTGCAGCGAGGGAATTTGCTGCGCCACAGCTGGATCGCGGCGGAACACCGGCTGGCCATCGGCCTCCAGCTCCAGAGCGCTGCCAGGCCGTGTTGCTGGCTTGCCAACCACCTGGCTCAAGCCCTGGCGAATGAACTCAGCAACCAGGTCTTTAAAAGGGCGACCTTCATGCAGGGCGCGCTGCCTGGCCTGGCGCACCAGCGTGTCTGGCAGATCAATGGTGGTTTTCACGTTGGACCACCTCAGCAACTATTGCAGCCAGCTTACTGGCAAGCCAGTAACCATGCCCAGTTGACCATGCGAGCCGGAAGGCTTCCTTACCGTAAGGAGATCTCCGCCTAGTATTTACATATTCGGTGCGAAAGTAAGCGGTGACAGAAATATGGACATCGCAACCCTGACCGCCAAGGGGCAAGTGACCGTACCCAAGGCGGTGCGTGAAGCCTTGGGGCTGCGGCAGGGGGATCAACTCAGCTGGGAGATGGAAGATGGCTCGGTCCGCGTGCGGGCAATTGCTCCGCTCGACCTGGCCTACCTACGAAGCCTCGATGCCAGCCTGCAGGAGTGGAGCAGCCCAGCGGATGAGGAAGCCTTCGCCGGGCTATGAAGCCGTTTGAACGTCATTCACTGGTTCTGGTGCCGTTCCCCTTCACGGATCGCGCCACCCAGAAGCGGCGCCCAGCGGTGGTGCTGTCTTCACCCGACTTCCAGCGCGCCTCAGGCCACGTGCTGCTGGCGATGGTGACGTCGGCCAAGCAATCCGCGTGGCCCCTCGATTGGAGGATCCAACACCACCAGGCCGCTGGCCTGCCCCAGCCCTGCCTGGTGCGCTTCAAGGTGTTCACGCTGGACGAACGCCTGATCCTGAAGACCCTGGGACACCTGGCTCCGCCCGATCGCGATGGGGTCGCAGCCCAGCTGCACCAACTGGTGGACTGAGAAGGACGCTGACGATTGCGGCTAGCGTTGAATTCCGACCTGCACCCAGCAGCGTGATCAGCCAGCTGCAACGAAATGGGTTTCCGCTGCTGCCCCTGCAACCCAGCGGAGGCCCCGTCGATCTTGAGCTAATCAAAAGCCTGCGGGAAGACGGGGTGCTGGCCAGCCTCGAACTGATTGCCACGGACACCGCAGGCTCCTAGCCACCAATCCTGCAAATCGTTCGATCCAATCGCAGCATTGGCAGGATTCAACGCCAGGATTGGCAGGCCTTGCCCCTGATCGAACTGACCAGCAGCTGGGCGCCCCCTAACCTCTGCCCATACCCAGCCCCCGCCTACTGATCGTCGACGACGACCCGGAGCTGCGGGTCTTTCTGCGCACCGAGCTGGAGATCGAGGGCTACGCCTGCACGGAGGCGGCCAGCGGCCAGCAGGCCCTGGGGCTGATTCGCGCCGAATCCTGGGACCTGCTGCTGCTGGATTGGACCCTGCCGGATTTCAGCGGTGTGGAGATCTGCCGGCGCTTGCGGGGCAGCGACGACCAGACCCCGGTGCTGATGCTCACCGCCCACGATGACGACGTGCGCGAACGGGTGGAGGCGCTTGATGCCGGCGCCGACGACTACCTCACCAAGCCCTTTTCAATCGAGGAGCTGTTGGCCCGGGTGCGGGCATAGCCGCCAAGAGATCCTCAACGCGGTGTGGGGCGAGCAGTAGGTAGGCGACGACAACGTGCTCGATGTGTATAACCGGGCGCTGCGCCGCAAGCTGGAGCGAGAAGGGCGGTCGACCCTGATTCAGACCGTCCGCGGCGTGAGCTTCATGCTGAAGGAGTCTCTGCCAAAGGCCTAGCCACGCGCAATCAACTGATCAGATCGTGTGCCCAAGCCGGGAGTGGATCTTGGTGGCGCTGCTCAAGGCCAGCAATGATCGTGGCTACAGGCAAAAACGGATGCTCAGCAGAGGAATTATCAACAAGACGCACTTGATCGCAAAGGGGCAATGAAGCTTTTACATTTTTGAGCAGTCGGGGGATACCGCTGATCACCTTTTCAGCCGGAACGTGATGACCACCCTCTGATATGCGTTGGGCGATCCGTGCCTGATTTAGGGAGGCGTTGTTGAGATGAATCAGCACCAAGATCACCTCGTAACCCAGTGCCTTGGCGCGGGCAACAAAATCGACCTTGGAAGGATGGGAATAGACCGTTTCAAAGCAAAAGCTGAAACCTCTCAGCAGCAATAATTCGCGCTGCTGCTCAGCCAGTAGGGCCGCCTCAAGCCCATGGGCTTCCGGGGCCTCCGGCTCGATGAGTTTGGCGAGGTTGTCGGCATTCACAAAGGGAAGACCCAGCGACTCCAGGAAAAGCCGATGAAAGGTGCTTTTGCCTGCGCCGTTACCGCCCACCAGCAACCAGAGCTGTCTGCCAGAAACCACACGCTCGCTCAACCCAGCTCCGGCTCACAGGGAATGAAGATCCCGTTGGAAAAGCTGCCGGTGCTGCGGCTGCCATCGGCCGCGATGCACTCGAGCGCCCCGGGCTGGCTGGCAGAAGCCTGGTAGCGGATGGCGGCCCTACTCACCAAGTGGGGCAGCTCCCCGCTCAGCCTTGCCCTTTCAACGGCGCTGAACACCGCTTCTGGCGCCACGGGCTGAGCCACAACCGGCTCCACGTGCAGCCGTGCCAGCCCAGCTTGCACATCCAGCAGGCTGTCGGGGTCAACAAAGCGACAAACCTGACGGCCGAGCGCTGCCCAGTATTCGATCTGCTCGGCGGCGCTGCGATGGTGCCGGGCACCTGCCTGGGTGGCGCTTTGCATCAGCTCCTCCTGCAGGCGCACCGGGGATGGGGATTTCGCCATAGCCCAGCTCGACAGGAGAACGGATTTGATCGTAGCAATCTGCTACGCGCTGACCACCTCCAAGCTCCTAGCTAGGGGTAGATGCAGCTGAAAATCAGCGCCACCACCGGGGACCTCGGCCACCTGCACCGAGCCACCCATCGCCTCCATCAAAAGCCGCACCATGGCCAGGCCGATGCCACTGCCGCGGTTGCTGGAATTGATGGAGGCGCTGCCGCGGGCAAAACGTTCAAAGATCGCCTCGCGCTCACCAGCTGCCACACCAGGGCCTTGGTCACACACATGCAGCACCAGGAAATCGCCCTGCAGATCGGCAGCAATGCTGACCGGCAGCGGCGTGGGGCTGTAGTGGAGGGCGTTTTCGATCAAGGCGGCCAGGCACTCCTGCAGCCGCTCCGGATCCCCCATCGCCACTAGCAGCTCCGCCGCTGGCGTATCTAGGCGCAAGCGCCAACCGCTGCTGACGGCCAGCCGCTCATAGGTCTGCACTATGACCTCATCAGCCAAGATCGGCCGCCGCCGCAACTGCAGGCGGCCCGAATCAATGCGGGCCAGATCGAGCAGGTTGCTCACGAGGCTGCCCATGCGCAAGGCCTCCTGCTGAATCAGCTGCAGCGAGGGCGCTGTGGCCTCAAGACCCGGCTGGCGCAGCAAGCGCTGGGCATGGCCGGAGATCAGGGTGATCGGCGTGCGCAGCTCATGGGCCACGCCATCCACAAAGGAACGCTGCCGCTCCCAGGGAACCGAAAGGCGCTGCTGAAGATCGTTGAAAGCAAGGGCGACGGGCTGCAGCTCCTCGGGCTGCTCGGCCACGGGAATCTGGTCCCAGGCCAGCGGCGACGGCTGGGTGGCGGAGAGATGATTTGTGAATTCCTGCAGGGGCTGCACCAGACCCCGTTGCAACACAAGGCGCAGCAGGCCACTGGTGAACAGGCTGGATACACCGGCGGCCACCGCCAGCAGCCAGAAGGCCAGGCGCTCCTGCTGCACCGAGGCGGTCACGTTTTGCTCTGCCAACATGGTGACAGCGCTGCCATCCACCAGGGCCAGGGGCACCTGGCTCACCAGCCACTCCTGGCCACCACGGCTCTGCAGCAGGGGCTCTAGCTGGCGGCGTTGCGGTGGGCGGCGTTGCGATGCAGCCCGGCCATCTGCTGGTTGAACAGCAGCAGCAGGCTGTAGCCGGCCAGCACCGCGAGCAGCGAGGTGCTCTGCAGCCAGAGCCGCAGTGGAGAAATCCGCACTGGCCAGCGGGCCATGGCGCAACAACCAGACAATCTTCTGATTCTGCTCAGCTTGACTCTGTTGGCACGGCGGCAAAACAGCGCAATACTTACTTAGTGTTTCACTCGAAGAGCCGTTTTTCCATGACCTCCAGCCTCCAATCCAAGCTTCTGGCCCAACGCGCGCTGTTCCAGCGCCTCCATAGCTCCAAGAAGCGCAGCAAGCTGCAAGCCGGCTTCACACTGGTGGAACTGCTGATCGTTGTGATCATCATTGGCATCCTGTCGGCCATCGCCATTCCTGCATTTCTGAACCAGCAAGAAAAAGCCAGAGCAAGGGCAGCCGATTCAACCGTGATGGGAGCAGCACGAGCATGCGCCGCTCTTCAAATTGATAACGAACAGGCTTCGTTCGTTGCCCCGGCTGGTATTACTCCCACCACATGCGCCGCAACCGGGGCCTTGCAAACCTATACATCTTTGGTTGCTAATTTTCCCGGCATCACACAAGCTGTTGCAACAATAGCAACCAATGGCGGCGTCTCTCTTACAACTCCAGCAGGTCCCTAGACCAATCTAAACAAGACTAGAGCCTCGCTTTTCCTATCCATCTAACTAATACTTTAGAACCACGCTTCCCCGCTGACTACAATACAAGTAGCTGTCAGCCTTAAATCTCTTCCACGGGCAGGCTCCGGGGGAGAGATTTTTTATTAGATGCCAAGCCCCACATATTC
>Ga0247844_1009353_pt1 | contig 10251 bp, 11 predicted proteins | sample LaCtaG_FD_192421 | JGI IMG/M metagenome (GOLD analysis project Ga0247844, IMG submission 192421) | Freshwater microbial communities from meromictic Lake La Cruz, Castile-La Mancha, Spain - LaCruzMarch201714.5m_1 | ecosystem: Environmental > Aquatic > Freshwater > Lake | place: Spain: Castile-La...
CGATGATACATTTATCTTGGCATAAAATTGTTACTTTGGCTTTGTTATAAAATAAATATTGCAGATTGAATAAAAAAAACAGGAAAATTCTTGCGTAATTAAAATGAATTTGCAATCTTTGCACTTGTAAAAAAATACTCAAAGAAATGATTCAAATTTTCACATACAATAAATTAGGCTGGTGGCACACAGGATTACAAAAATCGTGAGTGTTAAAGCTATGCATTATATGTAAATCATATATTTTTGAAAAGGCTTGTCGTAACTCACGATGGGCCTTTTTTGTTAGTACCCCTAACCCCAAAGGGGGAAAAAGCCCCTAGCCCCAAAGGGGAATTAAATTTGTTCAATTGACATTAATTTTTGACATCAATCAATAATAAGAAATATGGAAAATATAAGTAATTTAAACCCGACTTCAGTGGTTGGGGGTAATATGGAAAACAATTGTAATTCGGTTCCCCTTCAGGGGCTAGGGGTGAACTCCCCTTTAGGGGTTGGGGGTTTAGGTAATGGGGGCGGAATAGACTCCAACGGTTATTATGGTGAATTTGGAGGAGCATACATTCCAGAAATTCTACATGGAACTGTTGAGCGTCTTAACCAAGCTTACCAAGCCATTAAAACAGATGCTTCTTTTAAAGCAGAATATTATGATTTACTCAAAAATTATGTAGGCAGACCGTCACCACTTTATTTTGCAAAACGACTTTCCGAAAAATACAATACAAAAATCTTCCTTAAAAGAGAAGATTTGAATCACACAGGAGCACATAAAATCAACAATGCGCTTGGTCAAATTCTTTTGGCAAAACGCATGGGTAAAACCCGTATCATTGCCGAAACTGGTGCAGGACAACATGGTGTGGCAACGGCTACTGCTTGTGCATTGATGGGACTAGAGTGCATTGTGTTTATGGGTAAAACGGATGTAGAACGACAATTTCTCAACGTGCAAAAAATGCGTATGTTGGGTGCAACTGTGGAGCCCGTAACCAGCGGAAACTGGACATTGAAAGATGCTACCAATGAGGCCATACGCTACTGGTGTTCCAATCCCGATTCGTTTTATATCATTGGTTCTACAGTAGGGCCTCACCCTTATCCTGATATGGTTGGATTTTTTCAGTCAGTTATCAGTGAAGAAATTAAGGAGCAATTGCAAGAACAAATTGGGCGAGATTACCCCGATTATTTAATGGCTTGTGTGGGTGGCGGTAGCAATGCCATGGGTACATATTATCATTACTTGGGCGACGATAGAGTAAAAATCATTTCGGCAGAAGCGGGTGGTTTGGGAGTAGAAACCGGCGAAACTGCTGCAACCATCAGCATTGGAACAAAAGGAATAATTCATGGTTTCCGCACACTGCTGATGCAAGATGCCGATGGGCAAATAGTAGAGCCCTATTCTATTTCAGCAGGATTGGATTATCCAGGCATTGGACCAGCACACGCTTTTTATGCAACCATTGGTAGAACAAAAGTTCATGCTATCAATGATGATGAAGCTTTAGAAGCAGCATTTGAACTAACAAAATTGGAGGGAATTATCCCAGCAATAGAATCTGCTCACGCATTGGCATTACTAAAAAGAGAAAAAGAAACTTTCAAACCAGATGATGTGGTGGTATTAACTGTTTCGGGCAGGGGCGATAAGGATATGGATACGTATGTGAAGTATTTTGAAGTTGCCCCCTAAATCCCCCGAAGGGGGACTTTAAGACGTATTTATCTTAAAAAGAATAAAATGATTTTATAAATGGAATACTAATAACTCTATTAATCCGGAGCGGATGGATTTAAGGGAAAAAACAAATAATTATGGATAATAATAAACAAAACGATACAAACTTCAAGTCCCCCTTGGGGGGATTTAGGGGGCTGGGTCTTATCGTCAATTCAAAAAAAATGCTTGCCGACCTCCAAACTCCAGTTGGTATTTATCTAAAAATAAGAGATTTATATACCAAATCGGTTTTGTTGGAAAGTTCCGATTATCATGGTGTAGAAAATAGTTATTCCTATATTGGCTTTTGCCCAATTGGTGGAATATCAGTCAATAATTTTGTGATAACAGAAGAGTACCCAAATGGTGACAAAATTGAAACTGCCGTTACCAATAAAATGACAGTAGCGGATAGATTTGATGCCTTTTTGAAATCTATGAATATTGTAAAAAACAATAATGATTTAGGTATCAATGGACTTTTTGGATATTCGTCGTACGAATCGGTGCAATACTTTGAGGATGTGAAACTTTCGGCACGACAAACAGTACCTGGAAGTATGCCCGGATTGCATTACGTACTGTTCAAATACATTATTGCCATCAATCATTTTAATAATGAATTGACAATAATTGAAAATTTGATGGAGGGGGAAGAGAGTAAAATCTCTGAAGTTGAAGAGGTGTTGTTGAGCAATCATATTGCAACTTTCACATTTGAAGCCGTTGGTGAAGAAAAATCGGACATATCAAATGAAGATTTCAAAGCCATGGTGGCAAAAGGAAAAGAACAATGTTTTAAAGGCAATGTTTTTCAAATAGTTCTTTCTCGCCGCTTTTACCAAGAGTATAAAGGAGATGATTTCATGCTGTATAGAACATTACGTTCAGTAAATCCATCGCCTTATTTGTTCTATTTCAATTTTGGTGATTTCCGCATTTTTGGTTCTTCGCCCGAAGCGCATTTGGTGGTAGATGCTAAAAAGCAAAAAGCCTATATCAAACCCATTGCAGGTACATTCCGCAGAACTGGCGATGATGAACAAGATTTTTTGTTGGCAGAAAAACTGCGTCAGGATAAAAAAGAAAATGCAGAGCATGTAATGTTAGTAGATTTGGCACGCAATGATTTGAGCAGAAATACCGACCATGTAGAAGTGGAGGTTTTCCGCGAAGTGCAATATTATTCTCACGTACTTCATTTGGTTTCTAGCGTGAGTGGTAAGCTTATTCCTGGTACCAAGGTGATCAAACTTTTTGCTGACACATTTCCTGCAGGAACTTTATCTGGCGCACCAAAGATTAAAGCCATGCAACTGATTGACCAAATAGAACCGCATGATCGTGGACCTTATGGTGGCTGTTTGGGTTATATCGGTTTTGATGGCAGCTTCAACCAAGCCATTACCATACGCTCATTTGTGAGTAAAAATAACACATTGTACTACCAAGCGGGTGCGGGTGTTGTTGCTAAATCGGACGAAGAAAGTGAAATGCAAGAGGTAAATAATAAATTGGCAGCATTGAAAAAGGCTGTGGATGTGGCAAGTAAAATTGGTTGATTTGAAAATTAAAAAAATAAAATTATGAATAATCAAAATATATCAAAATCAGAAATTAAAATTTTGGTTTTCGACAATTACGACTCATTTACATATAACTTGGTACATGAAGTTAAAAAATTAGGATATACCAATATAGAAGTTCATCGCAACGACCAAATTCCTTTGGAGGAGATTGCTCGTTTTGATAAAATTATCCTTTCGCCAGGACCTGGTGTGCCTTCGGAGTCGGGTATTTTATTGGAAGTGATTCGTACATACGCACCAACTAAGCCGATTCTTGGCGTTTGTTTGGGTGAGCAAGCTATTGCTGAAGCATTTGGCGGAACACTCATTAATTTATCAGAAGTACATCATGGTGTAACTTCAATGATAAATGTTTTGGAGGATGATGTGTTGTTCAAAGGTTTATCTAAATCATTGGAAGTGGGTAGATATCATTCATGGGCAGCCGAAAAAACTACTTTGCCAGATTGCTTGACAATTACTGCAGTGGATGAAGAAGGAATGATTATGGCATTGGCACACAAAACCTACGATGTGCGAGGGGTACAATTTCATCCAGAGTCGGTGTTGACACCTGATGGATTGCAAATGTTGAAGAATTGGTTGGAGTCTTAGAGTGTAAAATATTTATATTGAGTCTAGTAGCTCTCTGAGTTCGTGGTCGGTAAGGTTTTCCTTCTCCGATTTATCAAATATTGATAATAAATATACAGTTTCATTAGCAACTGTAATATGGGTAATAATTCTTGCTCCGCCAGATTTTCCTTTACCTTTAGACGCAATGGATAAACGAATTTTAAAACAGTTATTACCCAATGAAACCCCATGATTCGGTACAATTTTAAGTGTTTGAATCAATGTTAGTAGTTCGTTTTTTAGCGATGGGTACTTCTTTACAAGTCTTTTTGCTTGTTTTTCGAAGATACTGATGGTTTGAATATTATAAGCCATTCAAGAAATCCTCTGCATTTTGAGCTTTTTTCTTGCCCGCTTTAATTAATTTCAATTCCTCAACAGCATCTTTCATTTCCGAAAGTAATTGAGCTTTAGCCTCAGTTATAGGTTTTGCTTTGACATAAGAAATGCTTTTCAAAACATCCATCAGGGAAACTGCTCTGTTGTCTGGTATGTCTAATAAAATTTTCATAAAAAATATTTGTGATATTACTAGGCAAAGATAGTTCAAAATATTTATTTTGATTATTCAGAATGAATGAGTTTAACATAAATAAAACACAATTCAAATTTTAAATTCACTAAAATAAAAGATTACGCTTTCAATGAAACAAATATTAAATAGATTATTCAACCACCAATCCCTCACCAAACAAGAGGCAGTGGAAGTGATGACCAACATTGCAGCTGGCAAATACAACGAGGTAGAAATTGCTGCTTTTATTTCAGTTTATTTGATGCGTAGCATTGAATTAGAGGAGGTTATAGGGTTTCGTGAAGCTTTGCTTTGTATGGCCATTCCGATGGATTTATCGGAATTTGAGCCATTGGACATTGTGGGCACAGGTGGCGATGGCAAAAATACATTTAACATCTCTACTTGTAGCTGTTTTGTAGTAGCAGGTGCTGGTTATAAAGTGGCAAAACATGGCAATTATGGCGCAACATCGGTAAGTGGTTCTTCCAATGTATTGGAATATTTTGGTGCAAAATTTACTACTGACATTAATGTTGTAAAACGTTCGTTGGACGAAGCTGGATTTGCGTACTTGCATGCACCGTTTTGCAATCCCGCAATGAAAAACGTAGCACCTGTTCGCAAGAGTTTGGGTGTACGAACCTTTTTTAATATTTTGGGTCCTTTGGTAAGTCCAGTTCGTCCACATTACCAATGTTTAGGTGTATATAACCTAAAAATGATGCGACTTTACACTTATATTTATCAAAGTTTAGGTTGCCAGTATACCATTGCATTTAGTTTGGATGGTTACGATGAAATATCATTGACCGACAGTTGCAAAATTGCAAATAACAGAGGCGAATTCCTGTTCACACCCGAGCAAATGGGTTATCAGAGAATAGAACAAAAAGAATTGTGGGGAGGTGACACCATAGCCCAAGCATCCCAAATTTTACTTAATGTATTAGACAACAAAAGTACAGAAGCTCAACGCAATGCTGTGGTAATTAATTCTGCCATTGCTATACAAACTCGCTGTCCGGAAAAGAGCTTAGAAATATGTAAAGCAGAAGCGTTAGAATCGTTGGTGAGCGGACGAGCAAAACAGGCATTTGTGAAGTTTCAGGAGATATATGGCAAGTGACATTTTTAAATTTATTAAAGATACATAACTTGGTTATTAAACTGCTGAATAAATATGAACAATAAAAATTCGATTCATATATTTGACAATAAAAAAGTGCGTGCGTTGTGGGATGCAGAAAAAGAAAAATGGTATTTTTCGATTGTCGATGTGGTACAAGTACTTACAGATAGTTTAAATGCACAAGGGTATAGGAGGGTGTTGAAAAAGAGGTTGTTAGATGAAGGAAACGAAACCGTTACAAATTGTAACGGTTTGAAGATGAAGGCTGCTGATGGAAAAATGAGAATGACTGATGTGGCTGATACAGAGCAACTTTTCCGTCTAGTTCAATCAATACCAAGTCCCAAAGCAGAGCCATTTAAGTTGTGGTTAGCACAATTGGCAACACAACGATTGGATGAAATGCAGGATCCTGAAATTACGATCGATCGCGCAATGGAACAATATCACCGCTTGGGATATAGCGAAAATTGGATAAACCAAAGACTCAAAAGTATAGAGGTTCGCAAAGAGTTGACGAATGAATGGAAACGTAGGGGCGTGCAAGAAGGGGTGCAATTTGCAACACTTACTGACATTATAACTCAAGCGTGGAGTGACAAAACTACCAAAGAATACAAGCAACTGAAAGGACTGAAAAAAGAAAACCTACGGGACAATATGACCAACACCGAGTTGATTCTCAACATGCTCGCAGAGGCTTCAACCAAAGATATATCTGTAGTAGTTAATCCTGAAACTTTTGAACAAAATAAAACAGTAGCTAAGCAAGGTGACAAGGTTGCAAACGTAGCAAGAAAAGAATTAGAAGCACAAACTGGTAAAAAGGTAGTGAGTGAGTTGAATGCTAAAACTGCATTGGAAATCAAAAATAACCAAAACGAAAAATAACTATACAAAATGCTGATAAAGCGCTAGAATCCTTGGTAAGTGGAAGTGCAAAAAGCATTTGTGGAGTTCGTGGAGATATATGGGTCAAATTATTCTTGAAAAAAATTAAATTTATATAAATGAACACTCAATTTAAATATAAAAATCTATTGAATGTATTTTGTTTTTTTCTATTTGTTTCGTTATTAAATTCATGTGCAACAAATACATATCCTTTTTCTTTTTATTTAGATGAATCTTCATTTAAGAAAGATAATGGCAAAGTTGCGATAATGCCAATGAATTATTATGGAGATAATAGCATTTCACATTATAAGGAATTTACAAAATTAATTGAAGATTCGATAGTAGTAAATTTAAAAAAAATAGGATTTGAAGTTATTTGCACGAAAGAATTAACCACCACAATTGACAGTATAAAATTATCGTGCGGTAATTTATACAACCCAATAAATGGTGAACCTGATTCTATTGCATTTATAAAGTTTAAAATTGCTACCAATAATTATATCTTTCAAAAATACAAGACTAGTTTTATACTTTATCCTTCTATGTTATTTACTGAAGCAGTTATGAATAATTCCCGTATTTCTTGGCATGGAAGAAGGGTTTACAACTATTTTTATCGAGGTTTATACGGAAAATTTCCAGCTTTATCTTTATATATTAAGGTTTACAATGATAAGTCTAATATTCTTTTCGTGAATGCAGGAGGAATAATGCCACTTTTTAGACTTAATTTTCGTACAGGGATGATACAATCTATACCTTTTGATGAACTGATTTTCGACCCAAAAGATGTTGAAAAATCGATTAAAACATCTCTAAAACCGATTGATGTAGAGAATAAATTTGGAAGTAAAAGAAAGAAATTTAACTATTAACCATGCGATTTATAGATGAATAATTCAATGTTCTTCATCCTAGATAAAACAATTACAGATAAGCTAATAGAAATAGCAGAACTAATAATTATGCTCAGAACAATATTAAATCTGATGAGCCTCTTTCTCGGGCTGAAAGCCCAATATAACCTAGCCCCATGGTAATGCCTAGGTTATAATTAACACTAAAATCATTTAAACTGGTCGCAAAATGCGACTGGTTTAAAAATTCAAAAAAATATGATACGAACAACATTAAATCTGACGAGCCTCTTTATCGGGCTGAAAGCCCAATATATTCTAGCCCCATGGCAACGCCTGGGGTAAAATTAGCAAAGGTTTGTTTTCGCCCTGAAAGGGCAATATATTGAAATTCAAAAGAATTACTACATTTTTAATGTATATATATCAATGCTATAAATCTGTTTAATTTGTTTAGAGATTTTAAATTTTCAAGTTTAATAAACAACCTCAATTATGTCACAATCATTATCAAAACTTTATATTCATGCAATTTTTCATATTAAAAATGATTTGTGTTTAATAAGAGATGATGATGAAAAAGAATTATATGCCTACATTGGCGGCATTATTGGTTTATCAAAATCCATTCCTATAATTATTAATGGGATGGGTAATCATCTTCATATTTTATGTATTATGTCAAAAAATATTTCGCTTGCTAACTTATTAGAAGACATAAAGCGAAATAGCAGTAGATGGATAAAAACACGAAGCCCTTATTATAATGATTTCGCGTGGCAAGGTGGATATGCAGGATATTCAGTAAGTCAGTCTAAGTTAGATATTGTAAAAAAATACATTGAAAATCAGAAAACACATCACCAAACACAAACCTTCCAAGAGGAATATATTCAATTTCTTAAAGAAAACAATGTTGATTTCAACGAGGATTATTTGTGGACTTAATTTCTATATTGCCCTTTCAGGGCGTAATTCACACTTTGCACTAAACCCCAGGCGATGCCGTGGGGCTAGAATATATTAGGCTTTCAGCCTGAAAATACTTTTACCAAATTAATACTTCAACAACAAATGTCCACCATCCTAGACAAAATAATAGCCGACAAGCTAATAGAAGTAGCAGAACGTAAAGCTACAACCTCCATTTACGATTTAGAAAACTCACCAAACTTCAAAAGACGCTGTTTGTCCTTGAAGCAAAGTCTGTTGAATTCTGAATCGGGTATTATTGCCGAATTCAAGCGTAAATCCCCTTCCTTGGGTTGGATTCATGAACATGCCGATGTCAATGCAGTTACTTCTGGTTATAGCAATGCAGGTGCATCGGGAATTTCAATTCTTACCGATTTCCCCTATTTTGGTGGTACTCCGGCAGACTTAATTTCGGCACGACCACAAATAAAATGCCCTGTTTTGCGCAAAGATTTTGTGATTGACGAGTACCAACTTTACGAAGCAAAAGCCATGGGTGCTGATGTTGTTTTGCTCATAGCTGCGGCTATCAGTTCTTCAAAAACCAAGCAATTGGGACGAAAAGCGCACGAATTGGGATTAGAAGTATTGTTGGAAGTTCATAACCAAATAGAGCTAGATCACGCCAATGAATTTGTGGATATGCTGGGTGTGAACAATCGCAATTTGAAAACCTTTGAGCAATGTATTGAAACGTCATTCAAATTAGCCAATTTAATACCTGATAATTTTGCAAAGGTTAGTGAAAGTGGTATTTCAAAAGTAGAAACCGTTCGCGAACTTCGTGAGGCCGGATATACAGGTTTTTTGATGGGTGAAAATTTTATGAAAGAGGAAAATCCAGCTGTGGCATTAAGCTTGTTTATTCAAAAATTGGATTTGAACAGTCATAAATAGAAAACCCCTAGCCCCTAAAGGGGAACTAGATTAGTTCCTTCGACATCAATTTTCTACTTAAAATGAAAAATATATTTAAAGTAAAATATGGAAAATAAAAGTAACTTCAGCTCCCCTTTAGGGGTTGGGGGTGGTTCTTTTTTTGAACTAAAAAACACCGTTCCTTGGGGTCGAAACCTTGATGAATATACAAGAATGTTTAAGTTGTCTGGAGATGATTTATCAACTAAGATTATTAGTTTTGGTGATGGACTAGCAAGCTTCAATGCAGAGATGACAAAATTGGGAAAATCAGTGGTTTCTATTGACCCTATTTACCAATTTACGGCAGAGGAATTACATCAAAGAATTGAAGAAACAAAAGAAATTGTACTTGAACAAACAAAAAATAACCTTGATAAATTTGTTTGGAAAATCATCAAAAACATAGCTCATTTAGAACAAATTAGAATGAGTGCTATGTCTGATTTTATCGATGATTTTGAAATAGGTAAAGATGAAAAGCGTTATCAATATCATGAATTACCGAACAAGATAAATTTTGCTGCTAAAGAATTTGATTTGGGTTTAAGCTCTCACTTTCTGATACTTTATTCGCAGTTGGGATTGGAGTTTCATATTCAGGCAATTACTGAGATGTTGCGCATTTGCAAAGAAATTAGAATTTTTCCAATACTTAATTTGAATGCGGAAAAGTCGGAGGTGTTGAACGGTATTATTGAGTATTTTAGCTCTAATTACGAAATCAATATCGTAAATGTTGATTATGAATTTCAAAGAAATGGGAATCAAATGTTAGTTGTAAAGCACCCCAAAATAGAAAACCCCTAACCCCTAAAGGGGAATAAAATTAGTTCATTCGACATCAATTTTCTACTTTAAATGAAAAATATATTCAAAGTAAAATATGGAAAATAAAAGCAACTTCAACCCCCCTTTAGGGGTTGGGGGTAATATAGAAACCAAAAGTAATTCTGTTTCCCTTCAGGGGCTAGGGGTAAACTCCCCTTTAGGACTTAGGGGTTCCCTAAAAATAAAAGTCT
>Ga0247844_1009357_pt1 | contig 10248 bp, 9 predicted proteins | sample LaCtaG_FD_192421 | JGI IMG/M metagenome (GOLD analysis project Ga0247844, IMG submission 192421) | Freshwater microbial communities from meromictic Lake La Cruz, Castile-La Mancha, Spain - LaCruzMarch201714.5m_1 | ecosystem: Environmental > Aquatic > Freshwater > Lake | place: Spain: Castile-La...
TTGGGAATAATTTCTATGCGCCGATGTTCATTTACGACAATCAAAATGATTATTTAGCGTATTTGATTTTTATTTTTTTGGTGTTGAATTTATTCGATGAGAAATTAAGAAACAACAACTATCTGCATCTGCTTTTTTCATTGGTAATCTTTGTTTTTGCAAGTTACGCCGATTCCAATTTTGCTAAAATACTAAGCTTTGGAATGATTGTTTTACAACTTGTAATTCTAATATATCAGCAAATTCAAAAGAAAAAAGTTTTTGATTTTTTACCTTATGTCGTTGCGTTTGTTTTATTAACAATTACCGTTTTCACAAATTCACTTTTCATTGGCCCGAAATATGAAAATTCAGCCAATTACCGTTTAAATGGTGTTCAAATTGTCAATCAAGAAAAGGGCAAAATGGAGGTTATTGAAGCAAAAGAAAAACTTTCGGAATCGGAACAAAGTCTAGTGATTTCTTATTTAGATTCTGTGAATTCTAAAAGTCCTGAAGGTTCTGTAAACTTGCGTAAAAATCTAATTTTAAATGGAATTGATTTCATTAAAACGGCACCCGTTTTTGGACTTGGACCTGGAGGTTTTGCATTGAAAATCAAACGAAACGAGCACAAACATTTCATTCATACACACACTTCTTCTCACAATTTTCCCATTGAAATAATCAGTGAATTCGGCGTTTTCGCTTGGATATATTTCGCGATAATTCTAATTGTTTTAGTAGCAATTAGTAAGCTTCATAAATTCATTTCTAATGCTCATAAAATCGCTTTTCTTCAACTTTTAATCGCGCTTCCAATTCTTTGGATGATGCCCTCTGCTTATTTATACCTCTCTATTCACTGGCTATTTTTACCTTTGTTGCTGATTCAATTACTTCTAATTCAAGAAAAATCTATTTTGAATGAGCGCAAGCAATAAAGTGTATTACCGTAATTTCCTAACGATGCTTTCGGGCAACACTTTGAGCCAATTGATTCCGTTCATTATAGCGCCTATTCTTTCACGCATTTTTTCACCCGAAGAATTTGCTGTTCTTGCGAATTTTATGGCAATTGTGGGCGTAATTGGAATCATTTCAACAGGTCGATTGGAGCTTGCCGTTCCCATTCCGCAAGATCATAAAAAAGCGCAAGAAATTGTTTTTACAGGATTATTTATAACGCTCTTACTTGGTTTGTTGAGTATTTTGATTCCCGTTTTTGCGATTCAAATTAGTGCACTTTACAAAGATAATCAACTAGAAAATTACTTGTGGATGGTGCCTTTTTCGGTAGTTAGTTTTGGCTTGCTTGGTTTGACAAACAATTGGAATTTACGCCATGAAAAATTTCATTTATTATCTATTGGAAAAATCGTTCAATCGCTTGTAAACAATGGTTTGGCGGCACTTTTAGGCTACATTGGTTGGGGAATCAACGGACTGATTATCGCTTGGCTTTTGTCGCAATACGTGAACATTTTTATCCTTTTAGTCGGTGTAAATCGCAAAGTGAGTTACAAAGATTTTGGCATCGTGACTTTAAAAACGACCTTGAAGGAATACAAAGATTTCCCGCTAATCAATTCGCTTCACGCTTTTACGGATATTTTCATCACACAATTTTTGCTTTATTGGGTGATTTCGAGTTATTTCGGATTTCTCGAACTAGGACTTTTCGCGATGATGAATAAGTACGTCAAAGCACCAATCGTATTGATTTCAAGCTCCGTTTCGCAATTGTTTTACGTCGAAGCTGGAAAAGCAATTAACCAAGGAATTTCGTTGTTTCCAATTGTCAAAAAAACGGTTCGAACTTCGGTTCTATTTGCGATTCCATTTACAATCGTTTTGTTAGTGCTTGGCCCTTGGATTTTCAAAATTTACCTCGGAAATAAATGGGAAATTGCAGGAGTTTACGCACAATGCCTCGCTCCAATGTTGTTTTTATACTTCATTCTCTCTCCTATTTCGGGACTTCCGATTTTATTGAATAAACAAAAAGGCGCATTCATTTTTAGTGTTCTTAGCTATAGTTTCACAATTTTAGCTTTGTTTTTCGGAATTTGGTTACACTTAAATTTTACAAAAACTTTAATTCTTTACGGAACTGCTTTTGCGCTATTTTATTTTATGATTTTAGTTTGGTATTTCACTTTGATAAAACGTCAAAATGCGCGTATTAATTAGCGGATTGCCTTTATTTGCTGAGCGTTTGGCGAACGAACTTCAAAAGTACGATCCCAATTCCAGCTATCATTTTTTTGACACTTACAATTCCAAATGGGCGCAATTACGCTTTTATTTATATTTGGCGTTCTCGGATGTTGTAATTTCGATGAATGGCGTTTCTGACAACAGCGGAAGTTTGAATCTTGTGCTAAAACGCCGCAAAAAACTGATTTTACAGTGGATGGGAACGGATGTCTTATTGGCGTTGGAACGTTCTAAAAATGGTACAATAGACAGAAAATATATCGACTATGCAGTTAATTTTACAGATTCTTTGCTTTTGCAAGAAGAATTACGTTCGATTAATGTGCCTGTTGAGCTTCTGAATTTTAAATCAATACAAACACAAACTTTAACGCAAACATTTTCAAGAATATCAGTAATTAGCTACGTTCCTGAAGCACGACAAACATTTTATGGAATGAAAAAAATTATTGCTGTAGCCAAACAATTCCCACTGATTGATTTTCATTTATATGGTTTGAAAACGTCAGATTTTCCTATTCCTTCAAACATTCAGTTGCATGGTTGGGTTGAATCAGAAAAATTTTCAGTAGAATTGAAAACGAACCCCATTTTTCTAAGATTAACGGATCACGATGGCTTTTCAGTTTCTGTGATTGAAGCTCTTTCCTACGGCTGTGAGGTGATTGCAACAATTCCATTTGAATTATGTCACTTTGCGAAAGATGAAGCAGCAATTATTGAACAAACTTCGCTCGTGATTAATAAACTTGAACAAAGAAATTTAGCAAGGAACAACGATTCGATTGAAGCAATGAATAAAAAATTTAATCCATCTGTAATTTTTCCAAATTATAGTCAAAAACTCAAAGAAATTGCAGGAAAATAAACGCATAGCGCTCATAACAACTTGGTTTCCTCCTCAAGAAAGTGTGGCGACAAACCGCATGTTGGCTTTTGCGGAATTTTTGAGCGAATCGTTTGAAGTGGAAGTGTTTTGTTTGGCACAAGAAGAAAAAACAATTGAATGGAAACAAACTATCAGAGTACATTACAGCGCTTCGAGTGAACTTTTAGAACGCTTAAAAGATAAAACTTCTGACAGTGCTTTTTTACATAAAATCAAAGTTGGAACGCGTATTCTTTTATCGAAAGTGATTTCAAATCCGTTAGTAAAATGGCAAAAATCGACACTTTCAAAATTGAAGCAAGTTCATTCTCAAAACGCATTTGATTGCATTATCAGTTCGTACAGTCCGCAAGAAGCACATTTATTGGCGATTGATTTCAAAAAAGAATTTCCAACAGTTCCTTGGATTGCAGATATGCGCGACGAAATGGCGTCAAATCCGTATTTGGATGCACAAACAAAAAATAGATTGCTAGCCATTGAAAAGGAAATCAACGAATACGCCGATGCGCTGACAACTGTGAGCGAACCAATCTTACTGGATTTCAAAAAATCGATGCCAAAAATTACTGTTTTTGAGGAAATTAGAAACGGATTCAATCATCAATTTAAACGCGATTTAAATACAGAACAGCGCAATCAAATTTTCACTTTGGGTTATTTTGGAACCTTTTATGGTGCAATCAAACCGAATTTTCTGTTCAATGCTTTAATTGAAATTAAATCTCAGAAACTATTTGATTTTGAATTACGACTTGTTGGAGTTCACTCAAATTTTATAATTCCCAAAGAAATCAAAGACAACATTACTGTTTTTGAAAAAGTTTCTTACGCTAAATCAATTGAACAAATGGCTGAAACGTCGTGCAACATTTTACTTATACCAAAAGGAAAAAGAAAAGGCGTTTTTACAGGAAAATTATTCGATTACATTTCCGTTCAAAAACCCGTTTTAGCTTTTGTTGATACTGAAGACGTTGCTGCGAAATTGATTCAAGATTTTGATTGTGGCTACGTCGCTGAATTTTCAGATGTTGATGCTATCAAAAAAGTAATTTTGGAAGCCTTTAACGATTGGAAAATAAATCAATTAAAATTCGCAACAGTTGAACAGGTACAAACTTTGCATCGAAGAAATCAAGTGATGAAATTAGCGGATTTGATTGAGGGGTTGATTTAAAGAATCAAAATAAATCCTTAATTTAATGGACTTTTTTTGTCCAGTTTAATTTTTTGTCTTTATATTTGGACAAAAATAGACCAATATGACAACAATTAAAAAAACTGAATCATTTGGAGAGCACCTAAGAAATCTTAGAGAAAAAGAAGGTTTAACACTCAAATCTGTTGCTGAAAAAATAAATATCGATATGTCGCTTCTTGCGAAGATTGAAAGAAATGAAAGGCAACCTACAAAACAAGTAATAAAACAAGTTGCGGAATTTTTCAGAGTGGATGAAAAAGAATTGCAAAATAATTTTCTAAGTGATCAAATTGCATACAGAATTCTTGAAGAAGAAGCTGATTTAGATATTTTAAGGGTTGCAGAAGAAAAAGTTATTTACCTTAAGACTGTGAACAATGGAAAATGAAATAAGAGTTGTAGAATTATTCGCAGGTGTTGGTGGATTTCGATTAGGTCTTGAAGGTTGGAAAGGAAAATCTGCTTCTTCAGGATTTAAAAAAACGTTGAAAACACCTTATAAAGTTGTATGGAGTAATCAATGGGAACCTTCTACCAAAACCCAACACGCATCAATGGTTTATGAAGAACGTTTTGGTAAATCAGGGCATTCAAATGGTGATATTTCTCAAGTTGAAATTTCAGAAATACCAGACCATGATTTGCTTGTTGGAGGATTTCCTTGTCAAGATTATTCAGTTGCAACTACATTAAAAAATTCAAAAGGACTAATTGGAAAAAAAGGTGTTTTGTGGTGGAGTATCCATAAAATTCTTTCTGAAAAAGAAAATAAACCAAAATATTTATTTCTTGAAAATGTTGACCGATTGCTTATATCACCATCTGGACAAAGAGGAAGAGATTTTGCAATTATTCTACAAAGTTTGAATGAATTAGGTTATGCGGTAGAGTGGAGAGTAATTAATGCTGCAGATTTTGGAATGCCTCAAAGAAGAAGAAGAATTTTTATTTTAGCTTATCTTATTGGTTCGGAAATTCATGAAAATTTAATTGATTTTAAACCTATCGATTGGATTTTAAACGAAGGAACTTTAGCTAAAGCATTTCCTGTAACTACTGAAAGTAAATTATTCACAACAGAATTTGAACTCAAAGGTGATATTGTTTCAATTTCAGAAAACTTCAATAAAAACGGAACAACTGGTGTGTTTGAAAATACAGGAGTTATGATTAATGGTCTAGTAACTACAATAAAAACACAACCTAATTATGAAGGAAACTACACTTTATTAAGAGATTTAGTCCAAAATGGTGAAGTTACTTCTGAATTTTATATTGACTCAAACGATTTGGATAAATGGTTCTATTTAAAAGGCTCAAAAAAGGAAATGAGGAAAAATGCACAAGGTTTTGAATACAATTATAGTGAAGGTGGAATGATTTTCCCAGATCCTTTAGATAAGCCGTCAAGAACAATAATAACTGGTGAGGGTGGAAAATCTCCATCAAGATTTAAACATGTTATCCAAACTCCAAAAGGTTATAGAAGGCTTTCCCCGGTAGAACTTGAACGCTTAAATATGTTTCCAGACGACCATACCAAATTGGAAGGAGTTTCAGATACAAAAAGAGCCTTTTTTATGGGGAATGCTTTGGTTGTAGGAGTAATAGAAAAAATTGGATTAGCTTTAACTGAAAAAATAATACATGGAATTACCGTACAATCCTGAAGATAAAAATTCAATTATTGAGTATGCAAAATTAATCAGAGGGAAAACTTTGAGGGAAATTTGCAACATTAATTTGATTAAAAACAACCGAAAAGGGAAAGGTCATTTTGGACAAATATTAGAAGAGTTTTATTTTTTCTACAAACCTAATTCAGACTCTGAACCTGATTTTCCTATAGCAAAATTAGAACTGAAATCTTCTTCTTTAAAAAAACTCAAAAAATTAGAGGTTAGATCAAAAGAAAGGCTCGTTTTGAATATAATAAATTATATAGAAGTTGTAAACCAAAGCTTTGAAACAAGTTCATTTTGGAAAAAAAATGCAAATATTCTATTTATTTTTTATTTACATCAAACAGACAAGGATATATTAGATTTCATAATAAAACTTGTTGACGAATGGAATTTTCCAAGCACAGATTTAGAAATAATAAAAAAGGATTGGGAGTTTATCAAACAAAAGATTGCTGAAGGAAAAGCACACGAACTTTCAGAAGGTGATACTTTTTATTTGGGAGCTTGCACAAAAGGAGCAAACGCAACATCAGTTCGAAAGCAACCGTTTAGCGAGATTCCAGCAAAACAAAGAGCTTACTCACTAAAGCAAGGCTATGTAAATCATATTATTGCTTCTATTGCCAATGAAAAAACAGGAGTTTATGGCAAACTCATTGCTTCAGTTGCTGTTGCAAAAAAGCAAACAATTGAAGAAATTGTTGTTTCTAAATTCAAGCCATATTACGGTCAGACCGTTGACCAAATAATTGCAATAACAGGAGTTGAATTAAATACAACTGCAAAAAGTTTTTATGCCAATCTTACAAAAGCAATTTTAGGTATTGAACTTGATAAAGAAATTGAAGAATTTGAAAAGGCTGAACTCATTGTAAAGACCGTAAGAATTAAAGAAAACAATTTACCGAAAGAGGATATTTCATTTCCAAATTTCAAATACGAAGAAATCGTAAATGAAGAATGGGACGACTCTAATTTCAAAGACATTTTAGAACATAAATTTTTATTTGTGTTTTTCCAATTTGAAAACGAGCAATTAGTTTTGAGAAAAGTTAAGTTTTGGAATATGCCTTATGCTGATATTCTTGAAGCAGAAAAGGTTTGGACCAAAACTAAAGAGATAGTTTTAAAAGGTAAAATCGTAAAAAAAGTTATTGGAACAACTCGTTATACAAACTTTCCAAACAAATCTTTTAATTCTGTATCACACGTTAGACCACACGCTTTAAATGCAGCAGACACTTATCCTTTACCTAAAAAAGATAAATTAACTAAAGCAATAGAATATACGAAGCATTGTTTTTGGCTTAATAACACTTATGTTAGAGATGAAATTTATTTAAAATAGTTTTGTAAAAATTGAGCTGTTCGGAAATACCGAACAACTGAAAATGAATGAAAATTTAAAAAAAAGCAATATCTGCCAATGAAAATCCTCCAAGTCGGTCCAAATTCGGTGCACGTTTCTTCGTACATTTCAGCGTTGAGCGAAAAAGAGAAAGACATTTACTTGCTTTCGGAAGAAACGTGTGATTTTCAAGGTGTCAAAGAGAATTTCGTGATTTCTTTTCGAAGTATGAATCCAATTGTTGTATTGAAAAGTAATCGTTTATTGAAGCAATTATTGGTAAAGTTAAAACCCGATGTCATTCACATTCACCAAGTCAATCGCACGGCGTATTTCGTCAGTCGAATTGCACGCAAATTGAACATTCGAGTCGTGACAACTGCTTGGGGAAGCGATGTACTTCTGATTCCAAAACAAAATGCTTTTTTCAAATATTTGGTAACACAAACCTTGAAAAATTCTGCTATTGTCACCGCTGATTCTCAAGACATGATTGAAGCGATGAAAGCTTTATATTCACAAGGAAACTACAAACTTTTACAATACGGAATCGACCCAATTTCTTCGCTTGAAAAAGAGAAAATTGTTTATTCCAATCGTTTGCACGAACCGCTTTACAGAATCGAAAAAATCATTGACTATTTCAACCAATTTTCAGCTCAACATCCCGATTGGAAATTAGTTATTGCTGGAACAGGTTCACAAACAGAGCAACTAAAATCTCTAGTAAACGAAAGTAATCTAGCTTCAAAAACGAGCTTTGTAGGTTGGCAAAAGAAACCTGAAAACAGCACTTGGTATGCCAAATCGAGCATTTACATTTCAATCCCAACAAGCGACGGAACATCTGTTAGTGTTTTAGAAGCGATGTCTGCAGGTTGCATTCCTGTTGTTGCCGATTTACCAGTTTCCCACGAATGGATTGTTTCCAATAAAAATGGAATCATCGAAAAAGTGGGTGAAAATCCGCTGTTGAAAGCACTTGAAATCGACAGAGAAACTTGTGCTAAAGTAAATTCAGAACTCATAAACGAAAAAGCCACAAGAACTGCAAGCATAAAAGAATTCTTTCAATTCTACCTAAAAGAAAAATAGAAACCATTAACCAAAATCAAGTCTTAAAGTCCCAATATCCTAAAATCTTAACATCCTAAAGTCCTAAAGTCCAAAAGTCCAAAAGTCAATAAACAATAAAACCCATAATTCTCTTACATTATTTAACTTCGTACTCCAAATTTCGTTCAAAACTGATGTTTAACTTAAAAACTAAAATTTCTTCCTTTCGTGCTTTAGATTTTGCTATTCTAATCAATGCCATCGGATTGAATTTTATGAAATTTGTTCCATTTGGTTTGATTATCTTGATTTTAGCTTGGTTGTATGAAGCAATTGTCGCAAAAACTGTAAAGCTCGATTTCAAAAGTAGCGCTTTCAAAAAATCATTTTTTATACTTACAATTCCTTTTTCAGTAGCCATTTTAGGATTCATTCATACTTCTAATTTCTCAAAAGGATTTGAAGATTTAGGACGACTTTTGCCATTTCTTGCTTACCCACTTTTGCTGTTAAGTTTGCCAAACGATAGAAAAAAAACACTATTTTCCTCTGTGCTTTTTAGTTTCATTTTCGGCCTTTTCATTCGATTTGGATTGGACTTTTATGAATCTGCAATTGGTTACACTTACGATTATAACATTCAAATTTTCTTTTATAGTTACTTGGATTCCGACACAAATATTTTATCAATAATGACGCTTTTTGCAGTATTGTATTTACTGGATTTCTTGCAATTAAAACAAGCACTTTCCTTACAAAAAAATGTGTTCATTCATACCATAATTCTTTTTCTGAGTCTTTGTATTTTATTGCTTCAAAGTAGAATTGTAATTTTATTTTTCTTTGTTTCATTGGTGTTTCTTTTTCTATTCAATTGGAAAAATAAGCGCAAATGGAGTATTTTTCTGACAGGCGTTTTTTGTAGTTTGCTAATGCTAATTCCCGTTTTTCAAGGACGTTTTCAAGTGGCAGCAACTGAAAGCAAACAAATCAATTCTACTGAAAAAATGATAGTTAATGATTCTATTTCTATTGAAAGTTTGCCTTGCATGTCATCCACAGAATTGCGTTATAATTCACTGAAATCGAGCTGGAAAATTTTTCTCAAAAATCCAGTAATCGGAGTAGGAACAGGAGATTGGCGTGACGAATTAGTAAAAGAATACAAAGCTTCAAACTTGATTTGCAACGAACACGAACAAACGGCGCCACACAATCAATACTTGCGAACGCTTTTGAAATATGGAATTGTTGGCCTTGTTATTTATTTGCTTTACATTTTTAAATTGATTCAATTCAGTAGAAAAAATCGTAGTTTTGGACAAATCCCATTTTTGTTAACGCTGATTTTCTGTGGATTAGGTTACGATTTATTAGACGTTGGTTCATCTGCACCTTTTTTTGCTTTTTTCTCCACTTGGTTGTTTTTTGAAGAAAATCCATGAGATTATTAATTCTTACCCAATATTATCCGCCAGAAATTGGAGCTCCACAAAATCGTTTGCATGAATTAGCAGTGCGTCTAAAAGCCAATGGGATTCACATCGAAGTATTGACAGCTTTGCCAAATTATCCCGTTTCAGAAATCATGAAAGGTTACGAAAATGGTAAAAATCGCTACGAAGAAATCGATGAAATTCCCGTTCATCGCGCTTGGATTCACATTTCAAAATCGAAAGGAATTGTTTCGCGCTTATTGAATTATTTCAGCTTCGTTTGGTCAAGTTATTGGAAAGGTCGAAAAATGAAAAACTTCGATTATTTATTGGTCGAAAGTCCTCCCCTATTTTTAGGTTATTCAGCGATGGCTTTAGCAACAAAATTAAAGGCAAAATTGATTTTCAATGTTTCCGATTTATGGCCAGAA
>Ga0247844_1009358_pt1 | contig 10248 bp, 7 predicted proteins | sample LaCtaG_FD_192421 | JGI IMG/M metagenome (GOLD analysis project Ga0247844, IMG submission 192421) | Freshwater microbial communities from meromictic Lake La Cruz, Castile-La Mancha, Spain - LaCruzMarch201714.5m_1 | ecosystem: Environmental > Aquatic > Freshwater > Lake | place: Spain: Castile-La...
GCGCAGCTTGGCATGAAAACCGCTATCATCGAAAAATACGCTGTTCTTGGTGGAACGTGTCTGAATGTTGGCTGCATTCCGTCCAAAGCCCTCCTCGATTCATCTGAGCACTTCCATAATGCTGTCCACAACTTTAAGGAACATGGCATAGACATTCCTGCTCCCAAAGTAAATCTTGGACAAATGATTAAGCGCAAGCAAGATGTGGTGGACCAAACAACAAGTGGCATCGATTTTCTGATGAAGAAAAACAAGATTGATGTGTACAATGGTCACGGTAGTTTCGCCTCTAAAACACAGATTACCGTTACTAAAGCCGATGGAACTGCGGAAACGCTTGAAACCTCAAAGATTATTATCGCCACGGGTTCCAAACCTTCTTCCCTCCCATTCATTACAATCGACAAAAAGCGGATTATCACGTCAACCGAGGCGCTAAAACTGACCGAAGTCCCAAAGCATTTGATAGTAGTTGGTGGTGGGGTTATTGGTCTTGAATTGGGTTCGGTGTATGCCCGCCTTGGTTCAGAAATTTCGGTGGTGGAATATATGGATAGCATAATCCCAACCATGGATGGCACTATGGGCAAGGAACTCCTCAAAGTGCTCAAGAAGCAAGGCATCAAGTTTTATCTTGGTCACAAGGTAAAAGAAGTGACCGCGAAAGGCAAAGTAGTTACACTAAAAGCAGATGATACGAAAGGTGCAGAAGTAGTTCTCACTGGCGATTACGGACTTATTTGCGTTGGCCGCAGACCATACACCGACAATCTTGGTCTAGACAAAGCGGGTATAACTGTTGATGAGCGCGGCCGCATACCCGTTGATGCGCACTTGCAAACTACAACTGCTGGAATTTATGCCATAGGTGATGTGATTAAAGGAGCCATGCTTGCGCACAAAGCCAGTGAGGAAGGCACACTAGTAGCTGAAATTATTGCTGGTCAAAAACCTCACATCGACTACAATCTTATTCCTGGAGTGGTATACACTTGGCCAGAAGTATCTGCTGTTGGCAAAACAGAAGAACAATTGAAACAGGAAGGCCGTGTTTACAAAGTGGGTTCTTTCCCCATGCGTGCGCTTGGTCGTGCCAGAGCCAGTATGGATATAGATGGGCTGATTAAAGTGCTGGCAGATAAAGAAACAGACGAGATACTTGGCGTTCACATGATTGGTGCTCGCGCAGCAGACTTAATTGCTGAAGCCGTGGTTGCTATGGAGTATCGTGCTTCTGCCGAGGATATATCTCGCATGTCGCATGCCCACCCCACATTTGCCGAGGCCATGAAAGAAGCGTGCTTGGATGCTACAGACAAACGCGCGCTTCACTTCTAATCGCGGAACATTGCTGCTATTGAGTTGTTCCTAACCGCATGAAACCAACCACCGGAGTATTATTAATAAATGTCGGAACGCCCGATAGTCCAGCAGTTGGAGATGTGCGCAAGTATCTCTCTCAATTTCTAAACGACCCGCGGGTTATAGACATTCCTTGGATAGCCAGAAAATTGCTGGTTAACGCCATTATTGTTCCTTTTCGCGCGCCCAAATCGGCAAAGTTGTACAAGCAAATGTGGACTGCTGATGGCTCTCCGCTTCTCACTCACAGCCGCAATTTTGGAAACAAATTGCAAGAAGCTTTGGGCAACGATTATATGGTCGAGATAGCAATGCGCTATCAAAGTCCTTCTATAGAATCTGCCTTAGAGAAGTTGCGCAAAGCAAATCTGAAGAAGATTATTGTGTTGCCCATGTACCCGCATTACGCATCTTCCTCCACAGGCACATGTATTGAGCATGTAATGGAAATCACCTCTAAATGGTGGGTTATTCCTGAGATGGTATTCGTTAATCAATTCTATGACATGCCTGGCTATGTGGATTCCTTTGTAGCACGGGCAAATCAATTCGACCTTTCCACTTTTGACCATATACTTTTCAGTTATCATGGGCTTCCTGTGCGGCAAGTAGATAAGGTTTATGATGAGGGACTGTGTGCCGACCATGATTGCGAGCTGGGGATTACGGATGAAAATAAATTCTGCTATAAAGCCACCTGCTATGAAACAACGAAGCAAATTGCCGCAAAATTGAATCTTAATCCAAATCAATACACGGTTGCTTTTCAATCGCGTTTGGACCAAAAATGGCTCGAACCATTCTCAGACAATGTAGTGGAGCAAAAAGCCAAAGAAGGAATTAAGCGTATATTGGTATTTTCACCAGCATTCGTTGCCGATTGCCTCGAAACGCTTATTGAGATAGGTGTCGAATATCAAGATATATTTCACGAGCATGGTGGCGATAAAATCCAGCTTGTTCCTAGTCTCAACGACCACCCATCTTGGGTTGCTTCTGTAGCCGATTTAATTCGCGCTAAGTAATTTTGAACATCCTAAATACTCTAAACGAAAAAGGCAGCCCAATTGGACTGCCTTTTTTGCTTTCACTAAACTCTTAATTTCTAGTTCAACATCACTTTCTTACTGAAGCGTTTTGAAGAATTTTGAAGATTAACGATGTAAATGCCTTTCGCAACATTACCTACAGGCAATCTCAACCTGTTCATTCCTTCTGCAGCCTTGCTGATGCGATTTAGTATGATTCGGCCACTAGCATCATACAAGGTCACGGAGTAAGGCTCATTATTTGACGCTGTAAATTCAATCTGCAAATCTGTATTATCAATCTCATAAGCATTTACATAGGTGAAGTCCGTGCTTTCCTCTCCGCAAGTAACTGCAATTACAGGTGAATAATCTTGTTTACCATAAACATCCGTACTTCTAAGTCTGTAGTAAGATGTGCCTCCAAAAGCATTCTCATCCAATACTTGGTAATTAATAGGTTGATTGCTATTTCCAGCACCAGCTACAACCTCAACCTCTTCGAAATCAACACCATTCTTACTACGCTCAAGCGTAAACAAATCATTGTCGGTTTCTGAATAGGTTGTCCATCCTACCAAAATCCCATTGTCGTCACATTGTCCAACAAATCGAGCAATTTCAATAGGCAGTGGATCAGAATTATCAACCAAAGTCCACACAGGGAAATAGTCTTCAACACGTGTTAGATTAACGGTAACAGTATTCCCCGCAGTGTTTGCAACCGGGCTATACAGCCAATCTCCCCATCTTTCCTCTCCAGGATTATTATTAAAACGCTGAGCTACAAGGTTTGCTTCCGTAATACTTCCAGATAATTCAGCATCCAAGTAATTCATAGTCATACTAATGTTGGGATATGTTGCATAATTGCCTTGTGCATCATTATCAACAATCCAAAATCGGTCGAATACATTAGATGAGTTATCATTGCCGTAATCATCTGTAACATGAGTAACTGTTGCGGCTACAGGCAAATTAGTAACAGCTGTTGGATAGGTACTAAAATTCTTGAAAGCACTTGCCGTTGAACCCGTACCAGCACTAGCAATGTTATAGTTAACAGGTATAGACACTCCAGTAACAGTGCCAAATGGAACAGTGTAATTGCCTGTAGAATTTCCAATATTCCAACTAAGAATACCATAGCCAGATGCGGGAGGAGTTTCAGCAACCAAAACTCCAGAACCAGCAATTGCAGATGGAAGGTTGTTGCGAAGAGTAAGTGTTTGAGAATTAAGAAGAATGCCAGTGGTTAAGGTAACCTGACCGAAAACCTCGGCATCAATGGCAAGTAAGGTTTTGCTGTCTCCAAACCCAGCGCCTCCCGCTGTCAAATCATAAAAATGGGTTGGCTCTAATCCACGAATATTTTGCGCTCCACCATCAAGACGAACCATTCCTCCAGTTGATGCAGTAGGAGTTGCACCAAAAACGTTAGTGGTAGAATTGTTGGTCCAATTACCGTCAACATCAATGGTTCCCGCATTGGTCACCTGTCCACTTGCACCGTTGTTGGTGAAGCCACCACCGTCAATCATGAAATAAGTTCCTGAGGACACTGTAATCTTCGCATTGTCATTCAAAACTCCTTGTCCGAAAGACAAGGCCGATGAAAGAATAAGCGACATCGAAAGAACGCCTCCAAAGAATTTGAATTGGAAATGTGGTGTCATAATTGCGGGTATTAAACAGTAGATAAAAGCAGAACTTCCAAGTGTGATGCAAACTTAATCAAGATACTTAACGTGTGAATTGCCTAAAACGTTTCAAAATTAAGATTCAGATATTAAAATAATTTTCTAACATAATTTGAAACGAATGAAGCATCCATAAGTTTCGGTCGATTATCGACATTCGCAGCAACTAAGGCAATTTAATGAAAATGAGTTGGAAAAAGCGATTTGTGCAGGATGACGTATCTGTTGAATGGTTGCAATCCCTACGTCTCGCTAATGTTTCTATAGAACTCGTATCTCCTCCAAACTACCGCAATCACCTTTCGCAAGGTCCTTGGCAATTCGAAAGGCTACTAGGTTCAGGAGTACGTCACGAACTTATCGGCTACACCTCGGCTGACTTACTAAAACTAAAGGATTGGCTAACCACAACAACTGACCTTGTGTTGGGATGGTTTTCTTATGAATTGAAGAATCAATTGGAATCACTTTCCTCTCAAAATACCGAACGTATTTCATTTCCAATATTCTACTTTTTTATTCCTCAACATGTAGCTATTCTTAGAAATGAACAGTGGAAGCTTCATAGCTACGACCAAAATATCGAAAAAGCATATTCCTTAAAATCAGATGTTTGCTTGGGAAATGTGTACTCATCGCTTTCGAAAGAAGAATACATTTCCAAAATCAATCTAATTCTCGAACATATTCAACTTGGTGAAATCTATGAGACGAATTATTGCATGGAACACTTCGCAGAAAACACTCAAATAAATCCATTGCGCATTTTTGATGAAATGGTGGATGGCGGAAAAGCACCGTTTTCTTGTCGGGTTTCTTATTACAATCGACATCTGTTGTGCGGTAGTCCTGAACGATTTATGTGCAAAACCAAAAATCGGGTGATTTCCCAACCTATAAAAGGTACCAATAGAAAATTGCCTAATAATGACGAAGCAATGAGGGATTTGGAGCAAAATGAAAAGGAACGTTCTGAAAACATCATGATTACAGATTTGGTGAGAAATGATTTGAGTAAACATGCCCGAAAAGGTTCGGTGTGCGTAGATGAGTTATGTGAAGTATATCCGTTTGCCCATGTAAATCAAATGATTTCAACTGTTTCGTGCGACCTTTCGGAAACATCACATCCATTGGACATCCTTTTGGATTCCTTTCCAATGGGCTCCATGACAGGTGCTCCAAAGATTCGCGCTATGCAAATTATTGATGAACTTGAGGGTTTTCGCAGAGGACTTTTTTCAGGAAGTGTGGGCTATTTCACTCCAGATTTAGATTTCGACTTCAACGTGGTTATCCGAAGTATTTTATACGATAATGCTACTAAAATATTAAGTTTCCCAAGTGGAGGAGCAATTACCATAAACTCAAAACCAGAGGAAGAGTATGAGGAATGCATGCTAAAGGCTGAAGCAATGCACGCGTTAATTGTAAACCATGTTAGATAAGGCAACGCAATTTCTCAACAACTTAGAACTTCATTCGACTGACACCATTCTGGTAGCTGTAAGTGGCGGTCTAGATTCTATGTGTTTGGCGCATTTGCTGCATAGCCAAGGATTTAACGTAGCAATTGCGCATTGCAATTTCACACTTAGAGGAGAAGAATCGAATGGCGATTATCAATTTGTAAAAGATTGGGCTCAAGAACATGAAATCGCATTTCATAGTGAAGAATATGCTACCAAGTCGCTAACAACTGGTTCTGGACAAAGCGTACAAATGATGGCTAGAACATTGCGTTACGACTTTTTTGAGCGATTAAAGCTAAAACATGGCTATAAATTCACCGCTTTTGCGCATCACGCAGACGACCGAATAGAGTCGCTTTTACTAAACATTTTAAGAGGTACAGGCCTTCGAGGACTGCAGGGAATGCCAAGGAAGAGAGAAAACATAATTAGGCCTTTGCTCTCTATTACAAAGCAAGAACTCACTAACTACGCGAATACGCATCACGTTCCATTCAGGACAGATAGTTCCAACATGGACACCAAATATCAACGAAATCGGGTACGACTGGAATTACTTCCAATACTTCGAATTTTGGATACGACCGTGGAAAAAAGGCTTCTAGATTTTATGAATCGGGTCGAAAATAATCTAGTAGAGTATGATGTGTGGTTGAATGCTGAAAAGGGGAAGATTTGCAACGAGGAAGGGGGATTTTCTCGAATTGATAGAAAACTGCTGAATAAACACCCGTTTCCATTTACCATTTTGAAAGAACTTCTTGGACTGATTGGCTTTAGCTCTAATCAAGTTATGGAACTCATAAAGCATCCAGAAACCGTTTCAGGAGAATTAATGAGTGACACCCACAGATTGGTAATAGAACAAAATGATTTTATAGTTTGCTCCTTAAAAGAAGCTCGTGGTAGGCCGAATTTTTCATTTGAACAACTAAACCTTAGTGAGGTAACCAACCTAAAAACAGATAACCAAAACATATTTGTTGACGCCTACAAAGTGGACGAATTTAAGATCTCACTTCGTAGATGGTGCCAAGGTGATAGATTTAAACCCCTGGGAATGAAAGGGTGGAAAAAAGTCAGCGACTATTTCATTGACTCAAAATTTACTGTGACTCAAAAGGAAAACACATGGCTGATGGTACACAATCAAGATATTATTTGGATTGTGGGGCATCGCATGGATGACAGGTTTAAGGTGACCGAGCAAACTAAAGAGGTCCTCCACATCACCTCTTTATAGGCCACCTTTTTCCGCTAAACGGGAAAAACAAACCGGGAAAATGGATTGAAAATTTAAGCCAGTAAAAAGCGATCCACAAACTCGCGAACACAACCTGCCCCGCCATTTCTTGTAAGAACTACAGCAACAATTCCCTTTATATCATCAACAGCATCTGCTGGGCATGCGGCAAATCCTACCTTTGTTAGGCACTCCAAATCGTTCACGTCATCACCTATAAAAGCAACTTCATCTAAACCAATACCAAATTCTTTGCACCAACCGCTTAGAATTCCAAACTTCTGTTCGGAGCCCACATGAATCAAGCTTACACCTAACGTTGCTGCACGTGATAAAATCAAATTGGAATTGCTTCCTGAACTTAAAAAAGCTACCCGAATCCCTCTGCTCATTGCCAATTTGATACCCATACCATCTTTGGTGTCAAACTTTTTGAACTGATCTCCTGATTCCGAATAATACATCCCTCCATCAGTCATTACACCATCAACATCCAGAACTAACATTCGGATTTTATCAGTCTGCACCTCTGAACTTAAATTGTAGCGAATCAATTCGTCCAAACTCCTATTAAGTATGGATGAAATAGTGACCAATTCCGTGAAACTTGGCTCTTCAAATCCAGCAATAAATGCATCAAGTTGCGATTCGTTCAGTTTGCATTGAGCAAGAATCAATTGCACCAATTCTGGTTTTTCGATTAGTGCATGTTTTAGATTTCTTGAGAAAATGGACATCATTGCAAGGTTTGCTCGAAACAAACACCGTATTTTTTAAGGTTTCGCTTCGTTGTTAAATAAACACTGCGAAAGTACAGTTCAAATCACTTATGATTTTCTTTTGCATTTGGAGTATAAGCAGGAAAGCATCGACTTCACACCAAAAAATCAAATTGAAGAATCTATATTTGAAGGAACTATTTTAAACCTAGAATCAGTTGATGATGAAAATTGTATCGTTTAATGTTAATGGAATTCGTGCGGCTGCAAAAAAAAACCTTGTGCAAAGTATTCTGGACATGAACCCAGATATCATTGGTTTTCAGGAAACGAAAGCATCTCCAGAGCAAGTGAAAGAGGTGTTAAATAACTTTGATGGATATCTTCTTTACCCACATTCTGCTGAACGCCCAGGCTATAGCGGAACAGCAATTCTATCGAAAAAAGAGCCTATTAAAGTGACTCATGGCATTGGAGTGGATGAGCATGACAAAGAAGGTAGAGTAATGACTGCAGAGTATCCATATTTTTACCTTGTGATAGTGTATGTCCCAAATTCTGGTCAAGAATTGGCGCGCTTGGATTATCGTGAAACTTGGGATGTGGCATTCTTGAACTACTTAAAAAACCTTGAGCGCACTAAACCTGTCATTTTTGGAGGTGATTTGAATGTTGCTCATCGCCCAATCGACATTAAGAATGCTCAAGCCAATTACAATAAAACCTCAGGATATACCCAGAGAGAAATTGACGGAATGGATAGACTCATCTCAGCAGGATTTGCTGACACCTTCCGAAGTCTTCATCCCGATACGGTGAAATATTCGTGGTGGAGTTACAGAATGAGTGCACGAGAGCGAAATATTGGTTGGCGTATCGATTATTTTTTAGTCTCTCCAGTTTTGTTACCTCGCGTTACTAACGCATTCATTTTAAATGAAGTAATAGGCTCAGATCATTGCCCTGTTGGGATAGAAATCGACTTATAGACAGAAATGGATTGGATGTATTAGTTCCCTAATTACTTCACCGCAGCACTTTCGTTATCGAAATCTAGCTTAGTGATATCCATATCATTTTTGAAGTAGTAAACTCCTCCCCAATCGTATTTCACTTTACGGTAAACAAACGTATGGCGCTCACGCTTTATGGTAATCTGCTTTATAACACGTTTCTCTTCTTGAATAATTTCCTCAAAACGAGAAACGATATTTCCCGCCTCTGCTATCGTCATAGGTTTTTCTTCTGCAACTTTTGAAGCTGCTGGAGTTGAGGTGCGCTGTTCTTGTTGGAATTTCTGCTGGGCCTCTTTCTTCCTCTTTTCTAATTCGACTTTGGCTTCAGCATCCTTGCGCCTTCTTTCTTCTTCAGCCCGTGCTGCTTCTGCTTCTCGTGCCAAAACAGCAGCTTTTGCATCCTTTTCTTTACGTTCAGCTTCAACAACTTTTTGAGCTGCTGCTTGCTCTCGCAATTCTTCCTCTAGTTGTATTCCTTTTGCCCTACTATCCTCAATCTCCTTAAGTTGTAGTGCTTTTCGCTGCTCTTCTATTTTAGCCAATTGAGCAATCCGCGCTTCATCAGCTGCTTTTATTGCCGCAGCTTTTCTGGCTTCCTCTTTTTGCTTTTGCTCTTCGGTAAGAACGACCTCTTTCTTTGTGGAGCCTTCACCTTTTCTACCTTCTAAAGCGTCTTCTTTCACAAAGTGCTTACTGTACTGCTGCTCTTTTTCCTCCTCTTTCGTTATTAAATCGAACGTGGCCTCCGCTCTTTTTCTGGACTCATCTGGACTTGGTGCCGATACTGGTGCTACTTTCTCCTGAATAAATCCCTTGGCCGCAGCATCATACTTATACTTAACCAAATTAGGCTCGTTCACTCCCGAATTTTCTGGCTTTATCTCTGCAGAAACCGTAAGTGTTAGACCAGATGCCTGAACCTCCTTTGGGATATTTCCCGTGTTTATTGAAATCTGTTTTGAGATATATCCCGACTTTTCGAAGGTGAGCAGGTAATTATTTCCAAACTCTAAAACTTCTGAATTGACAGGCTTTGCTGGACGCACCAATTTCCAAGGTGAACCATTTCTGGCTATTGCCAATTTGCTTTCTGTATGGGTTCCGTTACTAATCCCGAAATTGATGCTTAGTGACATCTGCTGCGCAAAGAGCGCATTCAGCATCAGATAAAAGAAAATTGCGAAAAAAGAAACCGATTTAATCACGAAGAACTTATGATATTGGCTTTGTCTGCAACCAAAATGGATGCCAGAAAAGTCAACACGCAAATATGCAGTTCTTTATCGAAATATCTCTGTCATTTAACGCACAGAATGGTATTGCAAAAAGGAATTGGAAGATTAATTTTTAACCCGCTCCTTGAAGTCCAATTCTAAATAACCGCTTTTGTTTCAGTATCAAAATCATACTTAGTGATGCTAGCATCATTCTTGAAGTAATACATACCACCCCAATCATGCTTCACTTTGCGGTAAATAAAAGTTTGAAATTCTCTTTCTATCGTTATTTCGGTAATCTCCTTGGTTCCTTCCCGATAGATTTTCTCATTACGCGACAAAATTTTACCAGCATCTTTTGTTTTTAAAGGTGCTTTTTCTAATAAATTCTTGGCGCTAGTAACCGCTGCTGCAGCCTCGGCCTGTTTAAGTGCAGCGGCTTCTCGCGCACGTTTTTCAGCTTCTGCCCTAGCCTTTTCTTGTGCTTTTCG
>Ga0247844_1009365_pt1 | contig 10243 bp, 6 predicted proteins | sample LaCtaG_FD_192421 | JGI IMG/M metagenome (GOLD analysis project Ga0247844, IMG submission 192421) | Freshwater microbial communities from meromictic Lake La Cruz, Castile-La Mancha, Spain - LaCruzMarch201714.5m_1 | ecosystem: Environmental > Aquatic > Freshwater > Lake | place: Spain: Castile-La...
GGTGCACCAAACTCGCCGTCCTGCTCGGCGAGCGCGGCCGGCCCCACGCCACCGCCACCGAGTAGCACCGCCGATGGACACCGACAGCCCTGAACTGCCCGCGCGGATCGATCCACAGCGCGACACTCCGAGCCCGCTCTATCTCGCCCCCGCGGGCCAGACCTGGGTCGGCCTGGACGGTCCGGCCTTGCGCATCAGCCAGCCCGATCGGGCCGAACGGCTCTATCCGCTGCGCCGCATCGGCCGCGTCCACACCAATCAACGTGTGGACTGGGAGCAGGACGCCCTGCTGGCCTGCGCCGAGGCCGGCATCCCCGTGCTCTTCCTCGACGACGACGGGCGCATCCTCGCCCGCCTGCTCGGCCGCCCCGGTCAACGCGACGAATTGCGCGGCCGGCTGATCGAATTTCTGCTGCGTCCCGAGGCCGCCGGCATGTTGCGCCACTGGATGGACCAGCACCGCCACCGCGCCGCGCGCTGGGCCGCCCTCAAGCTCGGCGCCTTTGGCACCAAAACGCGCCGCAACCGCCGCTCCGGGGTCGGGGGCTTGCCGCTCGCCGTTCACCCGAATCCAGCCGCCGCGGGCGCGCCGCCGCTGACACCCCCGACCGACCTTGCTCCGTCCGTGCCGGAGCTGGCCGGGACCAGGGATACACCACCCGCGTTGCGGGCCGCCGCCCGCACCGCCCATGCCGCCGACATCCGCACCTGGATCAACCGCCGCGCCGAGCGGCTTGCGGGGGCCGATGCCGCGCTGCACAGTCGACAATGGCTGCGCGGCCTGGCCTACGGCTGGATGGAAGAACACCTGGCCGACTTAGGCTTCGGCCGCACCACCGAAGTCGCCCAGGCCGGCGCGCCGCCGCTTGCCGCCGACCTCACCGACATCTTCTATTGGTACCTGGAACCCGCCCGCATCGGCTGGCTCACCCGCCGTCATCTCGCCGCCCGCCGCCGCGGCCAGCCCCTGCGTCCGCCAACCTATCGCGACACCGTCCGGCTGTTCGAATCCGGCGCCACCCGCGCCGCCGCCCGCGGTCGCGAACTCACCGGCAGTCTCCACCGCTGGCTCATCCATGAAGGCGATTAGAGATCATGGCCATCAACCAAACCCGACTGCACCTGCTGGCCTACGACATCGCCGACCCCAAACGGCTGCAACAGGTCCACCGTGCCGTCCGCCGCGCCGGCATCCCGCTGCAATACTCCGTATTCCTCATTCCCGGCCGCGCCGCCGACGTCGAATACCTGCTCCGGGAGCTGGACCAACTCATCGAAGCACGCGAAGACGACATCCGTGTCTATCCGCTGCCCAACCGTCTCTCGGTTGACCGCTACGGTCGCCAGCAACTGCCGCAGGGGCTTGATCTCATCAGCGGCGATCACCTGCACGACAGCCTCCTGTTGCTGATCGGCACCCCCGAAACGCCCTTGCCGGGCGATGACGGCGACCCCGCTTGACCCGTGCCGATCCAGACCGTCCTCCGCCGGCGCCCGGACGACGCACGCCGCTGGCCGGGATGACGATCAAGGCCGGCGCGCCCACCGTGGCGGCGGTCGGTGCCCTGCGGGTCAGCGACGATGCTATGCTCGACACTCGACCCACGCCGCCGGACCCGTTGCGATGTGCGACCTGCTCGACCCCAAGAACGACTATGTATTCAAGCGCTTGTTCGGCGACGCCCCGGACCTGCTGGTGGCGCTGATCAATGCCGTGCGCGAGCGCGCGGCGCCGATCACGCACATCGCCGGTGAAGAATCCGGCCAACTGCATCGCCAATGCTGGCCGAAGACGCCGTGGGCCGTAGGATGCGGTGAGGTACGAACCGCATCATCCCCGTCTGATCGATTCGTTGGGGGGGGGATGCGGATGGGTTTCAGATGCGGTTCGTACCTCACCGCATCCTACGGTGAACTTCAGCCGGCCATCGGCATCCATCTGCTCGACTTCGACCTGTTCCAGGACCCGGCGCACCAGGACCAGGCACTGTGGTGTTTTGAGATGCGCGATGCCGCACGCCCGACGGTGACCCTGGGTCAGGAACTGCAGCTCAACCTGATCGAACTACGCAAAGCCGACCGGCTCCAACAGACAGATGGCGCACTCGGCGCCTGGATTACGCTCTTCGAACACTGGCAGGAGGAAGACACCATGGCGCAGATCGTCGACCCACCGGTGCGCGCCGCGCTGGACAAGCTCAAGACCCTGAGTGCCGACGCCGAGGCCCGGCGTCTGGCCTTCTTGCGCGAGCGGGCGCTACGCGACGAGCGCAGCTTGCTCAAGGATGCGCGGGAAGAAGGTCGCGAGGAAGGTCGGGAGGAAGGTCGGGAGGAAGGTCGCGAGGAAGGTCGGGCCGAAGCCTTGCGCCTCACGGCAATCAATCTGATTCGCGGCACCGACTTGAACGATGCGGCCATCGCCGCGATCACCGGGCTCGGCGTCGATGACCTCGCCGCGCTGCGGCGGACTCAATAGAGCCATCGGACGCGATAACCGGGTGTAGGGGCGGGTTTCAAACCCGCCCCTACACCAAAGGTCTGTCCGGATATCAGGTTGGAGGGCCATAGTAACATCGGCCTCCTGCCCCGTGATCAGCGCGGCTGGCGACGGTGAGTCAGACGAGCGAGCGGGCTAGGGAACTCGCCACCAGTGGCAGGCACGAACCGCATCTCAGGTCGCGCGGTCTGCGATGCCCGAGCCGGCAACGCTGAGAAACCAGAAGTCCTTGCTTTATAGAAGAAATAGCGCTAAGTTGATGACTGGTGAAACCCGCCCGGAGACATCTGCGCATGCAAACTTTCGCATCAGCCGAAAGTCTGGCAACCCCCTTCGCAACTGCCTGTTGTCGAAGGATTTCTGCCAACGGGCAGTTCGACCCAGAGACCCGAATGAAAGGGGATTAAGACAGACTTTGATGGGGACACAGTCAGCGGAAACTTCGTTCGACCCAGAGACCCGAATGAAAGGGGATTAAGACGACTGCCAAGAGCACTTTCTTCACATCCAGGACCGGTTCGACCCAGAGACCCGAATGAAAGGGGATTAAGACGGGTCCGGTACACAGGTGTGACAACCGTGTCCAGTTCGACCCAGAGACCCGAATGAAAGGGGATTAAGACCTGTTCCGCTCGATTTCATTAAACAAGTGTGTTTGTTCGACCCAGAGACCCGAATGAAAGGGGATTAAGACCGGTGAAAGCAGCGGCCAGGTTGTTGATGGCGTTCGACCCAGAGACCCGAATGAAAGGGGATTAAGACGTCTCTCTAAAAGCCATCTTAGCGTGTCGTCTTGTTCGACCCAGAGACCCGAATGAAAGGGGATTAAGACCCGGCGGTTTGGGTGTATTTGGGCACGGGTTAGGTTCGACCCAGAGACCCGAATGAAAGGGGATTAAGACCCGCGAAATTTCCGAAGCCCTTGGCAAGTCCGAGTTCGACCCAGAGACCCGAATGAAAGGGGATTAAGACCGTCCGGGACGGCACTGTTAAGCCGGCGACCTTGTTCGACCCAGAGACCCGAATGAAAGGGGATTAAGACGGAATCGCGGGTCCAAGTCTCGGACTTGCCGAGGTTCGACCCAGAGACCCGAATGAAAGGGGATTAAGACACGATCAGATTCTGGATATCGGACATGGGAATGGGTTCGACCCAGAGACCCGAATGAAAGGGGATTAAGACCCACCATAACCAAGCGGAGAGAGGAGGTCGGGGAGTTCGACCCAGAGACCCGAATGAAAGGGGATTAAGACCCTGGCAAGCTCCTGATTTACACCTTAAGAATGGTTCGACCCAGAGACCCGAATGAAAGGGGATTAAGACCTGGTCTTCGCACTGATAAAGACCCGGTTCCGGGTTCGACCCAGAGACCCGAATGAAAGGGGATTAAGACCCGCCGAAGTCGCGGATGGCCCCGATGAGATACGTTCGACCCAGAGACCCGAATGAAAGGGGATTAAGACTGCCGTCCTTCTTGACGGCATATTCATCAGAGAGTTCGACCCAGAGACCCGAATGAAAGGGGATTAAGACCCAAGCGATGGCGGAGTCAATAGCCTTATTCCGGTTCGACCCAGAGACCCGAATGAAAGGGGATTAAGACGCACCAACCCGCCGAAGTTCTGGAAGTCCGATGTTCGACCCAGAGACCCGAATGAAAGGGGATTAAGACACGCCATGGCAGGTGTATCAAAGACAACACTACGTTCGACCCAGAGACCCGAATGAAAGGGGATTAAGACAGGTTTCCGCCAACCACTCTACCGTGACCCAGCGGTTCGACCCAGAGACCCGAATGAAAGGGGATTAAGACGCCCGGTGAACAAGGTTTCCGCCAACCACTCTACGTTCGACCCAGAGACCCGAATGAAAGGGGATTAAGACTGCCGGGGTTTGGGATGCGGTAGCGCAGGCGCGTTCGACCCAGAGACCCGAATGAAAGGGGATTAAGACGCTGATCGGATCATCGGGGTACCAGGCAGCCTGGTGTTCGACCCAGAGACCCGAATGAAAGGGGATTAAGACCCACGGGCGTTGTGGGAAATAGGGGTCTGACCCGTTCGACCCAGAGACCCGAATGAAAGGGGATTAAGACGTGCCGATCTAGAACATGTTAGATTTTCTCTCCGTTCGACCCAGAGACCCGAATGAAAGGGGATTAAGACTTCGCACCGCCACAAGGCCCGCGTGTTTCTGATAGGTTCGACCCAGAGACCCGAATGAAAGGGGATTAAGACTACCTTCCATCCCATCTCCACGGCCTTCGCCATCATGTTCGACCCAGAGACCCGAATGAAAGGGGATTAAGACGGTCCATGAGTCGTGGATAGCGATCACTGTCCCGGTTCGACCCAGAGACCCGAATGAAAGGGGATTAAGACTGCCGCCGCGACTCACAGTTGTTCAACCTTCCATGGTTCGACCCAGAGACCCGAATGAAAGGGGATTAAGACCTGGCCAGTCGCGCGGCCCAGCGTGGTGCGGGTGTTCGACCCAGAGACCCGAATGAAAGGGGATTAAGACACCCCTATTTCACTATTTCACTGGAGAAATAGGGTTCGACCCAGAGACCCGAATGAAAGGGGATTAAGACTTGGGCTGCTGCTCGGGGCCAATCCCCTTGCTTGGTTCGACCCAGAGACCCGAATGAAAGGGGATTAAGACAGGCCGCGGTGGCATAGCCCTCCGCGACCAGGGGTTCGACCCAGAGACCCGAATGAAAGGGGATTAAGACAGTCGTGTTCGGCCGGATACCGCACGTCATAGAGGTTCGACCCAGAGACCCGAATGAAAGGGGATTAAGACCTGTTTTGGCGTCAGGCGCACGTTTACCTGTTCGTTCGACCCAGAGACCCGAATGAAAGGGGATTAAGACTGCCGCCGCGACTCACAGTTGTTCAACCTTCCATGTTCGACCCAGAGACCCGAATGAAAGGGGATTAAGACCAACCACTCTACCGTGACCCAGCGGCCGCTATGGCGTTCGACCCAGAGACCCGAATGAAAGGGGATTAAGACCACGGTGTCGGCGACGCATCCAACCCCGGACCGAGTTCGACCCAGAGACCCGAATGAAAGGGGATTAAGACAGTTGTTCAACCTTCCATCCCATTTCCACGGCCTGTTCGACCCAGAGACCCGAATGAAAGGGGATTAAGACCTGGTCCAATGAGGTTGCAATCGCTTCCGCAATGGTTCGACCCAGAGACCCGAATGAAAGGGGATTAAGACCGGTCCAAGTTGTTGGAACGAAAGTTAGCATAAAGTTCGACCCAGAGACCCGAATGAAAGGGGATTAAGACACAGGCTAGGCGGTAGCCTTGATTTTGGACACCTGTTCGACCCAGAGACCCGAATGAAAGGGGATTAAGACTCAAGCTGCTGCTCGAACTGAAGGCGGCGATGATGGTTCGACCCAGAGACCCGAATGAAAGGGGATTAAGACACAGACCACTAGACGCGGCCAATACGTGTCTTGTTCGACCCAGAGACCCGAATGAAAGGGGATTAAGACCGTGATCTCGTCGGACTTGACCGCTGCCCAACTGTTCGACCCAGAGACCCGAATGAAAGGGGATTAAGACACCCCGATCTCGCTGATCAAGAAGTGGATCTGGCGTTCGACCCAGAGACCCGAATGAAAGGGGATTAAGACATCCAATGGCAGCGAGGATTGCAGCCGTCAATCCTGTTCGACCCAGAGACCCGAATGAAAGGGGATTAAGACGGTCATTGCATCGACCAGGTTGATATAGGACTTGTGTTCGACCCAGAGACCCGAATGAAAGGGGATTAAGACGGGCCAAGCTTGCGCGGGCTTGCTTGTCAGCCTCAGTTCGACCCAGAGACCCGAATGAAAGGGGATTAAGACTCACGTTCCATCGTGCCTTTGTCACGGGCAGGCGTTCGACCCAGAGACCCGAATGAAAGGGGATTAAGACCACGCTGGCAGACTCGTACATTGCAGCGAACAGGTTCGACCCAGAGACCCGAATGAAAGGGGATTAAGACCGTCTTTCGCGCTCGCTTCCGCCATTGAGACTGGTTCGACCCAGAGACCCGAATGAAAGGGGATTAAGACGTGGTGCGAGAACTGCGGGGTTACCGCGCAGCTTGTTCGACCCAGAGACCCGAATGAAAGGGGATTAAGACCGCAGCTTCGGCCATGGCCGACCGGCGGGTTTCGGTTCGACCCAGAGACCCGAATGAAAGGGGATTAAGACTCACACCGCTGCCGGACCCCGCGACGGGCGCCGGTTCGACCCAGAGACCCGAATGAAAGGGGATTAAGACCAGGTGACCTGAATCAGGTCGATCTCGATGATCGTTCGACCCAGAGACCCGAATGAAAGGGGATTAAGACTTCTTCCCCTTGGCAGAAAGTGCGGAAATTTCCGCGTTCGACCCAGAGACCCGAATGAAAGGGGATTAAGACTTGGCGCATCATCAATGTCGCCACGGACGATGGTTCGACCCAGAGACCCGAATGAAAGGGGATTAAGACGCGAGGGTGCGGTCGATGTTGGTCTGGGTCGTGGGTTCGACCCAGAGACCCGAATGAAAGGGGATTAAGACTGAGCGTGGGACCGGGCCGGAGAAACACCCGTGTGTTCGACCCAGAGACCCGAATGAAAGGGGATTAAGACCGGCAAACCGGGGCGGGTTAAGCGTTCTGGGACCGTTCGACCCAGAGACCCGAATGAAAGGGGATTAAGACTTGCCCCGAAGAACAGACCAACGGATAGCCCGCAGTTCGACCCAGAGACCCGAATGAAAGGGGATTAAGACTTCATTCCTCAGGTTGTTGTTACGGTTTGTCGGGTTCGACCCAGAGACCCGAATGAAAGGGGATTAAGACGCGGTCTTTCGCGAATCCGTATGCTCGCTTGAGGTTCGACCCAGAGACCCGAATGAAAGGGGATTAAGACTGGAAACAGGTTACAGGCCCGCGAGGTCCGCGGTTCGACCCAGAGACCCGAATGAAAGGGGATTAAGACGTGTCGTGGTTGGTCATGGCGGTCTCGGGGTGGTGTTCGACCCAGAGACCCGAATGAAAGGGGATTAAGACCGGATGCCGGGCGGTATTCGGTCCCCGCGGGCCGTTCGACCCAGAGACCCGAATGAAAGGGGATTAAGACTACGCCTCGCTGGCGGGACGCCACTTCCAGCCGGCGTTCGACCCAGAGACCCGAATGAAAGGGGATTAAGACTGTCAATAAAGGGTGGTGTACCGTTGTTGGTTGGTTCGACCCAGAGACCCGAATGAAAGGGGATTAAGACCAGGACGGGGATGAAACACGTGGGGTTTAAGTAGTTCGACCCAGAGACCCGAATGAAAGGGGATTAAGACTAGCCTTTACCTTGGACACCTTGTAACCGCGGGCCTGTTCGACCCAGAGACCCGAATGAAAGGGGATTAAGACTCACGAGTTCGAGCAGACCCGTCCAGCTCAAGCGTTCGACCCAGAGACCCGAATGAAAGGGGATTAAGACCAACTCAGCGATCTCGACCTCCCGATCCAGATCGGTTCGACCCAGAGACCCGAATGAAAGGGGATTAAGACTTGTTGGAACGAAAGTTAACATAATCAGTCGTTCGACCCAGAGACCCGAATGAAAGGGGATTAAGACCAGCGTGAACAGCGGGAGGTCGCGACGGCAGATTTGTTCGACCCAGAGACCCGAATGAAAGGGGATTAAGACAAAGGGCCTCGCTGGGGTAGAGGCTGATGCGTTTTGGTTCGACCCAGAGACCCGAATGAAAGGGGATTAAGACATCGTAGATGTGGAACGACACCGCCTCAAACTGCGTTCGACCCAGAGACCCGAATGAAAGGGGATTAAGACCTTGTGGGTCGAGTAAATGATGGTGGTGTCGCCGGTTCGACCCAGAGACCCGAATGAAAGGGGATTAAGACGGGACGGGCGCGGGGCAGTCGAGGGTCATGATGCGTTCGACCCAGAGACCCGAATGAAAGGGGATTAAGACTTGATGTCGGTGGGGATGTTGCTCGGCATAGGGGGTTCGACCCAGAGACCCGAATGAAAGGGGATTAAGACCAAGATCGCCGCGGACACCACCGGCACGTCGAGGTTCGACCCAGAGACCCGAATGAAAGGGGATTAAGACTGGCGCCGGGGGCGCAGTGCGTGATCTGCGCGAGGTTCGACCCAGAGACCCGAATGAAAGGGGATTAAGACTCGGCTGAGCCGCGTTGAACGCCCGGATTTTCGGCGTTCGACCCAGAGACCCGAATGAAAGGGGATTAAGACGGCTTTAGATCGTCGCACCCGGCCTTGATCTCAAGTTCGACCCAGAGACCCGAATGAAAGGGGATTAAGACGTCGGACACAGTGCAAACAAATACATGCTCAGGTTCGACCCAGAGACCCGAATGAAAGGGGATTAAGACGCTCCGGCCACGGGTGATAGCGCTCGTCCGTGTTGGTTCGACCCAGAGACCCGAATGAAAGGGGATTAAGACTGCGCCCTGGAAAACGGGCCAGGATACGCCCTGGGTTCGACCCAGAGACCCGAATGAAAGGGGATTAAGACCTTGAAACACATGGGGTTTAAGTAGGCAGGGCCGGTTCGACCCAGAGACCCGAATGAAAGGGGATTAAGACAGCTTAAACGCTGCGGATACGGGATTTTCGGCCTGTTCGACCCAGAGACCCGAATGAAAGGGGATTAAGACCACGCGTCGACTGCTGCTTGGCGGGATGAGGGGAGTTCGACCCAGAGACCCGAATGAAAGGGGATTAAGACGATCAGACTCGACGACGGTGAATTTCACGGACATGTTCGACCCAGAGACCCGAATGAAAGGGGATTAAGACCCGCAGGGTGCGCAGATCCCGCTCGGCGCGGCCCGTTCGACCCAGAGACCCGAATGAAAGGGGATTAAGACTTTAATGTGCGTCCAGACGCTAGACCCGTTGGCGTTCGACCCAGAGACCCGAATGAAAGGGGATTAAGACCTCGTACATTTCAGAGAATAGGGCGGTATAGTCGGTTCGACCCAGAGACCCGAATGAAAGGGGATTAAGACTGCTTCCACCTTGGCATGTGCCAAGCTAGCTCGAGGTTCGACCCAGAGACCCGAATGAAAGGGGATTAAGACCTTCCACCTTGGCCCGTGCCAAGCTTGCGCGGGGTTCGACCCAGAGACCCGAATGAAAGGGGATTAAGACCAGGATTGCCTGCGCAACGTCCTTGGCCGACGGGTTCGACCCAGAGACCCGAATGAAAGGGGATTAAGACCCGGAAGGCGGAATCAACCACTTACGCGCGAAAGTTCGACCCAGAGACCCGAATGAAAGGGGATTAAGACGTCCTACCAGTAGGGCAGGCGAACGCAAGTCGAGAGTTCGACCCAGAGACCCGAATGAAAGGGGATTAAGACGTACTGACCAGTGCATCATACAGTGCGTCGCCGCGGTTCGACCCAGAGACCCGAATGAAAGGGGATTAAGACTGGCCGGGCCTGCACCGAACGGCGGTGGGTGCGTTCGACCCAGAGACCCGAATGAAAGGGGATTAAGACGTGACGGGCGTGTCGGTCACCGTCTTGACGTGTTCGACCCAGAGACCCGAATGAAAGGGGATTAACAGAAGAGAAAACAGGGACAGTGCGGCCTGGCAAGGCCGCGTGTTCTAGCGGGTGGGAATCCCGCCTGGGTAATCGTGAGCCGCGAGCCCAGTATTGAGCCTTGCGGCGCGTGTGGTAACAGACGCGTCGATG
>Ga0247844_1009367_pt1 | contig 10241 bp, 9 predicted proteins | sample LaCtaG_FD_192421 | JGI IMG/M metagenome (GOLD analysis project Ga0247844, IMG submission 192421) | Freshwater microbial communities from meromictic Lake La Cruz, Castile-La Mancha, Spain - LaCruzMarch201714.5m_1 | ecosystem: Environmental > Aquatic > Freshwater > Lake | place: Spain: Castile-La...
AATTTCCGCAATATCTAAAAATTTGGTATCATTAATATTCAAAGCCATCGGTTTTTCCTTCTTGTTTATCGTCGAAAAATATACATGAAGTTTAACGGATGGCTTTCTTTTTTTCTAGGCCTTCCTGAATTTACAGAAACTTTGGGACACTAACGAGCCACGCAGTAGTAAATGTTTAAATAGCGTTAATTCTACTTCACATACTTTACCTTTTTTAGTGGTCATCTGAATGGTCTGAACGGTATCGGGTGTTGGATGGGTTTGGGGGTCGGATAACATGACCTTCTACCAAAAAAAGCTTTCTTCGCCCTGGGCCTTGGACCTTTAAATATTCTGGTGCTCGATAGAGCTTACGTTTATTAGTCAGCCGAAACATCTGTATCAAATTTTTTTTACTTACGGCTGTTTTGCGACACGCTTCAGAACCATATAAGGAATCACCTGTATTTATACATGGTTCATCTATTAAACCCAGTTCATCGATGAGTTCCAGTACTTGTTGAACGCCGGCTTCATTTTCTTTTTTCATCTGGACCAACTCTTTTCAGGGATAGTGGAATCAACCAGCGTCCACTCTTTGAACGCTCTCCAAGTGAGCCATTGATTGATAACCTGCACAAATCGGCTTATTGCCAGGAGCGTGATTAGGGAAATGGACTATCTCTCTTTCTCGCATGGCTTTTGCATAGGGCCTTGGATTACTGGTGCAATCAGTAAAAAACAAATGAGGACGATTTGCTTCAGCCCTGGTATAGTTAAATACCCGCACTTGTATTTTTTTGAAATCAGCGTCACTCATACCATGTGTGATTGCATCCGTTATACTTCTGTATTCACGTTCGAAACGTGGCGACGGACTTAATTCTATAACGCTTTTATATTGATGGCCATCGCCACTTAGTGCATCTAATAAATTAAATATGGCATCTGGTCTTTTGATGAATTAATCATAGAGCTCTTGGCGAAATTGTTGTAATTTTTCTTTGATTTGTTGCATTTCATTGTTCCATTTGAATTTTTTCTCAGAAACAGAGTTCTTTATGTTAATAAAGTGCGAAACAAAATTTTTATTTTCAGGTTAAATGTTCTTTTGCATTTTTGTACGCGCAATTTGATACGTCCGCTCAACTCTACTTGTATCTCGTCTGCTAATTTCTTTAAACCAGTCAAGACGGGACTTATGACTGAATCTAAGTTATAGCAATCCTTAATTTACACACAGTCAATACTAATAAGGCAGATCGAAATTATATTTCAATAAAGATAACTGTCAATAATTCCTGATAAAATCTAGTTGAACAGTATTAACACGTATGATTCTAAAACAATTGCTGATGGTATATGACAAATATCTCTTATCATTAAGCTAACACTAGGTTGAGCCTTCAAATGGGATTCATTGATGGAGCTGGGGGGCGCAAAATACGATTAAAAATGCTGGCGCCAGTTGGTTAGTATTCAATTCCTGTCATTTAGGTTAAATACAAAGTTATAGAATGACTAACCAAAAAAAACCTTACTTGAAACAAGTAAGGTTCATTGTTCAATTAAACTTAAAATACTACATACGGGGGCCACTAGGGGCAGCATCGGTTCCATTAACTGATTTGTAAAACAAACTTAATTCATTTTGGAAACCTTTAACTGCTTTATCAATTTGCAATTCATATGATTTATATGTTTTATACGCCATTAAAACAGCAAGAGAAGTTGGAATCAATGCCAACACGTTGGGTAATATTAAATATGTAGCAGCTGAAAGTGCTAATAAAACAGTGTTATTTTGTTTTATTGCGGGGTTGTTTGACGTACAAGCTTTGTAAGCAAAATAAGTACTGGCTAGCAATGCAATTATTGCTTGGGCAGGGGAGGTAATAGCTAATAGCAATGGCATCACAACCGTTGCACCTACTAAGTAGACAAGACCTGAGATAATACCTTGGGCTGCATTATCAAATTTATGGGAACTAAATATTTTATCAAGTAATGCTTTTATTTTTTCCGAATTCAACTCATTTTGTATATCAGTTAATAATTCCTTAAAATAACTGATTGTATTATCTGCATCAAACATCTGTACACCTAGTGAAATAATTAAACAAAAAAAATTATACTTCAAAAAAAATAATTGTCAATACTCCTTTAGAAAATGTCTATTTAAAACTTCAATTATCAGACCCCTAAGGGTTGTAGCTAAAGTGCTAACCTGTTTGAATCTTTTATAGCTAGAAAAATAGGAATTAAGGCCAGCAACTTTGGTATTGCTATTATATTCTACTCAAAAGAAATCCTAATTATAAAGCCCTGGTGTTCTTGATAGTCTTTGATAAACTATGGTACTTATGCGAATCAACATAAGGAAAGCACAATGTTAAAAAATGCAATCTATGCCCAATCAGGAGGGGTCACCGCCGTGATTAACTCTACTGCTGCAGGTGTGATTCAAATGGTGCAACAGCACCGAGACAAAATAGGTAAGATCTATGCTGCTCAAAATGGTATTTTGGGTGTTTTAAATGGACAATTGTTTGATTGTGATGAATTTTCCTCCCAAGAACTGAATCAACTTTATCATACTCCAGGTGGTGCTTTTGGTTCTTGTCGTCATAAATTAAAAACGGATGATGAGTTTAGAAAACTGGTCGAAGTGTTTAAAGCCTTTAACATTGGTTATTTTTTTTATAATGGTGGTGGAGACTCTCAAGATACGACTTTACAGATCTCCCAGCGCTGTCATGCATTAGGTTGGCCTATGCAATGTATTGGCATTCCCAAAACCATTGATAATGATTTACCCTTAACGGACAACTGCCCTGGATATGGTTCAGTTGCTAAATATGTTGCTATTTCAACATTAGAAGCTTCATTAGATGTGGCTTCCATGGCTCGAAGCTCAACTAAGGTTTTTGTATTGGAGGTGATGGGGCGTCATACGGGTTGGATTGCTGCAGCCTCCGGTCTTGCTGGTCATGGAATGCATCAAGCCCCACATATAATTTTATTTCCAGAAGTATTTTTTGATGAAGATAAATTTTTAGATAAAGTCAATCGCACCGTCAAGGAACAAGGTTATTGTGTTATCGTCACTTCTGAAGGGGTGCGTCATGCTGATGGACGGTTTTTAAGTGCCCAAAATCGTACGGATTCATTTGGACATGCACAACTGGGCGGTGTTGCACCCTATTTATGTGGTCTAGTGCAGGAAAAGCTGGGATTGAAACATCATTCTGCTATTGCCGATTATTTGCAACGTTCGGCACGACACATCGCATCTCAAGTCGATGTTGAGCAAGCGTTTGCCTTGGGTCGTCATGGCGTTGAACTGGCACTTTCTGGACAACATGGCAGAATGCCTGTGATTGTGCGTGAAAAAAGCAGTCCATACCAATGGCGTATCGATAGTGTAGCTCTGAGCGAGGTCGCTAATATTGAAAAACACCTTCCTAAAGAATTTATTCGTGATGACGGAATGGGGATCACTGATGCTTGTCGTGAATATATCCTACCTTTGATTCAAGGAGAGGCATATCCACCTTATGTAAACGGATTGCCCGATTATTTAAACAAAAATATCATTCAACATCAGTAATTGTTTGGCATCGTCACCACCCAACTCTATTGATAGAGGGGTGGTGACGGATTGATTAATTGACTACATAACAGCTGGCTATAATTACTTTTTCACCTGTATTTTTAATTTCCACTTTAGATCCCGTATAAGATATCATCGTAAAGATGTCTCCATTATGAATATCTAAACGCATAGAGTCCCCGACATTTAAAACCGTATCGTTCATAATCCCGCCTTTCCTAATAATCTTTGCTTCCATTGAATTTCTTACGGAATCATCACAGCTGATCTGGCAAGTGGCCTTTAGTGTCCATGGGAATGCGTTGGTAAATACTTTCGAGTGATTGGGTTCAAAAGAAAAATCAATATTGTTGCTCGACATGGTGAGATAAATTGACTGGCTTGCAAATAGTGGGGTCGAGATACCCGCAAATAAGACTAAAGACATGATAAATTTTTTAAACATATGAACTCCTTTTGATTGTTTTTAAAAAAATTAAATATTTTAGTTGAAAAAAAGAAGATTAATACGTTAAATTCATCTATTTAGCAAGTCCTTTAGGAATCAAATGCATCTTTTTGCATTTATTGTGGGCATTATATCAAAAGATTTTTTTTCCCCCTTGTTTTTTTTGATGTTTTTTCTCATTGATACATGGATACGTGTTTTGCAGTTGCTTCTTTGTTGTTGCGTGGGCCTGGCTTGGTCGATTACTCATGAGCATCTAAGCAAACCTGTGGGTATCGAAAACATTAATTCTAAAATTCATCATTTTGATGGGAAAGTTAGAAGCTTCTTAGCGGGCAGTGACAATCATTATCATTGCTTGGTTGATGTTTTCGAGATAGATTCGCAAAAAGTCAAAGCACATATCCAGTTGCATATTCAAGCGGTGCAGCCAAAGATTTACCCAGGCGAGCGTTGGCAATGGAGCGGGCGAATATGGCAACCGAACACTTCAATAAATGCCGGCCCCGTAGGTCAATGGTATCAAGACCGTTATCGTCATATTGATGCGCATAGCGCAAGTGTAGCCCAAAGCCTAAAAAAAATATCTGAGATTTCTAGGTTTGACGTGTTCAATCGAATAAGGGCAAATCTCTATCAAAGGGCCTATCAAACGTTTCAAAATGAATTTTCGCGATCTGTTTTTTTAACTTTGGTTTTAGGGGTGGGCTCTGAATTGTCAGCCCAAGACTGGAGCCTGTTTAAATCTACGGGAACGGCGCATTTGATGGTAGTCTCTGGAGCACATTTAGGCCTTTTGATGGGGATTGTGGCATGGTTATCACAAAAGATATGGAAGATGTGGCCTAATGCCTGTCTTTTATGGCCTGCAAAGCGAGTGGCCACCATTGCGGCTTTGGTCATTGGTTTGTTTTATGCAATATTGAGCGGTTTTGGTATTCCGATACAACGTGCATGGTTGATGCTTTTTATGACTTGGTATCGATATTTGGGACCGGTCAGAGTTCATATATGGCAGGCTTTTCGGTGGTCTCTTTTTATTATCATAGCAATAGAGCCACATGCCATTTGGTATCCAGGAGCGCATCTTTCTTTCTTTGCTGTAGCAATATTAATCTATATCACTCGCGTCCCATTAAAAACCTGGCAAAAGTCATTTTTTGCACAATTAATGTGTACATTAGGAATGAGTCCATTAACTATCCTTTGGTTTGAAAATCTTCCAATTTTTAGTGTGATAGCTAATATGATAGCCATTCCTTGGGTGTCATGGGTGATATTACCAACTGCATTGGTTGTGGCCATCACCGATATTCAAATTTTTCATTCAGTTTTTGAAAATGCCACGCATCTGCTACAGTGGTTTTTAGATCACTTGCAACAATGGGACACACTGCAATTAAAACCACAATGGCCAAATTCAGCTACGGTTTGGTTGCTGCTGGGTAGTTTAATTTTATGCGTATGGCTCCCTAAAAGATCGATATTAATATGGGTAAGTATATTTGTGTTTATGCTTATCTACCCGCATTTTAACTCGATTAATCAAGGCGGATTTAACGCTGATATCTTGGATGTGGGGCAAGGATTGGCAGTAATGATTAGAACAAAGGAGCATACTTTATTATTCGATACGGGGGGGATGGGGATAGCAGAGCGCGTGATCCTTCCCTATTTAAAACAACAGAAAATCACTCAATTGGATAAGATGGTAATCAGCCATCCAGACATGGATCATCGTGGGGGGTTAGTCCCATTAATGGCAAAGTTTCCTCATGCCTTGTTAATAGTTGATGATCCCAAAGTCTATCATACTGGATCCAGTTGTCATGGCTATTCAGATTGGTGTTGGGATGGCGTATGTTTTCATTTTACGCAATATCACGTTCAGGGCCATTCTAAAAACAATCACTCCTGCGTATTACAAGTGTCAAATAAACACTATCAACTATTGTTGACTGGTGATATTGAAAGGGCTGCAGAATATCAAATTTTGCATTCTGAACGTTCTCAAATACAGTCGACAGTGCTGTTGATGCCACATCATGGGAGCAATACCTCATCTTCTTATTGGTTTCTAGACAGAGTTAAACCAAAGCTCGCAGTCGTATCCGTTGCTTTGCGTAATACATACAATTTACCCAATCAACAAGCAATCTTGCGTTATAAAACCATGGGTATTCCTTGGGTCAGTACCGCAGAGCATGGGATGGTGCGTTTAATATTTAATATTAATTCATGGCATCATGTGTTGTGGAAAAAACGTGATTGGATAGATCAACTTCTGTGAATATAATTGCATTTTCAAACAAAAAAGTATAACATGTCTATATTATTTAAAAACAAACTGGCTGATATATGTTCGAAAAGACTTGTCTCAGTATTTTTTTCTGGTCTTTCTACACCCTTTCTTTTGCCCAACAAGCTATACCATGGGAAGAGGTTTGTCAAAGCAATCGTTGTGAGGCAATTGTCGATGTAGGCAGCTCTGGCTCCCGATTGTATATTTATGCAAAAACACCCATGGGGCAAAATGCTTGGAAGCTTGCTTTTAGTAAAAAAATAACCCCTGGATTATCTTCCATCTCAGTGGCTCAAGTCGATGAATACTTCAATCAATTGATACAAATGAAGCCCTCAAAGCCCATGCCTATTTCTGTCTATGGCACAGCGGGCATGCGTTTATTGCCCGAATCGCAGCAACAGCAGCGTTATCAAGCTGTGAGTGCTTGGTTCGAGCAACATTCTGAGTGGACCCTAAAATATGCAAGAACCATCACAGGGCAAGAAGAAGGTGTTTATGCTTGGTTTGCGGTACAAGAAGAATTAGGTTCTTTAAATAAATCCTTAAAAGATTTAAATGCGGTCATTGAAATTGGCGGCGCATCGGCCCAGTTGAGTATTCCTATCAGTCGTAGCGAAGCAAAAGGGTTGCCTGCTCAAGATGTGTATCCTGTACGCTGGAACAATCAGGTTCTTTATGTATGGTCCCATAGTTATTTAGGACTCGGTATCAATGAAGTTGAAAAGCAATTTGCTGATGTTGCCCAGTGTTTTAGCTTAGGTTATCCATTAAAAAACGGCAGTTTAGGAGAGGGAGATATTTTAAATTGTATTCAAAGCCTAGAAGGTAGCCCTGAGTTATCTCTTATCTCTCGTTTTGGTGAAGCTAAAAAATTGGTTGGGAAGCATATTGATATGCCTTGGATTGCATTGGGGGCGATTCGCTTTTCAGCTCAAAACCCTCCGTATCGATTTGAAGGACAACTGTTTAATCTCAAACAATTGAAAGAACAAGGCAATAGCGCTTTATGTCATCAAGATTGGCAGTCTCTATTACAAAGCTTCGGCCAAGACCCTTACCTGTATCGGGGTTGCTTTTCGGCCAGTTATTTTTATTCCTCTTTGAGCAATGGTATAGGTATTAACGAAAATCAAATGATTGCTTATCCTAATCCCAATGCCCAAATGGATTGGACCTTAGGCGCTTTGCTCTTGAGCTAAACCTCTATTGTCTGCTTTATTTAATTGGTAATAAAACAGGGTAATTCCAATAGAGAGTGTTAAAAATAATTCTCCTAAAGCCATATAATTTTGTCCATCATACATGATGTTCCCAATTTCAATTCCCAATGATTGAATCAACATGGTCATCAATGATATTAAAGCGCCAGTGGTGCCTTTGCCAACTCGAGTTGCTGAAAATAGTTTTCGATAAATAGGGGAGCTCGCAATAGCATATCCAAAGAAATAAAAGATAAATACAGGAACCAATGCTTGAAAAGACAGTCCAAAAAAGTGTAAAAATATCATGCCACTTCCCAAACTTGTAATCACAATCATAATGCCTAAATTCATAAGACGTTCCATACCTATTTTATCAATCCATTTTTGAAGCAGGGTATTGGCCAAGATAAAAGAAGAAAACATTGGAATTTGCCATAGACCATAATATAGTAACGAATTTTTAACAGGACTTATAATCATCACTGGACTGAGTGCGATCCAAATCATACAAGGAATTCCCATCAACCCATACATGAGAACAGTATTTCTAAAAAGTGAAGATTGAAATAAGGTTCTGTAGTTGCTATAAATTTGTTTAATATCTAATGCCTGCGCTTCAATCAATTGGTTTTCTGTTGTGGTTTGGCCTAAAGATTCCGGCATATAACGATAAAGCCCTAAAAAGGCGATAGCAGTAAAACCAACTATTATCAAAAATATTAAGCGCCAACTGGCATAAAAAATAATAAAAGCACCCAGCAATGGCCCTAAAAGAGGGGCGATAATGGATAAATTGGCCATAATCGCGGTTAATTTAACGGCATCATTATTGTTAAATATTTCCTGTAAAGTGGCATATCCAACAGCGCCTATAAAACAAATCCCCATCCCTTGAAAAAATCGTTCCATCATGAATTGGGTCATATTTTGACTAAATGAGAGTAATAAAGTGCTCAATAGAAAGATAAGAACACCGATAAGCATGATTTTGCGTCGGCCATAAGCATCAGAAAGGGGGCCTAAAAAAAGCTGTAAGCTTGAGCCCCCAAGCATAAATGCAGTTACTGATGTGGCAATATTGGATTCTGGCGCATGGAAGTTTCCAATGACTTGATGCATTCCTGGCATGATCATGTCATTAGAGATGTAGGTGAGAAACTCATAAAGCACCAGAAACGCTGCAAAACAAATAGCTTGTCTGTAGGAAATATTAATCAAAGGTTTAATTTGTCGCATAGAAATCTGTCCATTCTTATTTATGTCGCATAGAATACATGGGGAGTGTCTATTGTGCAAGTTTTTCACTATTTAATGAAAAACATTTGGTTAACAAGGCTTTGGCTTTACAAACACAGCTATTTAGTGTATAATTTTTTCTGTTTGTTTAAAAAAAATGTATTTGTGCAATGTAAACTTTAGGAGTAGTCAAATGTCTTTGAATGCAAAGAGTAGAAAGGATAGCCTTGAAGAATTAATGGCTATTTTTGGATCGCGCGACCCAGAATTTGATCAACGAATAAAGGCCCTTAATGACTACGCAGCAGAAAAGATGATTATGTTATCAGTGCAATCCCTAGAAATTTTAACCCTTATTGGCGATCAACTACAAAACCCGGAAACTAAAGTTGAGTCTATTTATACCAGAATGGAAGAGATCTGGAATAGAGAACGACAGGCACTTCAGCTTACGTTTGCACACAATGGTTGTTATAACCATATCGATATTCATCAGCGTGCCTTGCACGACCAATTACAAGACCATGACATGCTAAAATTTATGCCAAAGTCTCACGGAAACGTCGAGGTTCTGGCCCCTATAAATACAAGCGATGCATCTACTGAGGCGGTTTGTGAGGGCATACAAGCAGCGCTTCATAATCCACGTATTAAACATATTGTTATTCCGATAGGCCCTGGGCACTGGCGCGGGATTTATTTAACAAAGCCGGATGTTGTAGATGCTCCATATCAGCTTGAACTATTTGACCCCATGGGTCCGCATGGTGCCTTTGAAATCGATGAGCTTGCCGCACATTTGTTGGCGCAATGCGGTGTTGCTGCTGCAAATGTAAATTTTACGCATAACGGCCCGCCTATTCCACAAAAAGATGGTTATGCTTGTGGAGATTTTACCTGTGCCTATAGCCATCTGAAAATGCAAAAATTTGGCACGGCACCTCTGAGTTACAATCAAGATCTGATTACTGCATTGGTGGGGCATGGCAATGAAGACGACTCCCTGCGTAAAGCAGTCTGTAAGGTTTCCAGAGAATTAGGATATCAACAAGCGGTGGTTCGAGCCAGTCGTGCAGACAATGTAGATCCTAACGTTGCTGAAGAAATTAAAGAATATGAAGCACTATTAGGTGAACGCAAAGAAATTTATCACGATATTATTTCAACGATAATAAACGTCACAGCCATTCACATCCTTATGGTATTGAGTCTTATTGTATTCTGCAATAGTCTTTTTAAGAAAGCCGAAGCAATAATCGTGCCACAAACAGACCTAGAATCGGCGCTGAAATTTCAAGCAGAAGAATTGGTAGAGGCTGGAATTAGGCCTGGGTGTTAAATTTTAATTACTACAAGCGATTCAGAGAAGGTCTAGAGGAGCGTTTCGCTGCCTTAGTGACCTTCCATAGTCTGCTTGATGTTATTGCTAATAAAACATAGGGTAATGCCAATAGAAAG
>Ga0247844_1009368_pt1 | contig 10240 bp, 11 predicted proteins | sample LaCtaG_FD_192421 | JGI IMG/M metagenome (GOLD analysis project Ga0247844, IMG submission 192421) | Freshwater microbial communities from meromictic Lake La Cruz, Castile-La Mancha, Spain - LaCruzMarch201714.5m_1 | ecosystem: Environmental > Aquatic > Freshwater > Lake | place: Spain: Castile-La...
GCAAAATACGTACCAACACCCGAAACATACAATGGCTATGTTTCATGCTTAGGTCCAAGAGCTTGCTATGATGAAAGTAAACGTATGGGAGAAACTTTGTGTTACGTATTTAATAACTATTACAATGTAGACACAGCTATAATTCGACCTTTTAATGTTTACGGCCCCGGAATGGGCAAGCATGATTATCGAATGGTGCCTAATTTAATGCGTGCGGCAATTGAAGGTAAAAAAATTAGTTTATATGGCAAGGGAACCCAAACAAGAACGTTTTGTTACCTTGATGATGCCATAACTGGAATATTGCTTGCTGCAGAACATGGTCATCCTGGAGAACCATACAATATTGGAACTGATACTCCTGAAATTTCAATGATTCAGCTGATAGATCATTTTAACAATGCTACCAGCAGTAATATAGAATACGAGATTATTGATTATCCTGCACATTATCCTGCGGATGAACCAATGCGAAGATGCCCTGATATCAGTAAAGCTAAGTCGCATTTACGATATTCTCCATCTGTTGAGTTAGATGAGGGTCTTCGTCTTACTTATGAATGGGCTTGCAAGGCTTACCTAGATAAGCAATAGTAAGTGTGATTCTTGTTGTTGGTTATGGGTACTGGGGGAAAATTTTATCTAAAATTATTATAAATAATGGCTTCTCAATTGATTATATTTTTACTAGTAATGATAAGCCCTTAGCAAGTCACGAGGAAGATCTTGAATTTACTAAATTTCTTCCTTATGGCATGCTCTTTAATATATTAGCATCAGTTGCATCAAGAAAATCTATATTTATTTTTATTGCATCTGGACCTGCGTATCATTTTTCTATTATATCAAGCATATTGCCATTACTCTTATTGCGCTTAAATGTTTACATTTGGTGTGAAAAGCCTTTTATAGCTTCTCAAGATCAGTTTTCGTATTTTACCTTACTCCAACCGTTATTTGATAGGAAGAGAATTTTTATAAATTACCCTTATATATTAGCCAACTTAAACCCAGGTATTGCTTTAAGGCCACTCAGTAACGGGATCACTGACCATATAATAAATATTAGTTTATTTACAAAAAACTTATATGTTAGGCCGCATTCTATTGAGCTAGACTTTTTCCCACACTTGTATCTGCTTCTAAGAGAAATCTTCGATTTTACGCCACAGATGCTTTTGGGAGTTCAGGTTCTCGGGAAAGAAATCAAATATTTATTTAATCAAAAATTAATACATTTACGTCTGCTTGTTAATTCAAATGAGATTCATTTTAATTATGGAATTTCAACCAATACAAATAGCATTGCGCTTACTGGGCGAAAGTACTTTAGTCTTTGTGAAAATATGGAGCCAATAGAGTTAGATTTTAAAACTCTCTTTATTCTTAATCCAGTTGATAATAATGTTCGAAAGTTTTTATCACAACGAATATTTCGCCATGAGGATTTGCCTCTAATAGAGCCTGATTATCAAAAAGATGTATTTATTTTCTCGAGTGATATCTTAGGCCAAATATAACGTAAGGAAACCTCGTCCACTTGTACTTAGCAAGCCACGATTAACCAGAAAAGTATGCTGGGATGCAAGCTAAGCTGTAGGGCTGCTTTAGGGCAAGAAAAGTTTTCCTTTAAACAGAAATCAATTGCTTCTGCTATTGGCCCATCGCTCTAACGGCGTGGTTTAGATGGGCCATTCATTGAGATCATTGATTTTTATGGGGACACTGTATTAGAATTCATTAGCCACTGCCCTTGGACACGGTGAAAGCAGATTGTGGGAATAGATCGGAGTAGTTCCTCGGCGATCCCCTCTATCCGCTTCTCTTCACTTAGAGAGGGGCATCGACTCCTTCGCCTTAAGTGGCATAATCAAGTTCATTAGTTGCAGCCAGCTTCGGGCACTAGTAATGGGCTGTTGTTGGTGCATTTGCCCTGGGGTGTTTGCGGCACACCTACAAATAACCAGGGTGATTTCCAAGATGCTTCAATTTTTTACAGCTTACGTAGGCCAGAGCCCCCCAGATGGGGCCCCTCACGGCGCAAATGCTGCCTTAAGCAAATCCTTCAGCTGCCAATAGGGCGGTGGTGCCACTGGGATCGCTTGCAAGCGCTGCGGCTCAGCAAATAAACCCAACACCAGATCTTCCAGTTCCTCCAAGGAAGAAGCCCAAAACACATCATGCCGCTCCGCTAGGGCCCGGTGTTCCCCTACCAGGCTTGGATCACCAAACACCACTTGGGGCACACCAGCGGCCATTACTTCAAAAAAACGGTGGTTGAGGTCGTGGTTGAGGGGCACATTCAGCACCAGGGCGTGCTGGGCATAGAGGGCAGCGGCTTCCTCAGGGCTGGTAGTGCTGGCATGGCGAAAGGGCAACCGCCCGCGGGCTTGCAACCCAGCCACCAACTCTTTTCGGCGGGGATGGTGGGGCCCAAGGCTGCCCACATGCAATAGCTCTAGCCGGGGCCGTTCAGCGGGCAGGGAGCTTGGGTAACGAAAGAATGTGGGCGGCAATGAGCGCACCGGCACCCGCAACCGCTTACGCACCTCAGCAACAAGAGCCGGGTTAAAGGTGAGCAGCACGGCGTCGTGGGGTTCGGCATCGAGATAGGCCGCCAGCGTTTCGATGGGGCTATTGCCGTGGTGAAGATCACCGCAGGCCAGCAAACGTGGGCCCTGCCACTGCCGCAGACCCCTTAGGGGGGCGGCCTGCAGCAGGAAGGGATCGGTGTAGTGGATTAATGGGCCATAGGGGGGCAAGCCACGGCGGCTGAGTGCCTTCTGCAAAGCAGCTAGCTCAGGCGTTTGCAAGCGAATAGTGCAATTGCTATCAGCTAGCGAAGGGCCGGTTTGGATCAAATCAACTTGATGCCAAAGGGGCTGCTCAATGCCGTAGTGAAAGAGCAATACGGCCACTGGCTTGAAAATGAAAAGGCTAGGCCAAGCCGCAAAAAAAATTCTTTTGGGTTTAATCTGCCATAATTAGAAGCCTTAAGCTGATGTGGCGCTGGAGCTTTGCTCGCGCTCATGGCTTTTGGTTTTGCAGAATTTATGTGATTATTTATATAATTAGCTGCGTATAATTGATTAAGCCACTAAAAATTTTTCCTTGGATTTTGATCCTTCATATGAAAATTATCAGCTTTATTCCAAGCCCTTCGGAGCTCCAACACCTACTCTATTCCTCGATCGAGACGGTGTTTTAATTGAAGATAAGCATTATCTTTGCAATCCAGATGATGTGAAATTGTGCCACGGAGCCAAAAAGCTTCTTGAGCAAGCTAAAAATAATCGGTGGCCAGTAGTAATAATAACTAATCAATCAGGCATTGCTCGTGGTTTTTTCGATTGGCCTGCTTATGAACTAGTTACTGCTCGTTTACTACAGTTACTAGGCTCTGAAACCTTGATATCTGCCATTTATGCAAACGGGCATGGGCCTAATGCACCTTTAAAAAGTTGGCGTAAACCAAGCCCAGGAATGCTGCTAACTGCAGCGAAGGATTTAAATATTGATTTATCCCGTTCAATTTTAGTTGGTGATCGGCTTACAGATTTGCAAGCAGGAGAATCAGCAGGCTTACCTTTCTTGATTCATGTGCTTACTGGGCATGGGAAAGAAGAACGAGCAGCAGTTGAAAGCTGGGCTAAGCAAAATCGACTCCTTGCAAGTTCCCCCTCTTTTAAGTTGGCACTAATTAATTCACTTGAATATTTCCCCTTTGAGGAATTACAAGAAACAAGATGAGCAGCCGCCAATGTGATGTGTTGATTCTTGGTGGCGGCATGGTTGGGCTTTCTATTGCTCACCAACTCTTAGAGCGCCAGATCGCGCGTAGCATCACAATTATTGATAAGGAACCAGAACTGGGCCGCCACAGTTCTGGCCGTAATAGCGGCGTGTTGCATGCGGGGCTTTATTACAAACCCGGAAGCATTAAGGCTCGGGTTTGCGTTGATGGCTCCCGCAGGCTGCGGGCCTGGGTAGAGGAACGCGGTTTGCCGATTAATCCATGCGGAAAGGTGATAGTTCCCCCTAGAGGTGAACTGCATGGTCAGCTTGAGGTGCTTGCTGAGCGCGGCCGGGCAAATGGTGCAACAGTTGATTTTTTGGATGAGCAGGAACTCCATGAGCTGATCCCAGAAGCACGCAGTGCCAGTGGCCGAGCCCTTTGGAGCCCAAACACTGCTGTAGTGAAACCCCTCAAGGTGGTGCAAAGGTTGCAGCAGGAGCTGCAACAGCAAGGGGTGCAGTTAATTACTGCGTCGCCTGGCTGGCGGGTTCAACCGGAAGAATGCAGCATTACGCTGACTAATGGCAGCAAGCTTTCTTACGGCCATCTTTATAACTGTGCTGGCCTTCAGGCTGATCGTGTAGCCCATCAATTTGGGGTAGGGCTCAACTACAGCCTGCTGCCCTTTAAGGGCCTTTATTGGCAGCTGAAACCAGATTGCCCGATTCAACCGCGCACCAACCTCTATCCAGTACCTGATCTAAGTGTGCCGTTTCTGGGGGTGCATTTCACCCCCAGTGCTGATGCTATGCCGCTGGTGAGCATTGGCCCCACGGCGACGCCAGCCTGGGGCCGCGAGAACTACAGAGGACTAGAAGGGATCGAACCTGCAATGGCTGCAGCAAATCTTGCCTTGCTAGCGCGACAATACCTTGCCAACCGCGGCGGTTTCAGGCGTTACGTACACGAACAGGCTTTTCTGGCCCTGCCACCGCTATTACTCAAAGCAGCCCAAGAACTTATTCCCTCTGTGCGCGCTGAATATATTGAAATCAGCCAGAAGGTGGGAATCCGCTCCCAGCTGTTTAACCACAGCAGCCAGCGCCTAGAAGACGACTTTCTGTGCCTTCCAGGCCCAGCCAGCACCCATGTGCTCAATGCAATCTCACCTGCTTTCACGGCCAGCTTCGCTCTGGCGGATTTGATTCTGGATGGCTAACAACCCCCCACTTCGTGCACTGCTCCTTGCTGCTGGTTTCGGTACGCGGCTCCGGCCGCTCACGTTGCACACCCCAAAGTGTTTGGTGCCCGTTTGTGGGCAACCGTTGCTTGCCCACTGGTTGCAGCAGCTTGTATTCACCAGCACTGAAGCAGTGCTGGTGAATACCCACTACCTGGCTGAACAGGTGGAGAATTTTTTAGCTGGCTGCCAGCAACGCCCTATGAAGCTGAAAAGCAGCCATGAGCCGAGCCTGCTCGGCACTGCAGGGAGCTTGCTTGCAAATCGAGAATTTTTTACAGGCTGCACCGGCCTATTGATCCATGCCGACAATTTCAGCCAGGCGGATCTGAGCCAATTGCTTGTAGCCCATCATCAACGGCCAGCGGGCTGTTTGCTCACGATGCTCACCTTCACAACCCCTAGGCCTAGTAGCTGCGGCATCGTTGAAATTGATGCTGAAGAAATAGTGGTGGGTTTCCACGAAAAAGTGGCAGAACCACCTGGCAATAGAGCAAATGGAGCGCTGTATGTGTTTGATCAACCATTTCTAGATTGGCTTGTTGCTCACCATCCCACTGCCAGTGATTTCAGCACAGAAGTGCTGCCCCATTGCGTTGGCCGTATCTACACCTGGCATACAAATTCGCTATATATAGATATTGGCACCCCAGAAGCACTAGCAGAAGCTGAGGCAATCTGCACGAATTTACCCATGGCATACTCAAATCAGAGCCCTAAATGACGCTTGCAATTTCTAGCTTTAATAAAAGATCCCGAAACTATCTTTATCAACTAAATAGTTGTTTCAGTGATGCAATCATTGATCAAATTGAAATCCTGGCAAAAGATCTTCTAGCCGCATGGGTTGAAGGGCGCAATGTTTATATCTGTGGCAATGGTGGTAGTGCAGCTAACGCAATGCACCTTGCAAATGATTTTCACTATGGCATTGGTGCTTGCGGGCCAGGGCCAAAGCTTCCTGGGTTGCGGGTGGAAGCGCTACCAGCTAATGCAGGCTTGATCACTTGCCTAGCAAATGATACGGGTTATGAAAATATTTATTCCCATCAGATCGAGGTAAAAGGTAGGCCTGGTGATTTGTTGATTGTCCTTTCCGGTAGTGGGAACTCTGGCAATGTTGTGAAGGCACTTGAAACCAGCAAAAGCATGGGTTTACGCAGTTATGCGATTTTGGCTTTCAGTGGTGGCAAATGCCTTGATTTGGTTGATGTGCCAATTCATTTTCCGATTGATGATATGCAAATAGCAGAAGATACCCAGCTTATTGTTGGCCATTTATGCATGCAATGGTTAAATAGTAACAAACCTGATTTATCCCAACTGCATTCTTATTCGGGGCCTCTATAAAATGCCAGTTATCTCTGTCTTTTTTGGAATTGTTGTTAGAATGTGGCATGATGATCATCCACCACCACATATTCATGTTTCTTATCAGGGGTTTGAGGCTTTGGTAGAGATCAGTATAGGCAGGATCAGTAAGGGAAAGTTGCCTGTTAAGGCTGCCCAACTTGTTACATCCTGGTGCAGTATTCATTATTCTGAGCTGATGGCAAATTGGCAAAGAGGTGAAAACTTTGAGCCTATGCAAATGATTCAAGGAGCTGATTATGATTAAGCTAATTGATATTAAATTTTGCGATGAATTTAATATTGTGATTGCCTTTTCAGATGGTTCTGAGGGAATTTTTAATGTTCAGAGCTATCTTAAGGGTAAACAAGGATCGCTTTTGGAACCTCTTAAGGACAAGGCTTTTCTGAAGCGTTGCTTTATAGATGCCGGGGCTCTTTGCTGGCCAAATGGGCTTGAGCTTTCTCCATTACGGTTGCATGAAATTGTAATTGCTACTCGTAAATCTGATCTGGCAAGTATTTAAATTAAGAAAATCTAAACAAAACCATGGCTGAAATCGATTTCATGAGTGTGCTTCATAAGAGCACCCAAAGGGATTATCTGGCAAGAGTTAATGATCTTGAATATCCAAAAGCAAAAGCAGCAGAGCTTGCAAAGAAATTCGATTTTGATTACTGGGATGGTGATAGAAGAATTTGCTATGGCGGCTATCGCTATATGGAAGGCCGCTGGGAAAAGGTGGCTAGAGCCATAGCGGAGCATTATGAGTTGCCACAAAATCCTAAGATTCTTGATATCGGCTGCGGCAAGGGGTTTTTGCTGTACGATTTTCTCAAAGTGATCCCCGATGCCGAGATCTACGGCATCGATAGCTCCAGCTATGCCCTCGCTAACAGCAAGGAGGAAATCCGTGATCGCTTGCAGCTAGCAGATGCCACTGAGTTGCCATGGCCTGATAACTATTTTGATCTTGTGATTTCTATTAATACTTTGCATTGTCTACATGCCTATGAGCTGGGCAAGTCGCTAAAGGAAATGGAACGGGTTGGTAAAGCAAATAAATATCTATGCGTTGAGAGCTATCGCAATGAAAATGAAAAAGCTAATTTGCTTTATTGGCAAGTTACCTGTGAAGCCTTTAATAGCCCTAAGGCTTGGCAGTGGTGGTTTGAGCAAACTGGCTACAGCGGCGATCATTCATTTATCTATTTCGAATGAAGATTGAAACAATGCAGGCCGCCATCTTGGTGGCCCAGAATCAACCTTTAGTGATTGACACGGTTGAGTTGCCCCCCGAGCTGGGAATCGGCCAGGTGTTGGTGCAGGTGCATGTGAGCGGCATCTGCGGTTCACAACTTGGTGAAATTGCTGGGGTAAAGGGCCCTGATCGTTTTTTGCCGCACCTGATGGGCCATGAAGGCAGCGCCACCGTGCTGGAGGTGGGCCCAGGGGTGAAACATGTAAAACAAGGTGATTTAGTGGTTTTGCATTGGAGGAAAGGCGCTGGCATTCAGTCTGATCCACCTAAATACACCTGGCGCGGAGAAGTGCTTAATGCTGGCTGGGTTACTTCTTTTAATAGCCATGCAATTGTTAGTGAAAATCGCTGCACTGCGATTCCAGTTGATACAGATCTAGAGGTAGCTGCCTTGTTTGGTTGCGCTGTTACCACCGGTTTTGGTGTTGTAGAAAATAATGCTCAGGTAAGGATTGGTGAATCGGTAGTTGTATTTGGTGCTGGTGGTATTGGCCTAAATATTATCCAGGCTTCAGCATTGGTATCAGCATGGCCGATTATTGCAGTTGATCTATTTGATAGCCGGCTAGAGCTAGCTAAACGGCTCGGTGCTACGCACACAATTAATAGCAGCATTATTGATGCAGCAACTGGAATTAAAGATGCACTAGCTGATGGGCCACTAGATATATTTATTGATAACACAGGATCACCAGCGGTAATAGAGCTTGGTTACCAGCTAACCCATTCAGAAGGTCGTGTAGTGCTAGTGGGTGTGCCACGCAAGGGTGCAGATATCACAATTCATTCATTGCCGTTGCATTTTGGCAAAGTTCTAACTGGATCCCATGGCGGTGAGTGTGAGCCAGAGAAAGATATACCTCGCTATTTAAAATCATTGCAACAAAAACGCTGGAACCTTGATGGATTAATCACTGCCCGTTACCCGTTAACGCAAATTAATGAAGCAATAGATGCAATGCGCACAGGGGCTACAGCAGGCAGGGTGTTGATTAATTTATGACTACGTTTCCAGTTAGCACTCCTCTGATCCCCTTAGCAGAAGCGGAGGGATTAGAGGGATGTGTGCTCACCTATGGCCATTTCAGCACGATTCATCCAGGCCACATTCGCTATCTAAAACATGCTTCTAAACAGGGCGATCGCTTGGTGGTGGCGCTGGTAGGTGATGGTGTTAATAACCAGAGCAAACAACGCTTTCAATTCAACCAGCAGGATCGTGCTGAGGGGCTAACGCTTTTGCCAATGGTGGATGCAGTGGTGCTGCTGGCAGATGATGAACTCCCCCAGGTGGTAAACAAGCTGCAGCCAAGTGTGCTTGTGCTTGGAAAGGAGTTTGAACAAAGCCTGAATCCGCTTATTGTTAGAGCCATCGCAGATATGCGCAGAGCTGGTAAGGCTGTGCAATTCCATGCAGGTGATATCAATTATGCCAGTGCTGATTTGTTATCAAGTTCCGAAAGGGAACTTATAGATCAAAGAAGAAATCAGTTCCGGTTGGCATGTAAACGCCAGGGATTAACTCTTGATGGCTTGCTAAGCAGCATGCAGGCCTGGCGCAAGTGCAATTTGATCGTGCTTGGCGACACGATTGTGGATCAATATGCAGCCTGCGAAGCCGTTGGCATGAGCGCAGAAGCGCCTGTAGTGGTTGTGCGGGAATTGCAGAAGCGCAACTTCATTGGTGGTGCTGCTGTGGTGGCATCACACATCCGCGCCCTGGGGGCCCAATGCCAACTTTTAAGTGTGGTGGGAACTGATAGCACAGCTGAGTTGGTGCGCCGTGAACTGGCAGAACGTGAAATAGGTGATGGTTTGGTGAGTGATCCAAGCAGGCCTACAACCTTTAAGAAGCGCTATCTGGTGGAAAACCAGAAGCTATTTCGCGTTAGCCGCCTGGAAGATCATGGGCTTGATAGTGAGGTGGAAGCGCAGCTAATTACAAAGCTCGAGCAACTAGCGCCAGCTGCAAATGGCATTGTGGTGAGTGATTTTGTTTATGGCGTAGTTACTAATCGGTTGCTGGAATTAATACGTGATCTTGCAACACGCCATGGGTTGATGTTGTTTGGTGATTTGCAATGCAGCAGCCAGTTGGGTTCGGTAACCCGATTCAAAAATTTCTCTTTGCTTTGCCCAAATGAACGGGAAGCGCGGGTGGCACTGCAGGATAAAGACACTGGCCTTGAACTATTAAGCCAGAAATTGGTCGCAACAACTGCCTGTGAACGGCTTGTGATGAAACTTGGTGCCGATGGTTTTATTGCTTACGACCGCAATGAATCAGGCGAACTTAAAAGCCAACCATTTCCGGCCCTTTGCGCAAATCCATTAGATGTAACTGGAGCGGGTGATTCACTGCTAGCGGTGATGGCTGCGGGGCTAGCCAGTGGCCAGGCGATGATGCCCACTGCAGCTTTGGCTTGCTGCATGGCTGCTTTGGCCGTTGAAACCATGGGGAATACTCCAATTAGCGCTGAGAGCTTGAGGGACCAGCTCAAAAACCTCTTGAGCGGTTAAGCTTAGTGGGAACAAATGTCAGACGTCACCATGGGCATTAAGACTGAGCGGCTAACGCTTCGCGTTAGTGATGCGTTTCTTGAAGGGCTTGATGAGCTATCGATCAACGAGGGTATGAGTAGATCAGACCTG
>Ga0247844_1009375_pt1 | contig 10231 bp, 9 predicted proteins | sample LaCtaG_FD_192421 | JGI IMG/M metagenome (GOLD analysis project Ga0247844, IMG submission 192421) | Freshwater microbial communities from meromictic Lake La Cruz, Castile-La Mancha, Spain - LaCruzMarch201714.5m_1 | ecosystem: Environmental > Aquatic > Freshwater > Lake | place: Spain: Castile-La...
CCCTCGACGTAGCGTTTGCGGTAGTTCCGGATTGTGCCTTCGTCGAGGAAAAGAAAATCTGCAATATCTTTATATCTCTTACCTTCATCCAAAAGCAGTATCACTTTAATCCTCTCAGAATATTTTGCCTGATCCTCAACCTTGAGTTCATGTAAAAGTTCAGATCGTTGTTCAGGAGTAAGAAAATCTTGCATTCATCAAGTTTAAGGTTTTTTAGACAGGCCGTGAAGGCCCTAACTGAAATTTAAATTGCGATGGGTATACCATGTTTCATTGCGGCCTTTAACATCACTTGAATATCTCCCCCCTGAAACCCTGTAATTCTATTAACGATATTCTCTGGCACAGAGGCACCAGAAGAAATCAAAGGATTCTGTTGAGCAAGGTAGAGAGCAGAATAAGTTCGATCTTCACCATAACTTAATAAATCATTGGCCACATAAGCATAACAAGTCCCACCCACTTGATTTCGAGCAGGGCCTAATTTTTTAGCGAGATCAATCTTTGTGCAATTTTTTTTGTTCATTCTAAGGGCAAGCGAAGGCAGGGAGAACTCATTATTAAAAAGCGTCTTTGCGCGGGTGTAAAAGACCGTGTCTGTACCCTGATTCTCCATGCGATAGTTTGGGCCAAGAGATGGCAGAATATAATAAACTGCACTATTGTTTTTATCTACTTCCCAATACCCTCTCTGAGGAGGATCACCCGCTGTCATAAAAAGCACATTATTCCGAGTTTGATAAAATATTTCATCTTGGCCATAGGCCGATAAAAAAAGAAACGGTATAAAAATGATTAACTTAAAATAAATGATCACACAGCTATTTTAATGCAAAATAAGAATAGTCTAAATCAGGCAAAAGACTACCTGATAAAATCGGTAAGAATACTTAACCTAAAAGATCCTGTGTTTCAAATGCCTTTTCCGTGGATATCGATCCTCAAACCATAACAGACATGGAGAGTGCCATTGTTTTTTAATTTTATGTAAGAATAAAAAATGTGGGAAGGACACTGCCTTCCCAAACTGAAAGTTTACGATTTTTTTCGTTCATATTTTTGTCTCAATATCTCTGCGAATGTCATCTCTACGGATATCATTTTGCCTTTGAACTTCTGGATCTTTTCTTGCAAAATCACTCCTTTCGTTCTGACCTCTAGTTGTTATGTTACCTTTATCTGCTTCATAACTATCTTTTTTCCAGACAAAAGCATTCACAAGTAAAAACACTCCAAAAACCATATGAACAAAATGATCAACAGTACCAAACTCTAAGACGTTAGGTATAACTCTGAACAAACTTTGATCGGCCTCCATTCGCCCAATTCCCGGATATCCAGGAGTTCCTATGATAAAACCAAATACACCCACAAGAAAGAAGAAGACACCAAAACTAATAGAAAAATTGTAGGCCTTTTTTGGCTCTTCAGAATACCCCGCCCAAAAAGCGAGAGCACCTACAAAAAAGTGGATCATGTTATGGGCCAAGCCTAAATGCATTCCTAAAATTCCTGGAGAAATAACTCCTGCAACACCTATAAGAATACTAAAAACACCCAAGCCGATACTAACCTTTTGAATCGGTGTACGAAGGGTGGTGATATGGTGATCAGTAGGTCTCATTACAGTAGGCATAACAAACTCCTTTATTAATGCTTTAAATTTTCAAGAGTGCATGAACCGCACTACCTCTCCTCATTGCATTCAATAGTTGCAATCGTTGGGCCAATATTTATGAATAGAGATACTGATGATCTGCCTTTATCCAGTGCAAGAGCGTGGATCTTTACCCCATCTTTTTTTGACACATTGAAACTTAACCAATGTGATTAAACATGCCAGAATCATTAAATCTCTCAAGGAGGTCTCCTATGATAAAAAGAATTGTTGTGGCCCTACCAGATGACGAAAAACTCTTGCCGGCCCTTTATGATTGGGGCGCAAGATTTGATTGGACCCATGTTGAAGAAGTTCATTTCCTACATATTGTAAAAAAGATCATCACCAATTTAGAATTTGGTATTGTAGAAATGCCTGATGAGGAGACTTATCAGGACATGATTCCAACGTTAGATCAGTTCATGCGAGATGAATCACAAAAGATCATCCCCTTCAATTTCAATGGCAAAACTTATTACCATCTCAAAAAAGATTTTGATCCTGAAGAAGAGACTGAAAAAATCTTAAAAGCTCTCAATGCTGATCTTGTTGTTGTAAGTCCTCAAGATAGACATGGATTTACGAGTCTCTTTCACCGCTCTTTTACTAACTTCATGTTAAAACATTCACCCTGCGATGTTTACATAGCAAAAGCTGAGCACACTCCTCGGCCATAAAAACCCTAGGCAATATTTACTCATGAGAAACTCCTTATAATCCGATTGAGGTTATAAGGAGTTTTTTTATGAAAATGTATTGGCTTCCATTAGCTTTTTTTATTTTACAGTCATGTGTAAAAGATGAAGGTCAATTACCCGTCGCTGCGAGTCTCGCTCCTGGAGACGTGGCCCCTACAGATGTGGTAGAAGATAGTGATGCTCCTGTTATTGTTGTTGGAACTGATCCGCTCTTTGCCGAATCTTGGCACTTATTAAATACTGGCCAAACATCTTATAGTACCAATCCTGGAACGGCCGGAGAAGATGTTAACATTGAAGAGGTCCATGCTCTTTTACATCGTGGAACTGGCGTACGTATCGCAGTTTCAGATACAGGAGTGGACACGACTCATCCAGATCTGGATGATAACGAAATTGCAGACTCTCACCGAAATTATATTTTTTCCAATTCAAGTGACTGGCATGGCGCTGATCCTTTCCCCAGCGATGGTGAAGCTCATGGAACGGCCGTCACAGGACTTATAGCTGCAGAAGGATGGAATGGAGTTGGTTCTCGTGGTGTTGCCCCTGAGGCCTTGTGGTCTGCTTTTCGATATATTCAAGATTATAGTCCTGGCACATCGTCGATTGCTATGCAGTTGGATCAAATGGAAGGAGATTTTGATATTTTTAATTACAGTTATGGATCCAGTGAGTGTGGATTTACCACCCTAGTACCTTCTTCTCACGCTAAACTCCTTGAAGGAGTCACTACTCTTCGCAGTGGCAAAGGTGCCATTTATGTTCAGTCCGCTGGTAATGGTTTTTTAGCTTCTAACAATACGATCCTAGGCTGTACCGGATATTATGCTAACACCAATATCGATGCCGAACTTACTTCACCACATAAAATTATTGTGGGCGCTATCAATGCTCTAGGACTAAAGGCCAGTTATTCCACCCCAGGAAGTGGAATCTGGGTCAGTGCACCCGGGGGTGAAGATGGAACGACTGATCCAGCGATGGTCACAACAGATATTCAAGGTTGTAGTCAAGGATTAAGTATAAGGAATTTTCTTTTTCCAACGGCCTTTGATTTTGGTTCACACGCTGACAATTTACTTTGTAATTACACCAATCGCATGAATGGGACTTCATCGGCCGCTCCTGTGGTTAGCGGTGTGATCGCTCTCATGCTTGAGGCAAACTCTGATCTCACCTTCAGGGACGTTAAACACATCTTGGCCATGACTGCTGATCCCATTGATCTCATTGCGTCGAACACTCTAACCCATCCAGGTGGAGGGGCCCTTGACCTTCTCACCCACACTTATGACCTAAGATGGACAACTAATAATGCAGGACGGCCTTTTTCAAATTTTTATGGATTTGGCCGAGTTAATGCGGAAGAAGCCGTAAACGAAGCATTGATTTATTCTACTGACCTTGGCCTCTATGCCAGAACCATTGATCCTAATTCTGACCTAACTTATTATGATTCCGGAACCCTTGTTGGTGTTACCATTCCTAATAATGATTTCACGGGCATAGTCAATTCGATGACTTCTTTTCATAATTACATCATAGAAGCTGTTCAAGTTGAATTCACGACTGATCATCCAAAACCTAGGGAACTAGCAGTCCATTTAATTTCTCCCGCAGGGATTACGAGCCGACTATTAAATATTAATAGTGGTGTTGATGGTAACGCTATCGCTACTGGCACCCTACTTATGACAAATGCTTTCTACAATGAAAACTCTGAAGGGACTTGGAGTATTCAGCTCATTGATGGAAGTAATACCGATGTCACAGCGGCAAGTTTAACGAATTGGAAACTCATCATCCATGGCCATAAGGAGCCTATACCAGTAGGAAGTGAATCACCTCCTACGGCAATCACAGGCCTTGCTCCAGATGTTACTCCCTCCATATCGACAACTGTTTCTCCACTCTTCACCATCACCGATCCGGCAAACGCTTCTGTACTTCGATATGAAGTTTCAATCGTCGACTCATCAAATAATGTTGTGGCCGATTGGTATTCGATTCAAAATAGTATGACCTTTACAACCACTCTCCAAGGTACAAACGTTTTTGCGGATGGAACCTATACCGTAAAAGTTAGATCCGTGGACATTGATGAAGAAGTTTCTACAACTGAGTTTTCTTTGGCATGGACAGTTGATATTCCATGAAAAAATATTTTCTTATTGTCCTTTTTTTTGTGTTCCTTATTATGATCAATCTTTGGATTGCCAAGGAAAACCCATCTGAGAAGACCGCAGAATTACTCTTGACCCCTCTCATGAGAATCGCTCAGAAGGCCCCTAGCGACAGCATCATAACGGGCAGAACTCCCGCCAGCATTGTGGCCGCAAAAACTCACCATGTGCCTCATGTCGAAAATTCTTTTAGTCCTGATCCAAATGTCACTCTTGATAGGGGTCAGATCCTCACTTTAGATTTAGGGGCCATCCCCAAAAATCTTTATAAACCAGAGATGGGGGAACTTATTTCTGAAGATAAACAGTATAAGTATTATAAAAAATCTCCTACGCGCGATTCCCCAGAAGGGGTGCATCCAGTGGCCTATAATCCTTCTAAAAACCGCTTTCGACCCATTTCTAGTGTGGTTCATTTAAAGAATGTGAATGAGGGACAAAGACAAGAAATTCTATCCGCTGGATTTGAAGAATACTATTTTGATCAAAAACTTAAGATCCTTTTCATCCAAACTTCAGCAACAGAAGTTCTGGATGTTTACCAAGTTTTTAAAGATAAGGGCCTCAGTGTGCACCTCGAAATCCTTGCCCTGCCCCTTAAGGCCCACTAATTCTCCAACCCTGCAGCGCTTCCTGGCTTTGTTCTCCTCGACAACTGGGCCATTTTTCCTCACAATAAGAAGACTCAAAGATTCATTCCTACGGAGAACAATATGGCCAAAATTAAAGTCCAGAACCCTGTCGTTGAACTTGATGGCGACGAAATGACCCGTATCATCTGGTCATTCATTAAAAACAAACTGATCACTCCTTATCTTGATATTGATATCAAGTACTATGACCTTGGTATGGAAAATCGTGATAAGACTGATGATAAAGTGACCGTTGAAGCTGCTGAGGCCATCAAAAAGTATAACGTTGGAATTAAATGCGCGACCATCACGCCCGATGAAAAACGTGTGGAAGAATTTAAACTTAAACAAATGTGGAAGTCTCCTAACGGGACGATCAGAAATATTTTAGATGGAACTGTTTTTCGTGAACCTATCATCATCAAAAATATTCCTCGTCTTGTTCCTGGCTGGACTCAACCAATCGTCATTGGCCGTCACGCTTTTGGAGATCAATACCGTGCAACTGACGCTGTCATTAAGGGTAAAGGAACTCTTAAAATGAGTTTCACCTCTGAAGACGGTAAAGTTCAAGAGTGGGAAGTTTATAACTTCAAAGGTGATGGTGTGGCCCTTTCTATGTACAACACTGATGAGTCAATCCGTGGATTTGCTCAATCATGTTTTAATATGGCCTTGGTTAAAGGATGGCCTCTATATCTCTCTACAAAAAACACCATTCTTAAAAAATACGATGGCCGCTTCAAAGATATCTTTAATGAAATTTATGAAAAAGATTATAAGAAAAAGTTTGAAGCAAAAGGTATTGCTTACGAGCACCGTCTAATCGATGACATGGTTGCAGCTTGCATGAAATGGAGTGGTGGTTATGTTTGGGCCTGTAAAAACTATGATGGTGACGTTCAATCAGACACGGTCGCTCAAGGTTTTGGCTCTCTTGGGCTTATGACTTCTGTTCTTATGACTCCAGATGGGAAAACAGTTGAAGCTGAAGCCGCGCATGGAACAGTCACTCGTCACTTCCGTCTTCATCAACAAGGTAAACCAACATCAACCAACCCTATGGCATCAATTTTTGCTTGGACACGTGGACTTCACCACCGTGGAAAACTTGATGGAAACAAAGAGCTCACAACGTTCTGTGAAACTCTGGAAGAAGTCTGTATCAAGACTGTTGAGGAAGGTAAGATGACTAAAGATCTTGCGGCCTGTATCCATGGAGATAAAGTGGCTGCTGATAACTACCTCACAACCGAAGCATTCCTTGAAGCAATTAATCAGAATCTTCAAAAAAGACTTAGTAAGTAGTTAAAAAAAGGCCCTCTTATGAGGGCCTTTTTTTATAACCATTATGCCCAGTTTTTTAAAAAAGTCTCAAGATAAAGAAGTTATCGCTGCCATTGATCTGGGCTCCAATGCCCTTCGCGCTATCATAGCAACTTATAGTGATGATACTCTTGAGATCATCAAAACCATAAGAGTCCCCCTCCGTCTGGGTGAAGATGTCTTTCGCACTGGTAGGATCTCAGCTGAAAAGATGCAGTTAACAGAAGAAGCATTTATCGAAATCTTTCATAGTTTCGTTGAATATAACGTGACCAACGTTAGGGCCACGGCCACTTCGGCCATGCGCGATTCTTATAACGGAAAGATTCTGTCTCAGAAAATTTTTCAAAGTACAGGAATTGAAATCGAAATCATTTCTGGATCCGAAGAAGCAAATATCATTTTAAATGCTGTTCAGGGACAGATTAACCTCAGCAAAAAAACCTCTATGCTCATGGATATTGGAGGCGGAAGTACAGAACTCACTATCGTTGATGGTGGTAAAATACTTGCCTGTCACAGCTTTGATGTGGGTACTGTAAGACTTCTCTCTGATCAAAGTAATGAGGAGCTTAAACGGAATATCGACCCACATATTCAAAAAATGATGACGTTCATTAAACACCATCTTCCTAAAAAGAGGCCTGACCTTTTTATTGGAACTGGTGGAAATCTTCGCAGGATTGGTAAGATTCGAAAAAAGATATTAGGCAAATCTTCTGAGTTTGCTCTTTTAACAGAGATCATCCATATGGAAGATTCAATATCAAGTATGACTTACGTTGATCGGTTAAGAAGTCTGGAGCTTGATCAAAACCGAGCCGATGTTATTTTGCCAGCAATCATGATCACTCGTACTCTTATGGAAAAACTCTCCCTGGCAGAGATACATCTTCCCAAAGTTGGACTTAAAGAAGGAGTTTTACTCTCCCTCTTAGATAAAAATCCGAAACATTTTATTTTAAAAGATTAACCCAAAACCTGTTTTAAAAACTTAGGGCTAATTAAGAGTTCCATCGTAAATCCATCCCACATTTTTCCTTCCAGCACACAGATTCCACCTTTTTTAATGGTCATAAAATCATGTTCTGGATGAAGGGCCAAAAGCGATGCGATCACTTTTGTTAAGTGAGGATCATGTCCTACAAAAGCATAATGGCCATCTGCGGGCAAAAAAGAAATATACTCAACCAAGTGACCTGGGTCATCTAAAATATCAAGATCACCCATAAGTTCAAGATCAGCTTCTTGATAATAATCCCAAAGCAGTTCTGAGGTTTGAACGGCACGGGCCAATGGCGAAGAAAAGATCACATCGATTTTTTCTTCTGCCTGTTTAAATACACTAAAGGTCTTATGAAGTTTTTTAATTCCTTCATCGGTTAATATTCTTTCAAAGTCTGTGTCTTGATCAAAAGAAAAATGTCCTTCAGCTAAACCGTGTCTAATGAAGATGAGTTTCATGGTAGTGCCTTTTCGCGTTGAATGGTTTTATTCATCAGGGCCATATGTGTACCCTTCTCTTCTTCTCCTTCAAGTGGAGTTTTCTGAATGTAAGAACCGTCTTCTTGAAGCATCCATGCCTGACGGTTATCTTGTAGCATGATATCGATGAATTCCCAAAGTTTCTCTCTAAGTTTAACTTCTAAAATAGGAACAATAAGCTCCACCCTGTTATGTAAATTTCTATGCATCCAATCCGCTGATCCCACATAGAATTCACCTTCAGTAGGAATATCCGAACCGTTGGCAAAATAAAAAATACGTGAATGTTCTAAAAATCTTCCAATGATAGAAATCACTTTGATATTCTCAGAAAGGTTTTTTATGCCTGGCTTAAGACAACAAAATCCTCTTACGATCAAAATAATCTCTACCCCGGCCATACTCGCTTCATAAAGGATTTCAGAGATCACTTCATCTTCCAAAGAATTCATCTTTGCAATAATCTTAGCGGGTTTTCCAGATTTTTTGTTTTTAATTTCCTGTTGGATTTTGGCCATAAAAGAAGATTTCATATTAATAGGGGCCACCATAATATCACTGTAATCTGTTTTAAGGGATGAACCTGTAAGATAATTAAAAACTTCAATCACTTCATTACATATCTTTTTATTACATGTTAACAATCCCAAGTCGGTATAAAGATTTGAGGTTTGTGAATGATAATTACCTGTACCCACATGAGCATAACTTACAATCTCACCATCATTTTCCTGACGGATGATCAAAGTTGTTTTGGTATGTGTCTTAAGACCCAAAATTCCATACACGACATGAACACCCGCATCTTCAAGCTTTTGGGCCCAAACGATATTTCGTTGTTCATCAAACCGGGCCTTAAGTTCAATCAGACAAACGACCTGTTTCCCTTTTTCGGCCGCTCGGATCAAATTTCGGATAAAGGGAGAATTATCCCCAGTTCGGTATAAGGTCATTTTAATTGTAAGCACATGCGGATCCTCAGCTGCGGCCGCAATAAATTTCTCTACCGTTCCTGAAAAACTCTCGTAAGGATGATGAAGAAGAATATCACCCTGTTTGATCAAGGTGAAAATATTGCTATTCTCTGCAAAGGCTTTCGGAATGACCGGGGCCCAAGGTTTGAACTTAAGATCCGGTAAGTCTAAATCAACAATACTTTTCAGGATCGTAAAATCGATGGGAAAATCCATCATGTAGATATCTTCGTCTAAAATTTCAAGAGAATCTTTAAGGAAGTTTGTCATGCTTGGGTCAGTGTCTTTGTGAATTTCTAAACGCACACACTCGGCCAAACGTCGCTCTTTGATCCCTTCTTCCACCAAGATCAAAAGATCCTGAGCTTCGTCTTCACGGTGATCCACATCAGCGTTTCTTGAAACTCTGAAAGGGATCGTTTGTTGAATATCCATACCAGGATATAACATAAACAGATTTGAGCGTACCAAAGTGACAGTGGTCACAAAACGAAACTTTTTCTCACCTTCAAGAGGTGGCAACTGAATAAGGCCAGGAATAACTTCAGGAATCTTCACACGTGAAAACAGGATAGTTTCAGTCTGTGGATTTTTAAGAATCATGCCTAAAGAATAAGAAAGATTTGAAATAAATGGAAAAGGATGCCCGGGATCAACAGAGAGAGGTGTTAGCACGGGAAAAACTTTGCGTTTAAAATAGCTATTGCAATAATCTTGCTCTTCAAGATTAAGTTCATCAAAGTTAAAAATAAAAATATCATTTTTTTCTAACTCAACCACCAATTCTTCATAAATTGCACGCTGTTTCACGAGGTCTTCGTTAATATGCTTTCTAATGGCGGCCATCTGGTCCTGTGGACTTTGCCCATCGATAGACCTATGAGTAAAACCTGAAATAATCTGGTGTTTAAGGTACCCCACTCGTTTCATCACAAACTCATCTAAGTTAGATGAAAATATAATCAAAAATCTCAAACGCTCTAAGAGAGGGTTTCGTTTATCAGAAGACTCATAAAGGACCCTGCGGTTAAAATGTAACCATGAGGTATCCCTATTTAGGAAATGGGTCGGATCAACATTAAAATTGATCTTTTTGGGTTGTCGGGTAGCACTCCGTCGCTTACGCATTTTTCATCCTCGTCGTTCGTATTGAACCGTTAAATAATGACACTTAGACGCTTCCCGTAAATTAAGCAGCCACACTGTTGGCTGCTTTTCGGTAGTTATCTACAAAAGTGTAGAACCTGTTAAGTTTCTCGTCCATTTCTTT
>Ga0247844_1009378_pt1 | contig 10230 bp, 7 predicted proteins | sample LaCtaG_FD_192421 | JGI IMG/M metagenome (GOLD analysis project Ga0247844, IMG submission 192421) | Freshwater microbial communities from meromictic Lake La Cruz, Castile-La Mancha, Spain - LaCruzMarch201714.5m_1 | ecosystem: Environmental > Aquatic > Freshwater > Lake | place: Spain: Castile-La...
CACCCGCCGAACTTCATGGTGTCACCAAGGCCGTGGAACCACTCTCCGTTTACCTTGGCGTCCTCGGCATGACCGGCATGACCGCATGGGCGGGATTGACGATGGTCGAGGTAAAGGCGGGCGATGTGATTTATATCTCAGGTGCCGCAGGTGCCGTGGGTAACGTGGCCGGCCAGCTGGCGAAGCTGCGAGGCTGCCGGGTGATCGGCTCCGCAGGCTCGGACGAGAAAGTGAAGCACCTCTCGGAAGAATGCGGCTTCGACGCCGCCTTCAACTACAAAACGGGGCCGGTGCTCGAACAACTGAATGACGCAGCCCCCGATGGGATCGACGTGTATTTCGACAACGTCGGTAGTGAATCCCTCGAGGCCGCGCTGACAGCCCTGCGGGTCAACGGGCGCATCATCGCCTGCGGTGGCATTTCAGGTTACAACGAGGAGTCCCCCAAACCCGGCCCTTCGAATCTCTTCAACATGACGACGAAGCGACTCACGATGAAGGGAATGATCGTGGGCGACTGGCTGCATCGTCAGAGCGAGTTTGAAAAAGAGGTCGGCGCTCATTACCAGGCAGGAAGACTCAAGAGCCTCGAAACCGTGGTGGACGGGCTTGATCAAGCGGTCGGCGCGTTCATCGGCCTCTTTGAAGGCAAGAATGTCGGCAAGATGGTGGTGAAGTTGTAATCATCGCCGACGCCCTCCTGCCGCTAGCTTCGCCACGCGGCCGGGGGCCAAGATCAGGGTGGAGCCGTCGGAATCCGCGCCGCCGGACCTCAACGCACGCGGATCGGTGCCGACGGGATCTCACCCTCGGCCCCGCGCAGGTGGCCGTCGAGGAACAGCTTGATCCGGCGGTTGAGCTCCGGGCTCACGAAACCGTGCCCCGCGCCTTCCATCGCGATCAGGTGGCTTTCGACGCCCGACTTCTCCAGCGCGCCGTGAAGTTCCACTGCCTGGGCGAAAGGAACCAGATTGTCCTTCGTGCCGTGGGCCGTGAAGAAGGGCGCGTCGTCCTTGGTGATCCAGCTCACCGGAGAGGCGGACTTGGCGTTGGTCTTGATCTCCTCTGCTTCCTTGCCGAGCAGACGGACCGCCATGTTGTCGCGGCGGAGCTTCTCGATCGCCACCTCCTTGCCGAAGAAAGTCAGGAAATTCGCCGGGCCGAAGAAGTTCACGACGCACTGGACGCGGCTGCTTTGCTTGGCAAACGACCCGAGGCTGCCCTCCAACCCCTCGATCCCGCCGCTGGTGCCGAGCATGGAGACCAGATGGCCGCCTGCGGAGGCCCCCATCACGCCGATCTTTTCCGGATCGATCCCGTATTCATCCGCCTTGCCGCGGAGGAAGCGGATCGCCGCCTTGCAATCGTGGATCTGCGCCGGCCAGACGGCTTCCTGGGTCAGCCGGTAGTTAATGGTCGCCGTGGCGTAGTCGCCGGTCGAAGCAAGCACGCGGACGATATCGAGCCCGTCTTCCTTCTTCCCGGACATCCAGCCGCCGCCGTGGACGAACACGACCATCGGCCTCTTCTTGCCGGCGCGATCCTTCGGGAGCAGCAAGTCGAGTTTCTGCCGCGGATTGTTGCCGCCGACGTAGTCGATGTTCTTCAGGTGCTCCACGTTCGCCGCGGTGGCACCGCTGTTGCCCGCCTGGCCGGAAGCAGCGCTGAGGAATTCGTCCTTCGTGACGAAGCCGTCGCCATTGCCATCCACCATGCTGAAATGCGGCCGCAGCGGTTCGGGGATCTCGCTACGGGAGAGCTTGCCGTCCTTGTTGGCATCGATCGCCGCAAAGGGATCGGCCTGGGCGGAAACGGCGGGAGCAAGGAGCAGGAAAAGGAGCCAGCGCATGGCGGAGTGAACACCAAGTCGCGCCGCCTGTCGCGGCAGATTTCGCGGGACGGCTTCCATCGCATCTTCGCCAGGGAAGTCCGCGAGTTGTTTTCCGGGGAATTCCATCAAGGGACCAAGCAGTGGGATGGATAGGATTAGAACCAGAAGGGGCTGTCGTGGCTCCTAGCGATTCGTCCACTCCTTGACCGGCGGGCGGCTGAGGAAATACAGGGCGAGGGCGGGATAGAGGCAGGAGATCAGCGGCGTGGCCACCGTGGCAATGGCAATGAAGGATTTCATGATGTCAGTCATCGTGTCGGCCGCGCCGGCAGGCATGCCAGGCGTCAAGGCCAGCGCGTCGTCCATCATCTGTTGCATCGCCGGAAGCACCACCGCGACGGTGATCACCAGCGAGATGACCTTCGTGGCGATCGAGGTCCAGGCATAGCGGTGCGACCAAGTCACGCCGGCGGGCCGCGACCGGACCAGCATGAGCCCGGATGTCAGCAGTAGCCCGGCCAGCGCGAGCATGAAGACCCCGGTCAGGTGACTCACCCAGGTGATCTCGTTCATGTAATCTTTCTGGGCTTCGAAAGCGGGCTTGTTGGCACTCATCAAAAAGCCGTTCACCTGATTCGCGAAAAGACTCCAGATGCCGGACAGGAAGCCGATGCCCGCCAGGATCAGGTGGAAGATGCCGAAGACCCGGACCGCGGTGGGCTCTGCGATGACGTAGGTCGGCATCGGCGGAGGGGAACTTGAGGGAGAAAGAGAAGGATCGCCCGACGTCATGCTGACCATGAAATGGCCCGGTAGCAGATCTGTCGATGCCGCAGTCGTTCTCTTTGGCCTTTGCCCGCGGCGGCGGTGCGGATATCGTCCGTGCATGACCAAATCGCCTCCGGTCGCCTTGACCATTGCCGGTTCCGATTGTTCGGCCGGTGCCGGCTTGCAAGCCGACCTCAAGACCTTCCAGCATTTCGGGGTCTTCGGCCTCACCGCGGTGACCTGCGTGGTGGCGGAAACGCCGAATGTCGTCCGCTCGGTCCACGCGGTGCCGCCGGCGATTCTGCAGGACCAGCTGCGGGTGCTGTTGGAGGCCTTTCCGGTCGCCGCGATCAAGACCGGCATGCTGTTTTCCAAGGCGCACATCGTCGCGGTCACCGAAATCCTCCAGGAGTATCCCGGCATCCCGCTGGTGGTCGATCCGGTGATGATCGCGTCCACCGGCGATCCCCTGTTAGAAGAGAATGCGGTCGCGGCCTACAAAGAGCGGCTGTTCCCGCTGGCCACCGTCATCACGCCGAACCTCGACGAGGCGGAGGTGCTATGGGGCAATGGTCCTGCGCGGGACGAGGCGGCGATCGAGAGGGCCGCGCGGGAGCTGTCGGCGCGGCACGGCTGCGCGGTCCTCTTAAAAGGCGGCCATCTCGGCGCGCCGGAATGTGCGGATCTGCTCGTGGATCACGATCTGCCGGTGTGGTTCCGCTCGCCGCGGATCGATACCGCCGCGTCGCACGGCACCGGCTGCACGCTATCGGCGGCCATCGCGGCGCATCTGGCATTGGGCAAGGACCTGCACGATGCCGTGGCGGCGGCGAAGGCGTATCTCGATCGCACCCTGGCGGGGTCGCTGGTGTGGGGCGATGTCGCCGCGTTGAACCAGGGGACCACTCTCGCGCGCTGATTCACGGCAGGCGGAAATCCCGGATGACCGCCATGTGCTGCATCATCTTGAGGCCGCTGTCGCCCTCTTGGACCGGCGGGACTTTCGCGAGGGGCTCGAAAACCCGGCTGTCGAACACCAGGCCGCCGTCGAACTCGATCCCGGCGAGCTTCACGGGCATCTCGAACTTGTCGAGGACGGGGGAGGCGAGCACCCAGTCGTAGGGTCGGTTGCGCGGGGCGTTGGTGTGGATGTTTCCCATCCCGTCGTGGGGCGGCTCCTTGGGGACGACGACGGATTTCGCCATCAGCGCGAAGCAGGGCTCGCCGGTGCTGCGGGTGTTGAGATCACCGCCTAACAGCAGCAGCGCGCCGGCCGGGACGTTCTTGCGGATCGCTTCTAACAGGGCATTCGTTTGCTTCGCCCGCGAGGTGGCGTTTTTCGAGTGGAGGTGGACGCTGACCGCCCACAGGTCGCGCCCGCCCGGCAGCCGGATCCGCGCCCAGGCGAACTCGCGGTTGTCGAGGACCGGATCGTCCCAGTGGCCCGAGGCGGCGATCGGATGGCGGCTGATGATCCCGTTCGGGATACCCTTGATCTCCTCCCGCATGAAATGGAAGTCCTTGCCGAAGGTCGCGTTCACCCACTGCCGGGGGGCGATGCTGGTGTTGAATTCCTGGATCAGCACGATGTCCGGTGCCAATGCTTTCAAGATCCGCGCGCCGGCTCCCTCGGGGTTGGAATGGTTGCCGTTGTCCGGGGAGTAGGTCTGCTGCGGGTCGGAAGTCAGGTTGGCCGCGACCACGCGCAGGGCGAGCGGCTCGGCGTTTGCCAGCGTGGCGAAGATCGCAACCAGAAGGAGGGTCCAGAAATGCACCCGCGGACCTTGGCTCTCATGTCGAGGAATGGGAGGAAAATCCCAAGCAGCCGGAAGCACGTGTGGCGTAGTGGACCGCGGACTTTAGTCCGCTCGAAATCCCCGACCGTCCAAGCGGACTAAAGATCCGCGGTCCATTACACCGGGCGTCCTTCAATCTTTTCCTAAGTGCCCCCCACGCTGCCTTTCTTGGCACTTGGCACTTTTCACTTGGAACTTCACTCTCCCCCCATGCGCACCGCGGTTTATGCCGGCTCCTTCGACCCACCGACCAATGGCCACCTGTGGATGATCCAGCGCGGGCTTGAATTGTTCGACCGGCTGATCGTGGCGATCGGCAGCAATCCTTCGAAGAGCTACACCTTCACCGTGGAGGAGCGGCTCGAACTTCTGCGCGCCTCGATCCCTTCCGCGGAGCGCCTGACCATCGCCCATTTCGACAACCGCTACCTGGTCCACTACGCCAACGAGCGGGATGCAAAGTTCATCCTGCGCGGGATCCGCGGGCCGAACGACTACGAATACGAACGCGTGATGCGCCACATCAACGCCGACCTCGCGCCGGGCATCACCACCACCTTCCTGATGCCGCCGCGCGACATCGCGGAGGTGTCGTCGAGCATGGTGATGGGACTCGTCGGACCGGTCGGCTGGGAAGACCAGGTGCGCCGCTACGTCCCGGCCCCGGTGTTCGACGCGCTGGAAAAGCGGCAGAGCTGACCCCGGGGGCGCCGGTCTTCGGACCGGCTCGAGGGATCCCTAACAGCCACTCTCGATTCCACCGGTCTCGTCCCCGACTGGCCTCCCGGCCGGCTGGGTTCGGATTGGAAAATCGCAGGTACATTCCATGAGGTAGTAGCGGACTATTGGCTACCGTAGTGGGGTCATGAACCCTACTCCGAATCCATCGCTGAACGAACTCGAAACACTCCGTGTCCATATCTCACAACTGGCCACGTTGCCCGAGTCCAATGCCCCGACCATCAGTGCCTATCTGGACCTTGGCGAGAGCAAGGAATTCCTTCGCTCACGGCTGGCCGGCTGGGCTTCCACGGCGCGCGCGACCCTGCCGCAGGAACAACGCCCGCTCTTCGAAGCGGCGCGGCGCGATGTCGAAGCGGTCATCGCCCGCGAGTGGTCCGACGAGATCCGGAGCGTGGCGGTTTTCTCCCGTCATGGAGAGAACCCCTTGCTGCTCGTCGTCCCTTTCAGCGTTGAGATGGATCTCCATTTCGACGTGGCAGACCTTCCTTCGATCTTCCCGCTGGTGCAGCTGAAGGACCGATTCCACCGTTTTGTCGTCGTCATCTCGACCGATGAAACTTCGCGCATCTTCGAGGTCACCCTGGGGGCGGTCAGCGAGGCTCTGCTGACTCAACGCCCGGAACTGGGCGAGCGGATCGGTCGCGAATGGGGGCGGGAGCGGTTTCATCAACGCAAGCGCGAGTGCGACCAGAAGTTCCACCGCGACCAAGTCTCGATCATCACGAATCTGATGTCGAAGCGGGGCTACAACCACCTGATCCTCGGGGGCAATCCGCGACATGTCACCGCCTTGCGCGAGATGTTGCCGAAGCACATCGGGACCCGCCTTGTCGGAGAGTTGTTCAAAACCCCTCCCGGTGGCGATTATTCGTCCGTGCTGGAGCAGGCGATCGACACTTTCGTCGAGGCGGAGCGGGCGGAGTCTCGCGACACCGTGGCGCGCCTTCACGAACAAGTCCGGCGCGAGGCGTTGGCCGTCGTAGGGGTGGCCCGCTCGCGGGATGCGATCCTCGGCGGATACGCGGCGGAGCTCGTCATTTCGGAAGAACTCCCTGTGACCGAGCGCGAGGAGCTTACCCGTCTGGCCACTGCCAGGAACCTGAGCATCGAGGTCTGCGAAGGCGACGAGTTGTTGGCGACCCATGGCGGCGTCGGGTGCCTGCTGCGCTACCGGCCGGCGCATCTTCCCGAAGAAGCCCCGGCTGTTGCAGCTGGGCCGTGATGGATGCTTCCGGTCTTTTAAAGGCTGGCAGACCCTGCGGCTACCTCCACTCCGGTTGGGGTCGATCGCCCTGATCCGGCGCGGGCAAGCGGGCCGCGGCCGCTGCCAGCCTTGGCCGGGTGACGCGGCAGTCGTGGTTTTCGGTTTCAATCGGCGGGGACTTGGGAAACGCTGCTGCCAGACCCTTGCCATGAAATCCATCCTCCGTGTCCTTCTCTGGATCGCCGTGTCGCTGCTCGGCGCCGCCGCCATCGGTGTCGCCGCCTTCCAGCGTGGCGAACCGGTCAACGCCCTCGTCTGCACCTTTGCGGTGGCATATCGCTTTTACTCCGCGTGGCTCGTCGCGAAGGTGCTCACGGTGGACGACCGCCGCGCGCCCGCTGCGGTGACGTGCAGCGACGGGAAGGACTTCGTGCCGACTCCCAAGTGGGTGGTCTTCGGCCACCATTTCGCGGCGATCGCCGGGCCGGGTCCGCTGGTCGGGCCGGTGCTGGCGGCGCAGTTCGGATACTTGCCGGGGATGTTGTGGATCCTGGTCGGCGCGACCCTCGGCGGCGGGGTGCACGATGCCGTCGTGCTGTTTTCCTCGATGCGCCGCAAGGGCAAGTCGCTGGGCCAGATGCTGAAAGAAGAGCTCAATCCGGTGATCGGCCTGATCGCGATGATCAGCCTGCTGGCGATCATGACGATCATCCTCGCGGTGCTCGGCCTGGTGGTCGTGAAGGCGCTGGCGGAGAGCCCGTGGGGCTTGTTCACGATCGCCGCGACGATCCCTTTGGCGATGATCATGGGGATCGCCATCAAGAGCGGCAAAGTCGGCGTGACCGCGGCCTCGGTGTTCGGGGTCGTCGGCCTGCTGGCGGCGGTGGTCGGCGGGAAATACCTGACGCCGGAGATGAACAAGGCGCTGACCCTCGACTCCACGCAACTCGCGTGGGCGATCATGATCTACGGCTTCGCGGCCAGCGTGCTGCCGGTGTGGCTGCTGCTCGCGCCGCGCGATTACCTGAGCACTTTCATGAAGCTCGGCACGGTGGCCATCCTCGCGGTGTTCATCGTGGTGCTGGCCCCGCCGCTGCACATGCCGGCGGTCACGCCTTTTATCGATGGCTCCGGCTTCGTGGTCGCCGGGCCGGTGTTTCCCTTCGTCTGCATCACCATCGCCTGCGGGGCGATCAGCGGCTTCCACGCGCTGATTTCCTCCGGCACCACGCCGAAGCTGCTGGGCCGGGAAAAGGACATCCGGCTGGTCGGCTACGGCTCGATGGTCGTCGAGATGCTCGTCGCCCTGATGGCGATCATTGCCGCCTGCGCGCTCCAGCCCGGCCAGTACTTCGCGATCAATTCGCCCGTCGACCCGAAGGACCCGGTCGCCGTCGCCGCGCAGATCGCGAAGATCAATTCCTATGGTCCCGAGTATGCCGTGACGGTGCCGGAGATGGAGCAGCTCGCGCGGGACCTCGGCGAGCCGCACATCATCGGCAAGGTCGGCGGTGCCCCGACCTTCGCGGTCGGGATGGCGCACATGTTTGCCAAAGTGATCCCGGGCAACACCGCGCTGTCGCTGTGGTACCACTTCGCGATCATGTTCGAAGCCTTGTTCATCCTGACCACGCTCGATGCCGGGACGCGGGTCGGACGATTTATCCTGCAGGATCTGTTAGGGCAGATCATCCCGAAGATGCGCGACACCGGATCGTGGAGCGCCAACATCATCTGCACCGGGCTGCTGGTCGCGGCGTGGGGCTATTTCTTGTATCAAGGGGCAATTGATCCGGAAGGCATTGCGAAAAGCCTGTGGCCGATCTTCGGGATCGCCAACCAGTTGCTCGCGGTGATCGCGTTCTGCCTTGGAACGACGATCCTGATCAAGATGGGCAAGGCGCGCTATGCCTGGACGACGGCGGTGCCGATGGTCTTCCTGACAATCGTCACCTTCACCGCGGGCATCATGAAGATCTGGTCGCCGAAGGCCGCGGGCTTCCTGCCGACGATCGAGAAGCTGGAGGCCGCCATCGCCGGCGGCTTGAGCGGGGTGGCCTTGAAGAAGGCGCAGACTTCGCTGATCAATGCCAAGGTGGACGTGGCGATCACCGCGATGTTCCTCATATTCGTCGCGGCGATCGTCCTTGGCTGCGCGAGGGAGTGGTATCTGCTGCTCAGCAAGCGCAAGGTGTCGGTGCTTCACGAGAGCGAATACGTGGCGCTGCCGGATGAGGCGGGCGTGTGACCCAAATGATCCTAGCCATCGGATCGGGTCCGCGTTAGATCTTTCGGGTGAGGCTTTCTGCGATGGGGCTGCGGGGGAAGTTCGCGCTGGCGCTGGCCATCGCGGCGTTGCTGCCGTTGGTCGCGGGATTCATCGTTCTGCAAACCCTCGGCTTCCGCCACCTGCTCGCGACCAAGGGCCGGCTGCATGAAGCGGAGGCGAAGACCCTGGCGCGGTCGCTCGACAACGCGGTCGAATCGCAGGCCGGCCACCTGTGGAGCTGGATGGCGGCGGATCCTTCGGTGACTGATTTTCTCGCGATGCCACGGCCGAACCGGGTGGCCGGTCTCGAGACGGTGGCGGCGATCGAAAAGCGCTGGTCAGAGCTATCGCCCGACGATCCGCTGATCCGGGAGATCCTCAGGAATCCGGCTTCGGACAGCCTCGGGCGCTTTGCCGAGCAGCACCTGCTGGTGGCGGAGATTTTCATCGCGGACGGGGCCGGGCGGGTGGTTGCTTCGACGAGCAAGACCAGCGACTACGACCAGTCAGACGAGGACTGGTGGAAGGTCGGGACGACCCTCCCCGAGGGCGGGATGTGGACCGATGCGCTGCACTTCGATGAGAGCGCGGATGTTTTCTCGCTGGACCTCGTGATGCCCCTTCATCGCGGGGGCTTGCTGACCGGGGTGGTCAAGATGGTGCTGAACGTATCGACCATGTTCCAGCGCCTGCGGCCGATGCCGGACTTGGACGGGGGAGAGCTGGAGATCCTGCTTTCCGACGGCGTGATCCTGGCGCGCGACGGCGAGGCCGGCTATCACGCCGTCGCCGCGCGGATGGAGGCCGAAGCGCTACTCTGTATCCGAGTCGGTCGCGACGGCTGGATGATTTCCGGCAAGGGCACCGAGCAGGAACAGATGACCGGCTTCGCGGCGATCCAGTCGGCGGTGGTGGACCGCCAGCGCTTCGAGCCCGGCGGCTACATTCTTTTCTCCTCGCCGAAGTCCGCGGTGATGGCCCCGCTGCGCCGCCAGATCCTGCTGGTCGGCGCGGCCGCGGGGCTGACCACCGGGCTTTGCTTGCTGGCCGGCTACGCCTTGGTCAGCCGCAAGATCCTGCAGCCGATCGCGGTGCTGGGCCAGGCGGCGCGGGCGTTGGCCGACACGGTCCGGCTGCGGAAGGAGAGCGGGATTTCGGAAGAAGAAGCGGAGGAACGGAAGCGGGTGGCAGAGGAGGATTTGGAGCAGATCCAGGCGATCTCGACCGGCGACGAGGTGGAGGATCTGGCGGCGGACTTCGGCGTCATGACGGCGAAGGTGCTGCGTTACCACCGGGAGTTGGAGGCCGAGGTGGAGGCAAAAACAGCGGTGATCCGTGAAGATTTGGAACTGGCCCGTGAATTCCAGCACGCGCTGATGCCCTCCGGCTATCCGGAATTTCCGCCGGAACGGGTGGCGGATCCGCTGCGGCTCGGCTTCGCGCATTTCTATCAGCCGGCATCGACCGTCGGCGGCGATTTCTTCGACCTGATCGAACTCGACGAGCACCGAACCGGGGTGCTGATCGCCGACGTGATGGGCCACGGTGCCCGCTCGGCGCTGGTCACGGCCATCCTGCGGGCGTTGGTCCGCAACCACGTCGGATCGGCCGGGGAGCC
>Ga0247844_1009382_pt1 | contig 10224 bp, 12 predicted proteins | sample LaCtaG_FD_192421 | JGI IMG/M metagenome (GOLD analysis project Ga0247844, IMG submission 192421) | Freshwater microbial communities from meromictic Lake La Cruz, Castile-La Mancha, Spain - LaCruzMarch201714.5m_1 | ecosystem: Environmental > Aquatic > Freshwater > Lake | place: Spain: Castile-La...
AGGTTATATAACTGAAATAGAAAACTTTTTCAAATGGTATGATAAAATCGATAACTACGATACCAAAGTTTTTATATGTGGTAATCACGATTTTGGTTTTCAAGATGATGCTGAAAAAGTAAAAGGATTACTTACTGGCTATAAAACTATAGACTATCTCCAAGATGATTGGATGGGCGTTGGTGAAGATGTTGATACTATGGTAAAAATATGGGGTAGTCCTTGGCAACCAGAATTTCATAACTGGGCATTTAATTTACCTCGTGGTGAAAAACTTATGGAAAAGTGGAACCTTATACCAAAAGATGTTGATATATTGGTAACTCACGGACCAGCCTTTGGTAAATTGGATTATGTTCCATATGATGGGTTAAATGTTGGTTGTGAAGACTTGTTACAAAAAATACAAGAAATCAAACCTAAAATCCACGTTAGTGGTCATATCCACGAGGGTTACGGATATGTTTTTGATGGAAATACTCACTTCATTAACGCAGCAGTGTTAAATGGACGATATGAGTTCCGAAATAAACCAATAACTGTTGATTGGGATTCAAAAACAAATGAATTGGAATTTGTAGATAACGCTGATTAGTCGGCGTTATCTTTTTATTTTGTTTTTAAGTTTACCAAAAACACTTTTAAGTGAATAGACAGTTGCTGCAAGTGCGGCTCCTGATAACAGTCGTTCAGTATTTTCTAAACCAATACTGTTATCTTTAATCACCTCATCTATAATTTTCATTGTTGGGTTTAAAAGAAGTGAGAATCCTAATATGTCAAGTAATGAATATGTTACACCAACCAAGTTTTTTGAAACCGCATTTAATACATTTCTAACATTTGTTACAAAGTTAATAACACCTTTAAGTGCTGGCATCAAACCCTTCTCTCTAACTTTTTCTAATAATGTAACACCTTCACTATCTTTTATAATAAGTGCAAATGACGCGATGATTAAAAGAATGATATCTCTTTCATCCATTGAGAATCCTGAACCCGAAAGTAATCTTTCAACAGGACCGATGAATGCACCAATACCGGTACCGAATGTAAATAAAATACCTGAGTTTATTTTTAAATCATTCAAAGTGTCCTTTAAGGTACTTTCTACTAGTATCTTTTTATAATGTTCTTCTGTAATTACTATTTTCATTATATATAAATACTTTGATTATATTAAATAAATATTATACATTTGACATTATGAACACACTAAAACAGAAAAATTTAGAAAGTCTTATTTTCAAAACCTTTGATAAGGAGATTGAAGGAACGGACATTTATAATCACAACGGATCAATGTGGATTATTTTCATAGATGAAAAAAAGTGGGTTGTTGAATATACAAAGGATCAAACATTATGGTATAACTATAGTTTATTCAATAATATGATGATGTTATTTGGTATGGATGATAATGAAACCGCAGAATACGTTAAAACGTGGTTTGAGAATAGATTTTTATTTAAACCAAAGGTTGAAGAAATTAATCACGTTGATGTAATGAAGTTTTTTAATAATAAAATGGACGACACCATTCAAAATGGGGTGAAACACGCCGTTACCGCTTACTTCGAACAGAGCAACATTGTTGAAGACACCATTCAAAATGGGGTGAAAGACGCCTATGTAGTGGAGGGACAACGTCAGTTACCTGTTGAAGATACCATTCAAAATGGGGTGAAAAACACCAATTCTCATTCTATGAAGTCCAGCTGGAGGGTTGAAGACACCATTCAAAATGGGGTGAGGATGACCAAAAGCACCATAATCAGTCAAGATTATAGGGTTGAAGATACCATTCAAAATGGCGTTAAACATAGTGAAGATGGTGATTGGTTGGATGGTGATGAAAGAATTGAAAATATTATTCAAAATGGTGTTAAACAATAAAATTATTTATATATTTGCAATATGGAAAAAGTACTAACGATATGTCGCGGAATCCCCGGATCAGGAAAATCAACATTCGCCAAAACATTGGGTGGACAACACTATGAAGCAGATATGTACTTCATTGATGAAGAAGGGAATTATAATTTTGATGGTTCAAAAATCAAAGATGCCCACAAGTGGTGTCAGAGTTTTGTTGAAACTGATATGGTATTGGAATACCCAAAGATTGTTGTGTCAAACACCTTTACACGAGATTGGGAGATGGAACCATACTTTAAATTAGCAAAAGAGTATGGGTATACTGTGTTCACGATTGTTGTGGAAAATAGACACGGAGAGGTAAACCAACACGGAGTACCTCAAGATAAGTTAGAACAAATGCGTAACCGTTTTAATATAAAATTATGAGTTTTAAAAAATTATTGACAACAGGAAAAGTGTGGATTACAAGTGATACACACTACGGTCACAAAAATATTGTACGAGGAACCACAAACTGGAGAACACAAGATGGTGAAGTACCTGTAGATTCTACTCGTGACTTTCAAACTATTGAACAAATGAATGAACGTTTGATTGATGGTATAAACCACTTTGTTGGACAAGACGATACTCTAATTATGTTGGGTGATGTTTCATTTGGTGGGTTTGATAATATTGGAATATTCCTTGAACGTTTGGTATGTCACAACATCCACTTGATACTTGGAAATCACGATACACACATTGAAAATAATCGTGATCACGTACAAGGACGATTTTTAAGTGTACACCACTACTTGGAAGTAAACATTGAAGGTAAAGATTTTGTTTTATGTCACTACCCCCTTCAAAGTTGGAACGGACTTAACAAAGGTGTAATCCATCTTCACGGACACGTACATCTTGATCCTAACAGAAAATTTGGTAATGGAAAAAGATTGGATGTTGGTGTTGATGGTAATGGAATGGATCCATATAGTATTTCTGATATTATTAAAATAATGGATAAAAGATTAAAAGGTTCTGATATGTCAGGAGATCATCATTTAGATGGTTTAGTTGGAGTTGTAGGTTAATTTGTAACTCCAATATATTTATATGTATGGCAAAAATTATTATAACTGAAAACCAAATGGACTTAATAGTTAAAAATCTATTAAGTGAAGCTGTCGGTGTACCTGAAGGAATTATTGAATCTGCAGAAGAACTATATGAAATCATTTTAAACCTATTAAAAGGTATGGATGATTACGACACAACACAAACATTTACTGAAAACAATTTAGATTTAACAATATCCGATTATAAAATACACAAGTTAGAATTGCGTGTTGAAATTCACGAAATGGATGACTATGACGGACCATTAGTTATGATGTCTGCGGGTGTTTCAAGCCAATTTAATTTTGATAAAAAAATATTAATGAAGGTTCATAACTTGGACAACGAAATTGAGTTACAGTTAAGTTTTGCGTCAGATGGGGATAGTTGGGATGCTGATGATGTGTATAATTATTTTAATAAAGATAAGGTTGAATTAATATCTGTAATCGCTCACGAAATTAAACATAAGTTTGATAAGCAAAAAAAAGAAACTGATTTGATAGGTAAAGATGCTGATTACCAAGCATATACAAGTCAAGGAATAAACTTTGGTATTCCTGTGATTAATGAATTTATGAGATATAGTTATTTCATCCACCACGTTGAAAATCTTGTTAGACCAACTGAAATGGCAACAAGAATGAAATTAACTGGTATCACAAAAGAAAAGTTTAGAGAATTTTTTGAAAACGATAAAGTGGTTAAAGAACTAAAAGAAATTAGAGATTTTAGTTATTCTAATTTTGTTGAAAAACTATACGAACAAATGGATCGTATTGATGCTTTATTGGAACATGCTAATGTAGATTATGAAAATATGTCTGAAGAGGAAAAAATAAAAGAAATTATGGATTTGGTTTACATTAATTTAATAAGTGCTAAAAGAGATGTTTTTGATAGAATGACAGAGGATAGTAATAGTAAAATGGCTGGATTTATGAGAATGTTAGGTATGGGTCATATGGTAAAAGATAATGACGACGAGGGACTTCAAAAAGTCAGACACAAGTTTTTAAGTCACCTTGCTAGATACCAAAAGAAAGAGGACCAATTCTTTGTAGACGAATGTGAAAGATTTAATTATGTTGCAACAAAACTAATTAAACGACTTGGTAAAATTTATTCACTTATTCCGGATGAAAAAGAACAAACCAATGAATCCATTATTAATTGGGATCTACACCAGAAACTTATGGAAAAAAAATACGGTAGGAGAAAAATAGAAACAAAATACAAAAATTGGAATCTTAAATAATAAACTAAAATCATAGTTTGCTCAATACGAGGATTTATTAACCACTAATCCCAATTATATTCGTATTTATTAGTGAACTCAACCTGCCCGTGGAATATGGGGGTTTCCTAAAAAGATTCTTCAAGAGAGTAAATAATTTTATTTTATTTATTTTTACTATGAAGAATATATTGATTGGACTTTTTGTTCTATTTTCATCTTTCTTATTTTCTCAATCATGTCTCCATACTATCCAACGAACCGACACTTGGGGTGATGGTTGGAATGGAGGGTTAGTATCTGTTTCCGTTAACGGTGTAACCGTTTTATCTAATTTAAGTTGTGTTGGATCTGGACCTACTTCTTCTGTCTTTTCTGCCGCAGTAGGAGCAACAATTAGAGTATTCCGAACCACTGCAGGACTTTATCCTTACGAAATGCGTATACGAATTATCAATGGTGCAGGAGCTACCATAATCAACACTATTCAACCACTTGCCGGAACCTCAACGTCAGGAGGTCATATAGTTGCAGGAAGTTGTGCGGCAGCCGCCGCGGGACCTTGTACCAATACTTCCCCTTATATGACGGCTACTATGACATCAACGCCAGGACTTTTTTATGTTAGCACGTGTACCTTTCAGAGTGAATACACGACCTTTACTAGTGTTGTCTCAGGCAGACAATACAGATCATCTTATAGTTTGGGTGGTTGGATAACAGTAAGACACACAACACCAGGAGGAACTGTAGTTGCTTCAGGTGCATCCCCACTAACATGGACTGCTCCTGTGTCAGGAACATATTATGTTCACTATAATACAAATTCTAATTGTGGAACTGCGTCTTCGTGTGGAACCGATTATATTGAGTGCTTGACTTGTGCGGCAACACCTCCTCCGTCAAATGATTTAGTATGTAATGCAACGGCCATTACTTGTAGTCAGTCACTATCAGGAACTACAGTAAACGCTACCAATTCAGGAACAGGTGAAGCTGGATTTTGTTCTATAAGTCAAACACAACCAGGTGTTTGGTATGTTGTTTCAGGAAACGGACAAATTATGACGGCAAATCTTTGTGCCACTGCGTGGGATAGCAAAATATCTGTTTTTAGTGGTCCTAATTGTTCTACATTGTCATGTGTAGGTGGTAATGATGATTATGGTCCGGGTTGTGCTAGTTCTTCTGCCTCATTTTCATGGACTTCCACAGTAGGAACAAATTACTACATATTGGTTCATGGATATTCATCCAATGGTTCCTTTAATGTTGGTCTTAGTTGCATGTCACCACCACCGGCAGACCCAACATCAATATCTGCAACACAAAATACTATTTGTAATGGATCATCTACCACCCTAACCGCAAATGGTGTTGTGGGTGTGGTTTATTGGTATGTAGGAGGTTGTGCATCAACTTTCGTGTCAACTGGAAATTCCATTTCGGTAAGTCCTGCATCAACCACCACATACTACGCAAGAAATCTAAACGGAGGTCTTTTTAGTGGTGGGTGTGCTTCAACAACAATAACGGTTAATCCCAATCCCACTGTAACCATAAGTGCGGTAACAAATACGATATGTGATGGGTCAAATACCCAATTGATATCTAACGTTAACGGTTCTTCTCCAACATATTTATGGAGCCCATCAACTGGACTTTCAAATGCAAGTGCCCCAAGTCCATTTGCTTCTCCTACAACTACACAGACCTATCAATTAACAGTAACGGAAAATGGGTGTTCGGCATCAACATCAACAACAATAACCGTAAATCCTTCTGTTGGTTTTGTGTCTACAATATCTGGTAATAATACCATAATTGCTGGAACCCAAGAAAGTTATTCAATAACACCGGTAGCAAACGTAACATATCAATGGGCTTACACCGAGTCCGTAACTGCACCACTATGGATAAACGTTCCTAACTCTAACTCTCCATCAATTACATTTACTTGGCCACAGACAACAACTAATGGTTCGGTTAGAGTTATTACCAGTAATACTTATGGATGTGGGACTCAAACCAGATTTTTTAATATTATTACTAATGGAGCTCTTCCTGTTGAACTATTAAGTTTTGTTGGGGTTTGTGATAATAATTTAATATCATTAACTTGGAAAACTGAAAGTGAACATAATTCTGATTATTTTGAAGTTCTTAAATCAAGAGATGGTATTAATTGGTATATATTAACCACTTTAAATTCGGCTGGTAATTCTACAGAAGAATTAACTTATACCACAAAAGATGAAAACGCAATTGATGGGAATAACTATTATAAACTTCTTCAATATGATATTGATGGACAATCAAAAGAGTATGGACCAATAAATGTTATGTGTAGTGAAAACACAAAAGGTTACTTTTCAATATTTCCTAATCCAAGTTCAGGGTCTTTTCAAGTTGTGTTAAACAATAAAAATATGGTTGGTAACGGAAAATTAATTATTAAAGACACAAAAGGATCTGAAATACTTAATAAAGAAATTAATATTGTTTCAGGGATTAATTTATATAATATTATTGATTTAAATATGGTAAATGGAATTTATTATATTCAGGTAAGTAATGTAAATTTTTCAACACAAGTAATAAAACAAATTATTAAATAATAAAATATCTTTGTAATATTAAATTAAAGTTATAAAAATAATATAAAGCCTCCAAATAAAAAATGGGGGTTTTTGTTTTATTAGAAAAATTTTATTATCTTTGTATTATAAAATTAATAATTATGATCTTTAAACACACACAACCAAAGACAGAGAAAGATATTAAATGTGATGGTGACTGTATGGTTAGAGCGGTAACCATAATAACAAATTCAGAATACAGTAAAGTACATAAACTTATGTATAACAATGGTTGGAGAGCATCCAAAAAAACCGACAAATTTTGGGAAAATCAAATAACAAATACTTTAAATAACTTGGGGTTTAGTTATGAAAGAATTTCATTTCCTGCAATAAAGGGTGAAAATAGAATGACTTCTAAAACACTTGCAAAAATTGATCCTGAAGGTAAATATATTGTGAGAGTGTCTAAACACGTATCAGTATTAGATAATGGTGTACTTTTAGATACTTGGGATTGTTCTGATAAATGTGTTTATTTTGACTTACGAGAATATAAAATGAAACACAGAAAAGACCAAATAATTCGTAATTGCGTTGACCCAAATGTAGGACAATATGTTCTTGGTTGTGCAGTTTCGTAGCCTTGTTTATAACGGTTGCAAATATAACCAGTGCTAACGCAAAACTTTGATTGAAACGCTACTGTAATAATTTTTATTTTTTAGGGTGGGAATTTAATTCTTTAATATTTATATATATAAAACAAAAACTGAATATTATGATTACAAAACAAAGTGATTTTATACGTAAATTGATTAGAGAGGAACTAAGTAAATTTAGTGATGATTATGATTTAAACAAACATAATTTTAATACTGGTGATTGCGATATTTATGCTGTTTCGTTACATAGATTATATGGTTATCCACTATATGTGATTAGAGGTTATTTTTTAGAACCAGAATGGGGTGGAAAAAGAGAGTGGGATTATGAAGATTGCCACATAATGGTCAAATTGCCAAATGGAAAATATATGGATTCTGATGGAGAACAAACGAAACAAGAAATGATTTCAAGAGCAGCATTTATGAATGATGTGACAAAGGTTAAAATTGTTCAAATAGATGAAGAAACAGCATTAAATACATTTTCTTGTCAAGACCAAGAAGAAGATATAAAAAGAATTATGAACCAACTTTGACAATACGTGAAGTTATTGAAAAATCGTTGTTTGGGTTAGAGATAGAGTTAGATAATTCATTACTTGAAAAACCCTAATTTGGAATACTGAGGTAGTATTGGTGCTAACGATTGGGTATATGAGCAGGTTTGCCTTGCAGAATGTTTCAAATTACCGATAAACTTGATGGCAAACTTGCTTATATACCGTGTTATAAGTAGTTGCGGTTTATTTAGTAGAAACTTAAATACGGAGAACGAAAAAAACTTTTATTAAAATGAGCGAAGGAAAAAGAAAATTATTATTTGGTGATTGTTTAGAATTAATGAAACTGATACCAACAGGTAGTGTTGATTTAGTTGTAACAGACCCACCATACGAAATTGAAGATATGAAACCATACTTTGCAGAAATGCTTAGATGTTTGAGTAAAGATGGTTCAATTTATGTTTTTGGTAACAAGAATATGATTGCTGAACATTGGTTTTCTCAAATGAAAATTGATAAAAAGGAATTACTTATTTGGCACTACAAAAACTCACCAAAACCAAAAGGCAGGTGGCGAATGAGTATGCAACCAATAATTTACGGATACAGAGGTAATTCAATTTTTAATGAAGATGCTGTAAGAGTAGAATACAATGAAAGCACAAAGAAGCTGAATGGTAGAATAAGACCTTCAAGTGGAAGAATGGATAAATGTAGTGCTTATGATACTTCAAAAGGTGCTTTACCAAGAGATGTGATTGAAAGACCTGCATTACTTGGACACCTATCAAAAGAAAGAATTGGACACCGTGACCAAAAACCACTTTCAATTATTACAGATTTGGTTTTAGCATCGAGTAATGAAGGACAATTGATTTTAGACCCTTTTGGTGGAAGCGGAACAACGGCAGAAGTTTGTTTAATAACAAATAGACAATTTATAACGATGGAATTAGAACCAAATAATTTTGGAAAAATTAAAGTGCGGTTGGAAGATTTTAATAAAAGTTTTTCACACGAAACTCCATTTGAAACGGAATGGTAGCAATTACTTATAACGGTTGCAAGTAAACCATCGTTTTAATGTGGTTTACTTGCTGTTATAACCAGTACGGATAAATTAGAACCGAACTTTATACTAAGAACGAATAAAAACTTTTTAAAAATTGAATAATGGAAATAACACTTTTAATTAATAGAGAAGATAAATATAAATATACTAATGATGCTTTACTTATCAATAGTGATAACGTATATTTAACATATGCTAATGTTGTTAAATTAAATGGAAATATTTATGGCGTTTATGGTGATGATGGTAGTTTAATTGTTGAATATAATAAATTATGTAATGCAATTAAAAACGGAGATGATGTTATTATTAATTTAAACTATAAAAACTATATTGTTGCTGCTATAATACCAAAAAGTTTGGAAACTAAATTAAGAAACGCAATTGATAATGAAGATTATGAATTGGCACAAATAATATAAACTAAAATAAATAAAAGAAATGAAAACGATGATTACGAAAATACAATTTAAAATTGCAAGTTGGTTGTACAATCAAGGTATTGTTGCTCCACAAATCTTAGAATGTAATTCAGTAATAATTTTACCAAACAATTATTCTGAAAAAGATTTAGATTTTTATAATGAAAAACAAAAAGAGATAAAAAATCATATTGTTGAGTAGGAAATTTTTAAAAAGTTTTTGAAACAAAATGCTGATTAGAACGTATAATGTAGTATTGTGTATAACGTCCGCAGGTATGTTTAGTGCCTGATTTATAATTACAAACAATCAAAATACAGATAAAGATGAAAAAAGAGCAGAACTTACAAGAACCACAGGAACAGGCATTAAATATACCTGTTGTTAGTGGTAGTGCTATTGATTTTCAAGATGACCTATTCGTTTTAATAAACAAGTATGTTGATGCAGGATTGAAGAAACCTGATTTAATTCACTTTATGGAGTATGCCACAGAATCTTGTAGGATTTCTTAGCATTACCACTAACGGTTGGGTGTATGAAACGTAATGGATTAGAAACACTAAACTTTCAACACAAAATGAACTATAATAGAAGTACAAACTTTAAATATACTACTGAACCCATTATGTTTTATACACGATGCTAGCATTAGTACGGATTAAAACCACAAATGCTCAATCGAAGAACGAAACTTTTTTCTTTTCTTTTTTTGTGCGGTGGGAAATATTAAAATAAAATTATGACAATAGATTTAAGA
>Ga0247844_1009386_pt1 | contig 10221 bp, 6 predicted proteins | sample LaCtaG_FD_192421 | JGI IMG/M metagenome (GOLD analysis project Ga0247844, IMG submission 192421) | Freshwater microbial communities from meromictic Lake La Cruz, Castile-La Mancha, Spain - LaCruzMarch201714.5m_1 | ecosystem: Environmental > Aquatic > Freshwater > Lake | place: Spain: Castile-La...
CATGATTGATAATTTGTTCACAAAACACAACGAAATAAATCAAAATAAGACCGAAATGAAATTGAATCATTTTGGATCAATAAGATTGTTGAAAAAAATAGGGTGTTTTCTTTCTGACACTATATATTTTATGGGCTTTAGACAATTCCAAACTTTTGATTACCCGTTTTAATGTTTGGTTGGTACGCCTACCCACATTAAAATCGGCTACCGTTTTATTTTCCCTATCCAAAGCATACACTATCCAGCGAAGTCTTGATTTCTTGCCAATAAAGGTTCTCATCTCATCCACTTCATAGCTTTTACCCATTACTATGGGTGGCTGCACAATGCCTTTGGCTATGCTAATAATTCGTTTGAGCAATGTAGTAACAGAGATACGCAGTATTCGAGCCGTACTTCGTATCCCCAAGCCCTCTTTGGTAAAAACAATGATGTCTTTATTCATATTCGTTTTGTAAGCATTGTAGCTATAATCTACAATGAATCGTTTGCTGCATGCTTTACAGCAATAGCGCTGTTTGCCAGTGCCCGTTTTACCGCTTTTTATTAAATGTTCCGATTGACATACAGGGCAAGTATGGCTAACGCCAAATTTGATACATGAAGGGTGATTTTCGTCCATTGTGCTTCCTTTTCATTCGTTTTAAACCATTAAGTACAAAAAATGGTGAGCATACACCCACCATTTTCCAATCTCTCACTTTATTTTATCATTGATTTTCAATTGTTTATTTTGATAACGCCAAATCTGACACATTACCTGTTTATCCTAACTGGTAATTGGTATTGAATTCCCATGCCAGGTTGCCCAAACCATGGAGCTATTGTACCCGAGGTAACTCAGAGACCCAATTTATATCAAACTTCTTTTTATCTACTACAAAATTTAGTGGAACCATAATACTACAGTGAAAATTTAATCCTTTATTGTTTTCACTTTCTATTAAATCAACAATTATTATTGATTCATTTTTTGAAGTATAAAATAGAACAAAATCAATCCAACTTAAATTATACTGATTCTTGAATATCTCTAATGCGAGATTATTAACACTGATAAACTTGCGCTTTTTTAAGCATTTAATTTTCTTAGATTTATTATAGTTGAGATTTTGCTCATTGTCTTCGATAGAGATAAAATTAATAATTAATTTTATGTTTTTTGAAAATGTATTTGTACAAGACTGTTGAGCACAAATTAAAGCATTTTCAATATATTCATTTATGTGAAATTTTATTTCTTCTATATCCATAATAACATGTCAGCTAGATTTATATCGCCAATACTATTTAAAAGGTTGAAATAGTGGAACAAAGTTGTAAGTACGTTCAACTAAATACAACGTAATTTAGAAAATTCAATACCAAAATCCAACTTTCGTTTCTTAATAGCTTTACGTAATCTATCTGACACTATTATATCATTTATAGACGGTTGTGAGTTAAATATATCAAGATTTTTGACCTTATTGTAATCAAGACAAAGTTTAATAATTGACTTAGTCCCATCAACGTAGACTGTATTTATTGGATCTATGACATCAAAAATAATTTTAAAATGCATAATGTGATATTGTTTTTCACCATATTGTTCACTTAGAGCTTTTATCGGCAAAAACTCAATGGGGTAATTCTCAGGAATAAATTCTTGTATAGTAGACTTTAATTCATCACTTATTAAATTACAACCAATATTCGCCATGTGATATGGGGTATAAATACCATCATTTAACGTAAATACAAGATTTCTCCAACCTATTACTTCCTTGACATCTTTAATTAATAAAGTGTCAGTGCCTTTTGGTGCATATAAAGTTCCTCCAATTTCATCATTTGCATCCATTATCAATTTGAAAAATTTCTTTACCATCATCTCCAATAATCTTTATATAACATATTTGGATTGTTTATAATAGGTTGTCTAATATTTATTTTAAATTGCTCGATAAAAAGTCCTTGATTCATATTAGGCATGTTATCAATAATTTTCATCTGTTCTATTACAAAATTATGATATTCATTAGGATGTCGACCTTGATGTGGAAGATTTGCTTTATTCCAGTCATCTTTTAAATCCAAATCATACTTATCGGTAATTTCTTTCATTGCAGGAGTATATTTTTTGTTTTTATCTGTTGCAAAATGGTGATTTTGATTTGGTTTTGGCATTACTGGATTCGGCTTACCAGTGAACAAATTCACTTTATTTTTCAATGAATATTGCGCCCCTGCCCCTAATCCACTGATTGACCCTGAAATAAAACCCATTTTAGCTCCACTCCAAGCTCCTTGCCCAAAATCCTGTCCATTAGCAACTGCTGCAAGACCTCCAAAAGCACCACCAATAGTAGTACCACCAATCATACCGCCCACTAGATTCTTAAGTATTGGAGAATCAATACCACCCACCAGCTTATCAAGATGCATTGCATTTCCCAATGCTCCTCCTGCATACGATGTTACAGCAGACATTAATCCGGCACCAAGGGCACCATCCAGACTAAAATCGACATTTTTAACACTGAATTTATTTCCACTCTGATCAAATCCTTGACCTATAACAGAATTTGTCATTCCAAGAGCACCTGATATTGCAATGGCTGCACCAGGGGCATATAGAGTCGTAATTCCTGCTACAGCTCCAGCACCAAAATAGGATAGTCCTTTTAAATTGAATTGGCAACCATTACTTACCCAATTTATTGTTCCACCAATTACTAATGCTGCAACATCATCCCAAAATGCCCATTCTCCAGTGGGGTCGGTATATTTAAACGGATTTCCAAAACAATACCCATATCGATTATAATTCAACCAATCCCCCGGTGCTTGCAATTGTGGGTCTGGACTCATAAACATGGCCGTGAGTGGGTCGTACACTCTACCGTTCATGTTGATTATACCAAATACATCTAAATGTTCATGCCCTGTATAACCTCTATTTGTTATCCATTTTGTGCGTAAGTCTTTCTGTGTCCAATCCGTTGGATTACGCCTTGCGCCCCATGGGTCGTAAGCATATTTTTCTACTACAGTGCCAGCTTCGTTGGTCAGTGCTAATAATGATCCTTGGTTATCAGAGTAAGTATAAAGTAAGCTATCTACTCCGTTATTCTGTATCAAAATGGCGCCGCTAAGGTAGTGAATTTTGCGCACATTTCCAGCTGCGTTCACTTCCTCTTCATAATCTCCCAGATAGTATCGGGTGAGTTGTAGCGTATTGTTTAGGGAGTATTCCGATTTTCGCCGTTGGTCATCCACACCGTAAGTAAGCTTATAGTCTTTGTTACCTTCTTTTAGCGTAGCTATTTTTTTGAAGTCAGTGTAAGTCACAAATAAATCGGCAGCAGGGAAATTGGCAGGTACACCCGAAATAGTAGCCAATGCATGAGGTCCAATAGGAGTGCCATCAGGTCTGTTTCCACCATAACTCATGCTGAAGGCACCCAAATCGCTTTTTGCAGTGATATTACTAGTAGTGGCATCAAAGGTGATACTATTTTGTTTTGCCAGTAAATTATTTTTATATACATTCCAGTTAGTGAGGCGGTTCATGCCATCATATTTGAGCGAATCTGTTTGATTGGTGATGTTGTCGGTACGATAACGTAGATTTCCTTTCGCATCAAATAAATAAGCCATATTTTCCACTCCTGCAGCAACAATTGAAGTGGGCAGACCTCGGCTATCAAAACCAAACGTGGTTTCTTTAGCACCTTTGTTGATGGAAGTTAATTGACCACGCGCATTTTCGGTATTCACTTTCCATATCGAACGATTCGCATTGTCTTTTACTTCCGTGAGGTTACTGTAGGTATCGTAAGTATTCAGCACATAATAGCCCGAAGGATAGATTTCTTTTTTTACACGCCCCAATGCATCATACTCCTTTAGCTTGTTATATATACGTGTACCAATCTCTTCTTTCAGATTGGTTACCCTGTCAAAATTGTCATAGGTAAGCGTTTGCTTATTTTTGCCTACAATTTCAATGGTGCTTATTCTACTTTTAACTTGATTTTCATAAGTGTAGGTAGTTATCTCACCATTGCGATCTATATTCTGCAACAATCCATTATTATCGTAGGTATTGGTAGTAGTTATATAATTTGTAGCATTGTGTACTTTTTGCTTCTCCTCTATCAATTCTCCAAAACCATTATACTTAGTTTCTACTATTCCGGCATCGGGGTCAGTGAGTTTTGTCCGTTTCCCTTGCAGGTTGTATTCCATCGCTATGGCTTGTCCGCCTTCGGGAGTAGTGTTTTTTATTAGTCCCGAAGCATAATATGAATAGGTAACAGTTTTTCCATTTACTTTACTGGTTAAGGTTTGCCCTGCATCGTTCACTATGGTTTCGGTAGTACCTTCGGGGGTTGTAACAGTAGTCTTTTTTCCTACAAAAGCGGTAGAAGAAGACCCCATGGGTGTGGTGAGCGTTGCAGGACGACCGTAACCATCGTAGGTATAGGTCTGCGCCCAAGTTTTTGAGGCAGCATCTGCCTCAAAATATGGTTCTGATACACGGAGCAAACGACCATTGTTAAGCCCTGAAGTATAATACTCGGTAGTGACCGATATTTTCTTCGTGTTTAATCCATAACTATCTTTTTGAATTTCACGCCCCAATGCATCATGCCATACAGTTACTGGTGCATTTCCAGAATTCTCGGTATATGCGAAATACATTGCACCAATACTGTTGTTGGGCTGTGCCCATTGCAGCACCTGCGTTTTTCGGATTCCATCAGGAAGTTTGGTTTCAATTAAACTCCCAAAACCATTATAAGTATATGATGTTTTTCCGTATCGATTGGTCTCATAGTTGAGTAACCCTCTGTTTTCGTCCCAATTATAATTAGTAACTTCACCCAATGTGTTTGTTTTGCTCGCTATAAACCTACCGGATGCTGTATAAGTAGAGGACGTATTTCTCACTATGCCATTTACAGTAGCTGTAGCCTGCAATGCATGTCCGAAATAGTCTGGATTACCAAGATTGTCAAAATACTTATATTCAGAGGTTACACTGTTTAGTAAATCAGTAGGGTCAACAATCTCTTTGGTCAAATTTCCTTTGTCATCGTAGGTATAGTCCGTCTTTCGGGTATAGGTATTTTCACCTGTCACTAATTTTGAAACCGTCATGCTTAATACTTTGTTATTGCACCATGAGGCCTTTTGAATATAAGATATTGACTTTGTTTCGATAACTCCACCTGTAGTAGTTTTAAGAGATAATGGATTTCCCCAATCATCAAAACTTAAAGTTTCCGAAGTAGCAGTAAGCCCTGTTAAATTATCAGTAGTGGTTTGGGAGGCAGTATATGGGAAATACCTATGATCGCTATCCAATCCTAATTTGGTCAATCCGGGAACGAAAGTTGTTGTGGACATAAGTTGACCAGCAGATGTAGAAACTGTTTGTTGCGTTGGATAAACATTAAAATAAGTAGTATTATATCCAAACTGCGTAACAGATTTCTTGTTTTGGGTAGTATTGTCTTGTGTGAATTCTTCAAATCCCAGCATTCCTTTTCCTTTGGTGTGCAGTCTTAATCCTTTGTAACTGTAGTTGGTAATGTCGGAAGTACTACCTGCACTTGTAATGGTTTGACTCACCACAGGCATTGGGATGCATAGTTTCACCACCGGTTGTGCCACTATGGCTGTGCCATTTTTATACACAGTGGTATCTGACAATAATTTATACACAGCGGTATTTTTCACATTCATCCCGTTGGTTATAGTAGCTACCGACCGCTCCGTTTCGGGGGTAGTGAAAGAGAGTGCCGAGAATGAAGTTTCTGTTGTATTCACTATGTCACTTTTGCCATCGCCATTAATGTCATAATAGGGCAAGGTTCTGTCATTAAAGAAGCCTCCGGCACCAGAAATAGTATGAGATGTGGAAATAAATCCCGCACCATTATAGTAATAGAGATTTACAGTATTTGTATTTTTAGCTACTTCTATAATATCCCCTTTCCCGTCACCATTTATGTCTTTTACTGTATAAAAATCTCCAGAATCGGTAGATTTTGTATGGGTTAATGGGCAACTAACAGTTTCAAAACTAGTCCCATTTGAAATTAAAATAGTCCATTTGGGTGTAGCTCCACTCAAATACTGCAACACATCAGTCTTTCCATCGCCATTAAAATCGCAGAATTCAAGATCAGCAATAGTTGGGTATAAATTATGAGTGAATGTGATTTCGTTAAAAGTATTGGTTGCATTGCTATATTCCAGAAATTTGCCTGGCGACGATGGAGTGAATATCTCCGATATACCATTGCCGTTCACATCGGTAGTTCTACTTTTCGATAAATCTCCAGATAAATTAGATGTAGTGCTAATCAGGTCTAATGATTTATTGGCTATATTAAAACTATACATGCCAATACTATTTGTTGTTGATGTGCTTTTTACTAATAATTCTGTATTCCCATCTGCATTGAAATCTCCCAATTCAAAACTGAATTTTTCACTCGCATTTCCACTAATATGTTGTGCCATATTCTGCCTCACAAGCAGTCCATTCACATTTAGAAGTACATCAATATCACATGAATTTATGTTGTTGCGAATCTCAACGATGTCGGACATTCCGTCTCCATTTATATCAGCTGGTAATAATTGGTATTGTCCTGCAAATGGTCTTATATTCGGATCTTCTATCCAATTCTCTTTTTGAATTGGAGTTGACCCAAAACTCTGACCATTTATTGATTGATAAATCTCCCAACCTGTATAAACTGCATAATCAAGCATACCCATAGTTGGTCTAATCATATCTACAAACCCATCATTGTTCAAGTCAACAAATATCATGGTTTTATCCATAGAAAAGCGTGATATTTCCCCAACTCCGGTATTGCTGGTGTTATATCCAAAAGCAGGCGTAGTAGTAGAATTCAGTTTGTTCCAGTCAATAACCGTAGGATTATATTTAATACCATCATTCCCTTTTTCATTTACAGAGGTCAATTTAGTGTAAAACCCATCCGATGTATAACTGAGCGTGTATTCTCTTTGGGTTTCAGTATTTGTTTTGGTTACTATTGATTGCAACAATAGGGTCTGCTTTAGTTTTTTACCTACCAAATAACTGGTCTGACTATCGATACGCCCGGTGCTGTATATAAAATCAATTTCGCTTGCTCCAGTGGTAATACCAGCTGCTGCATTGTAGGTATAGTTGATTTTATCCAACCAAAATTCTTCGTTTGCACTATCATTACCATAACTATAGGTCATATAATTACCATTGGCATCGGTTACTTTATTCAATAACCAGGAAATTGCGACAGTGCTACCTTGTGCATGAAAATAAGAATCGGTAGAAGAACCAAATTCCATTGTAATACCCTCTTTGGTTTTTACTTCAAAGCACAATGATCCATTTATAGTTTTGAAAGTGATATCACTATAGGATTCAACTTCAGTTCTGTATATTGCTCCTTCAACTAAATTGCTGCCAGAAATCAATATCAATCTTTGTCCATCTAACGTTAGATGATCAGTAGAAGTTAAGGTTGGTGATGTTACTTTTCCATCATTATAAAGATTACTTCCTGTACGGCTTATTGCAGACATCCCCGAGATATTCCATCCCCATCCAGCTACTCCATTCCCTCCTTGGCTGTTATAAACCAATGCCACATTGGGCTGCATACCATTAATACCCGACGGGCATTCTATTGGAATTGAATATGAAGCTCCACCACTTGGACCTACACCAAATTGACCTGGAATACTTCCTACCACTCCGCCTTGTGCAGGGTCAGTAGTGATTGTGCCGTTCGGTAATGCGTAAGTATTAGTTGAGGGTGGAAACACTAGTGTTTGGTCTATCTTCGCACTAAAGCTTTTGCCAGAAGTTAATGCCGAAAATGAAAAATTAGTTACATTGGCTTGCAGTTTTATGGATTCACGAGCTATATAGCTTTTGGAAGTACTGGATTCATTATTATCAAGAACCCAATTTTCTTTTATCTGTGGTACAATTTGCGCCCACAGATTACCGGTTGCTATGCTCAAGAGCAGGATGAATAGGTAGTGTTTGTATATTTTGGTCATGGTGTTTTGGATAGTTGACCTCTCCCTATCCCGATTGCTATCGAGGACCCTCTCCCGAGGAGAGGGTTTAGGGAGGGTGCGAGTTGTGGTGATATTATTTATTTTGCGTTTTTTTCCAGACGTTCAATTTTCTTGTCTTGCTCAATCACATACAGCGTCAGTTCTTCAATTTTCTGAAGTAGCTTGTTCTGCATTTCGCCAATGCTCATACCGTTTTTAGATACTTCGGCAGCCGAAGGTATTTCGGGCAGGTGGTTGTTGGTTTTTACATATTGCTCTACTTCATGCAGGGGCATTAGGGAGTAGGAAGGGTGGAAGACGAAGTCGGCAAGTCCATCTATATCAATTTTCACTTCCTTGGCATGTATTATACCGTTTACCTCAAGTTTGTATAGTGGATTAGGTGTTATTCCAACTCCAATTTGAACATTTCCACCTGAACTTATCGCTATACCATTTGTTGGTGTGTTGCAACCAAAATATGCATAAGAATTATACGCATCTATTGCAGCTGTACCATCGGTATATTGACCTATCATAGTTTTACCATGAACCTCTAGTTTTGCATTTGGAGTGGAGGTACCAATTCCCACATTGCCATTTTCTAAAATTGTCATTTTTACATCAGGAAAAATGGTTTGACTCGTGTTTTTAGCTTTAACTCTAAAATCCAATGTCCCTGAAAAATTTGTTCCATCCCATATCGCTTTAGAGGTTATTTGAGCTGTATTCCATGTTATTCCATTACCAGTATCAGTTTGCTTAAATAATAGTGCGCCTATGTTTTCATTATTACCTGTTGGAGCATTGTTTAATGTCAGTAAATTTGTTAGTTGTTCGGAGTATGCATGGTCGCTTCTAATTTCCACCTTGCTGGATGGGTCTGTTGTTCCAATGCCCAATTTTCCCATAATACTATTGGAAACTGTAGTTGAAGGTATAGAAAGTTTAGTATTAACAGTAAGATTTCCATTGATTACCCCATTACCACCTACGCTCAAATCGCTTTTTGTTATTATTGAATTATCCGCAGTATATTGAATATTAAATGTCGCATTACCAATTGCCCAAGCATTAAAAACCACTTTTGCCTTCCCTGTTTTTGAATTCGTGCAAATTGTACCACTAGTATAACCCGAGATAGAACTTATATTATTGTAAGTAACGCCATCTGTACCTAATTCATAGATACTTATCATAGGTGGACCATAAACCACATCAGTAGTGTAAGTGAACCTCACCGCTTTAAACTCTTTAACATCTATAATCCATTCAGAGTGAAAACTGGTATTATAGCAATATTGACTATAATTAATCGTACCAGCTTGACCAAATGCAGGAATTGAAATTAACCCCAAAACTGCTATTATTATATTTATTTGTAATATCCTTTTCATAGTTTTATTTTTTAAGATTCGCATTTTTATTCATTTCATTATTTCTTTCATTGTGTTTCAGCTCACTTTGAGTTCTCTGATTGGATGTCATTAAACTGTCAACAACAGCATTGTATTTTTCCGATGCAACTTTCATTGAGATATAGGAATCATCACTTTGTTTCATCCCCCTAGCTTTCAGTAAACTTAATGCATAATCATTAGCACTTTTTTTGAGAATCACTTTTTGTTCATTTGTCAGTTTTACATCATTATCCAGATAATCAATCATTGGATTTGTAATGCTATCCACACTCAATGTATTGGGTTTTGCTGCAAACATCAAATTTGAGCACAAGAACACTGCCATACAAGCCGTAATTAATTTTAGTTTTTTCATAAGAGTTTTTCTTTAATTGTTTATAATGTTATATCGTTTTTAAGGTCTTAAACCGCTAGCAGCCCAATTGTACTGTTAACTATTAACTGACCTTACTGTTTTACTATTTTAAATTCCGTTACTTTGTCGCCTGCCTGTACCCTTAGCACATACCATCCAGCAGGATAGGAAAGAATATTGACGGGTGTTTTGCCCGTTATTGCTTTTATACTTTGCAGCAGCGTACCTTGCGCGCTAAATAGTGTCAGAAAGAAAACACCCTATTTTTTTCAACAATCTTATTGATCCAAAATGATTCAATTTCATTTCGGTCTTATTTTGATTTATTTCGTTGTGTTTTGTGAACAAATTATCAATCAT
>Ga0247844_1009387_pt1 | contig 10221 bp, 13 predicted proteins | sample LaCtaG_FD_192421 | JGI IMG/M metagenome (GOLD analysis project Ga0247844, IMG submission 192421) | Freshwater microbial communities from meromictic Lake La Cruz, Castile-La Mancha, Spain - LaCruzMarch201714.5m_1 | ecosystem: Environmental > Aquatic > Freshwater > Lake | place: Spain: Castile-La...
CACCAGAGTCTCGCGCCCTTCGATCAAGACCAAGTCAATAACTTCGCCATAGAGCAATTTCTCATAGCTGATTGGATCGTAACGATCAGATTCGACAAATTCTCTGAACGATTGATACAGCGTTTGCACCATCTGGTTTTTCCCCAGACGCACTTTGCGTTCGAAAGCCGGAGAATCATGTCTGCCTCTCCACGCCAATCTCAGTGTTCCCGAGTCGCTCGGGCCACCAAACCAGCGTAGCTCTCCTTCCGGGCCTTCGCCATCCCATGAAAAAGCGCACTCCTCAACATTGCAAGTTACGGCTTCTAGCCAGCTCACCATACTTTGGAAAAATCTGCTCATTGAAGAAGATGTCCAGCAACGCAAATCGACATCTTCCGCAACTGCGATTTGCGGATCACCTTTCTCAAAGTCATCATCACAGGAGGTGGTAGCGACGGTATCTCCGCTGAGATGGAAGAAAATTTCTATGTCACCGGGCCATGGCCCATTTCGAAAGGTCACACGAAGATAACCATCGAAATATTCATAAAACATTCCAGCCATTACACGAGCCTCTCAAATCAGAAAAATAAATGCTCGCAGCCATCACCACCACGGAGAGCGCAGGAACGGATGGGCGCAGAATCATTCACACTCATGACACGCTCAATTGCCTCTCCAAATAAATGTGTACTCAGGCTTTGCACACCACACCTTGAGATCGCGGGCCAACTCGGCAGCTTCCGCCGCTGAAAGCTCAAAACGAATGTCTGCCCGATAGAGTGCCCCATCGTCTTGCCACTCCTGGAAAACACGGAACCGAAGTCGAATATTTTCACCCTCGTGCGGCAGCACTGTCGGATAGAAGAAAAAGAGATCACCGTCACCATCGTTATATCCAATATTGACAGGCCACTCCTCTTTCAACAGGGGTAAAGTCAATGCAGAAGCAACCTCTTCGAGCATCCACAGATCGGCATAAATCTGAATCGATGCATGTATCCGATCACTACCGACTGTGAAACGACAGAACGTATCAGGATCAGAATATTTCGGTTCGATTACAAAGTAGCGCTGTCTCATGATGGATGCCCTGAGTTGTTCGTCACACAATTCAAACTGGATGAAATTTCAATCCGATGGAAGGTGATTTACGAATAAATCACACAGGTATGCATTGAGAATTCATGTTTCAAAATTCCAGCAGCCATTCTTGTAGCAATTTTGTTTCCGCCCTGAGACGATGGCTCAATGGGCGACTTGGTCGAATAGTCACCTGATTCAGTGCAGATCATGCGCAAATCTAGAATAGGCACGCTCCTGGACACAGCGTTTCGAATGATGACGTCATTGAACAGCCCCAATGCCAGCTTCAAAGGGTCTACGAGTCCCGGTACGCTGTCGTAAATGGTGCAAACCATCAATGGCTTGTTCAACGACAAGAGTTCAGTAATCAACGCCTTGTAGCTCTGCTCAAAGCCAACCAATATTTTTGAGAGGGTACCAAGTGCGCCCATCAAGTTCGAGGCAGGTGTACCCATCAGGTCGAGGCATCCAATTGCGTCGTTGCCGCCAGCACTCAGGACAAGATGTGTGCAATCTGACGGCAGTTGCTTGAGCTGGCCGGGTACCTGAACGGATGTGTTTCCATCAACGGCCAACAAACTGGCTTTCCAGCCTGCGGGAACTGTCTTCTGCACTTGATCAATTACCGCTGGCCCTCCAGCAACATAGGCTCGGTTGTAAAAAATGGAGTCTCCAAGAAGGACGAGATGGTTCATGGTTGTGCTTTCTTATATAGAGCGGTCATGACTGAACGCATATCGACTGGAAGAAACGACCAGGCTTTGGCCGCAATGTCATCAGGGATACCGAATCTAGCCTCAGCAACTGAGCCAGCGATAGCGGCGATGGTGTCGCTGTCACCACCGATGGAGACAGCGTTGCGAACAGCATCCTCAAAATCCGTCGCCTCCAGGGCGCACACCAGGGCTTGAGGAACCGAGTCCTTACTAGACTCCGTGAATTTGTACCCAGGTCGAATTTCGTCGACGGTCATGTCCAACCGGTATCCAAAGCGCTCAACCAACGCTTGACGGATTTCTTCTGAACTTTTGCAATTTCGTGCGAGCCAGATTGCAGCTGCGGTGGCCTGGGCACCCTTGATGCCCTCTGGATGATCGTGTGTGATAACGGTGACACGAAATGCCATGTCCAACGCATCGTCAAGGGAGGTTCCCAGTAGGCCAGCAGCGCTCACGCGCATAGCGGCTCCATTGCCCCAGGAGTTGTACGGCTGTGGGTTGTCGTCCGCCAACCAGAGGTTAAAGCGCTGGCCCCAACCTCCGTTACTCCAATATTCACGACCCCACCGCTGAAGCGTTTCGACAGGGTCTAGGTCATGCACCAATGCATCTGCCACAGCAACAGTGCAAACGGTGTCGTCAGTGAACTTGGCACCTTTGTGAAAAAGAGGTTGAAAGTCCTTGACCTTGATGTTCCTGAACTCGTACCAGGAACCAATGATGTCCCCACAGATAGCGCCAAGCATGATGACGCTACTCTTTCTCTACGATGTAAGGTGAACCCATTGGCTCGCCAACCATCAGCTTGGACTCCGATTCCCGCGAATCTTGAATCTCGACGGCGACGCACTGATTAGCAACGATTGCGGCGTGAAGTTGCAATGGTGTCTTGCAGTAGTGAACCGTCCTATTGCACAGGCCACAGAATCGAACTGCGTCGTCTCCGGTCAGTTCAAGAGACTCCCACAGTTTGTGGCACTTGAACCTGAATTCGCAGTTTCTGATTTCAGACATTAATATTTCTCTTGTAGGCGTCAATGGTGTTGGAGACCGGCCATAAACTTTTCAGAATGGCGACTGCCAGTTCAAATTCAAATTGACTACTGATATTCAAGACAGAAGTGATCATCGAATGATCTCAATGATTTCCCATGCATCTTTGTTGTAGTTGGATGGTGGGTGGTACTTAAATTTCACAGCCGTCCTTCGACCAATGTTCTCCCGCAACGCTCGACAAAATGAACGTCCACTTTGCAGATACGCTAGGTAAGCTGGAATCTCCGACTCAATGTTTGGGAACACACCGATCGACTTCCACGCCAAATACGCTTGCATTAGTTCGGCTTCAAGATTGAGGTCTTCCATTTGGTATCCAACCCCGCCAACAGTGACAAAGCCGTGGTACGCATCAACAACCACTTGACGAGCCAAAACTCGCCGATCAGGCTCCATCGTATGCGCAGAAAACGGTCGTGTTTCCAGTGCCAATACCTGTTCGAGTTCGACTCCATGAACTTGGAACTCACACGGAATCGGGGCTGATATGGCCAACGATTTGATTTGCTTGATGCCTGAGTCAATTGCATCTATGTATTGCTCAGGCTCAAAAGCAAAGTGCTCAAACGTCGTCACACCATGCTCCCACAGGTCAGGAGTGTCCTCGCTGACTGAAAGCGGATTTGGACATTTCCACGTGATCGCTTTATGAGAGTGTCCGACTTCAATGCCTTGAAAAATACCTGCGCATCCGGGTTGACCGCATCCACAGGTGAAAATGTCAAGCTCACCTGACCACTGACAACTTTTGACAAGACTGGTTAAGTCCAATGGATGCTCTGGGTGAAATTCGACACCATTGATTTTTAGACCGTAATCAACAGCAGACGCCGAGTACCCAGGTGAATCGACCATGACTGCTTCCAACTCGATGGTGTCGTACTTCATATGAGTCCTGAATGATCAAATCGGCGCATTTAGACAAGCCACCTTCGCCACTCCTGGTATGGTTTTTCAGCAGGAGATTGAAGCCACGTCTCCAGCATTACTGACCGCATCCTGGGCCAAGGCAATCCATCCCACGAGTTGATTCGTTCCTCCAATGCTTCAAGCAGAAATTTTGTCTTTTCAGTTTCTGAGGTGAGCTTTTCCCAACCATCACAGTGCCAATAGGAAAGCAATGTTCCAGCTACGGCGGGCTTTCCTGTGTGTTCCAGGACTTCATCATCGCTGGCAAAGTTTTCTGATTGACGGGCGTATTCGTTGTCAACACATGTGTCGCGATCCAGTCGCCAGATAGCCTTTTGGAGCTCACGTCGATTCAGGGTCAGCATTGAATCAATCCACTCCGGTTGAGTTAACTCGGTGTGATCCCTAACGGCGTCACCAAGTAAATACGATTCCCACTGTTCAGGTTTGTAATCTGGTGATTCAGAAAATTCGACAAAAGCCCGGTACATGGCGCCAACCAGTTCGCGGGCAGACAGATTCAAATCGAGTTTCGTGGATTCGTAGGACGGTTCAAGTTGAAATTGAACATTTCCAGAGCCACGCGAGGTTGCCTTAAATTCCACCATTGAACCTTCCTCATCAATCTCAAAGCAGCACTGTTCAACGCCTGTGGAAACTGCCTCAAGCCATGCCAACAAGGCTGGCAAGGGTTCGTAAACGTGCGACAGACTGATACTGACTGTCTCGCTCGCATGGGTTACGTCCATGTGAATCCATCCGGCTTCACAGTCGTGAAATCGAATTTGCAGGTCATTTGGTTTAGCGGCCATTGCGATTTGATTCCGGTTAACTTTGAAGCCATTGATATGGGGCGGGTCTCGTTAGGCGTCTCCACGAATGAGAATCAACGATTTGGCACGCACAGAAATATTCAGCACGGTGAGCACCAGTCTGGACACGTGACACAAAATTGCCGATGCGGCACTGGTCAGTTCCGGCCATCGTCGCCTCCTGACACAGGGGAATCCCACTCGGGCCCCAATACCTTTGTGATTAATGCCAGACCTTCCGAAGCTCCCATTCGCAGGCCGACGTCCAACCGGGTCGGAACGTCACACTCACTGGGGTTGATCCGAACCAACCGCCCACCCAACTGGTGAATCACGCGTTGACTGAAATGCCGGACCGAGGGAATGGTGGTTCCAGCGCCAAGCTCTATGACGATGGGTCGCGTCACTGACGATAGCCATTCTTCCAGTCGAGTGCTCTGTTCTGAGCTGCGCCGATCAATCCAATCCCAATCGCCGAACATCATCACATTCGGCCGAGCCAGACCGCCACAGTACGGGCAGACGGGTGCCGGGTTGAGCAGTCGACAGTTTTTCTCATCGACATCAGGCTGGAAAGCGTCGGCTTTCCATATTTCATGGCAGCACGGTTCTAGGCACTGTAGGTGGTGAATCGATCCGTGGCACTCATAGATGTTCGTCTGATCGAATCCGGCCTTTTGGAACTGGCCGTCTACGTTACTGGTGAAAACACGCGATCCATGAAGCATCCGAGCACCCCAGTGCCGGAGCAGGTTGTAGCCGTGATGCGGGATCGTCTCGCGGTACAGCGCCAAGCGATGGCCATAGAAACCCCAGGCTCGCTCGGGCGATGTGTGAAACGCCTCTGGTGATGCGATGCTGAAAAAATTAATCTGCGCTTCTCGCAGTGCCGGATATGCACGCCAGAAGCCGTCTTTGCCACGGAAGTCAGGCAATCCAGAATCAACGCCCATGCCTGCACCGGCTGCGACGATCAGTGCATCAGCCTGCGCGATGAGTTGCGCAGCATGTTCAACTGACGAAAGATCATTCGATGTATGGCTCAGATCAGACATAAATCGCCTTGTCAAAGTTTGTTTTTCCGGAAAGGGCTACTTCAAGCGAAGCATCGCTTTGCACTTTGTGCCATTCCTGAGTGGGAGCCGTGCCATACAAAGGAATCAATCGCAGTGGTGCCAACGCACCGATCCAGATGACGGGAACATGAACCACCAGAAAACTGCCCGTCTGGTCAGCGAAACTCTCTGCTTGATGGCGTGAGCGAAATGGTTTGGTGATTTGACAACCGTTGGAGTTGCGCACAATCCACCCCTTGGTATCCAGCTCAACGCGTCGACTGTTGGTGCGCACGGACAATTGGGTGCTGTCGAGTGATCGTCCAAGCGATTTCGCCAAAGTCTGCGCAGCATCAGGAATGACCGACCGATACAAAGTTTCCGGTGGCCCATATCCTCGCCATCTGGCCAATTGAAGTTCGGCCGTGCTCCAGGCAAGGCCATCGACCCCCGAACGCTGCGCCCACCACAACATGAGTTTCATTGACAACAGTGGCCACTCCTTGCGAAATGGCGCGTCAGGTGGAGGTGTATCTCGGCGTTTTCGGGACTCTGGCTTGAATTCGGCATGCAAGTCAGCATGCCAGTCGCTCTGAATCTCATCTAAAAAGAGTACTCGTCTGCCGTCCTGGGTTTGACGCACCCCTGTGCGTAGATGCACCAAGACATTTCGGGTTCGATAGTGACGTGGCTGGTAATTTCCCGGCCAATCGTCGAGTTGCAGCAGAATCTCCTGATAACCATCTCCTCCAGGAAGCGAAAACCGCTCCCATTTGGGCATGGCTTGGTCTCGACCATATGACGCAAATCTCTGACTTATCTGTGATTGGGCGTACTCAATTGCGTCCTCAGCGGTATCAAAACCATACAGCGGCTGTTTGACCGTATGTCCCTTGTCATCGAGCACCACCCACCAATCCTTGCGACGTGTGAATAAATCGGAGTAGCGACTGCGGACAATCGACCACCCCAAAGCCTGATGCTTGAACCGCATTACATGCCACGCTCCAGCCGACTGTCGACCCAACAAGCCTCGCCATTTGAATTCACGTTCAGGAATGCGTCGGCACATTTCCAGCCAAAGCCCTTTGCTCACAAATCCGTATTGCGACTCGCAAGTGAATTTCGGGACTACACGCGAGAGGTCGATCATCTGCAAGATTTGCGACTGGCTAAGTTGGGCATCAGCGTCGAACCGTTGAAGGCGAACCAGTACCCCCGATTCCTCCAGTTCCTCAGGCTTGATGCCCTTGGTAACAAGTGACCGAAGAGTTCCCAACCATTGGCCGGCACTTGAGCGCTTGAGTCCTAGTTCACGCACCCGTCGCGGCAACGATGACTCCAATGGCGGGCTTGCGATCTCTATGCAGTAATGGTTGTCCGGAACCCGCTGCCTCTTCTTCAAAGCATCAAGTTGGGGGTCTATAACGGCCGCGTACCACTGCCTAAAACGTTGGTAATCTGGCGATCTGTGTATTTGCAGATCACTCAGCCATTGCGCAGCGGTCTTGCCCGTGAAGAAAAGCCTATCAAAGCCAGGCTGTTTGCGAACGATGTCAATCAGTGGCGCATAGTCCCAGCAAGTTGAAACCTTTGGAAGTGTGATTCGGGATCTGCGCTGGCGTTCATCAAAACGACTGGCGTGCAGCCGCAACTCGCTGCCATCGGGCATTGCGAAGTTGAGGTTGACCGGGATGTCGTTTTTCATCAATCAAGGATCTTGGTTAAAGCATTTGACACATTGATGCATTTACAAGCTGATGTGTTTTTCGGAATTGTGAAACCGATTCACGATTGCGTTCGCCAACCATAAGGGCAGGCTTGAAGTCGCACGTATGGGCCGCAGTTCGCTCATTCACAATCCCATCGGACTCCCAACGGTTCCAGGCCTTGGCAAAGGCGAAAACGACTTTTTCTTCTGTCAATGTCGTCATATCAACTACTCCCTTTTCGATCTATCCACGCATCACATCCGATAACGCATCGGAGCAGGTTGCCTTTCTTTGATAAGCTTCGCAATGAGCTGACCAGTTACATCATCCGTCTTGATGTCCATAGACAAAATCACCGACTCAGCTTCTTCGAAACGACTCTGCTCACGATAAAGGTCGACCAGCTCAATGCCGTGCCCCCTGCGAGAGTCCGTCCACCAGTCAGACAAAATTTTGCTCAACAGCTTCATGTTTTGAAGTTGTTCATCCGTTGGCTCAAAGGCCGGATAACTAAACGGACTGTCCGGCAGACGTCTGTACTCAGGTGGTTTTCGACGCAGAAACTTGTCCCACCAAGTTCTCTTATCCGGATTGGCCGCTTCCCATGCCGCTTTGGTAGCGGCCTCTTCTGCATCTCTGTGCTGACGATATCGATCCCGGTACTCGTGATTGAGATGTCTCCAGTAACCCAGCCTTGCCGCGATTTCCATGTCCTCGCTGCTCGCCTTGGCGATACATTCGGGAAGAAGTTGATCAGGCACGCGATCCATGAAAGGCAGATCATTCGGCACATCTTCGCCCGCATTGGATGCTTCGGTTTTCGCAACTGGAACCATGTCCTTTATTAGGACAAACTGCCCACACTTGCACCGTCGCAGGCCTTCGTCGTTCGGCATGGGTGACCACTCGCGCCAACCATCTGTCCAGAATTCAAATGCCGAAAAATTCATCGACACGTAGTTTGGAAATGCATATTGCGTGCCACAGCATGGTGCCGCAAATATTCGAACACCACGAACGATGGTCACGTTGAACTCAGCTTTTTGTGCTTTTCGGCAGCAAATTGTGCTGCCCTCACGATCACTGCGGTTTTCATAATTTTCCCTTTCTGTATTTCATCCCTTGACACACAACGCCGAAATCACGGTTTTCGGTTTTTCGTCCGACTTATTTCAGTCGGACAGCCCTGCGGATTCGAACCGCAGTCAGTTGAAAGATTGGCCTCCTTTTCAGCACCGGTTGTCTGGTTTCCCAACCATCCAGCGGCTACGTAGATATATGACAAAGGTGCCCAACCATCCCCTTGCCCTCTCAAACCTAGCGAGTACTTTTCACCATGCTTCCAATACATCAGGCTGTCTATTTCAACCTTTCACGCAAACAACCTGCTTAAGCGTGTGCAAAATATCTGTCAGGTCTGCCTGATTGGCCATGACCTGATCGATGTCCTTGTAAGCACCCGGAATCTCGTCAATCACGTCCTTATCCTTGCGGCAGATCACACCTTGGGTCTGCGCCACCATGTCAGCCACCGTGAATTGCTTCTCGGCAGCGGTGCGACTCATCTTGCGTCCGGCGCCATGTGCACTGGAGCAAAAGCTCTCGGGGTTACCCAGGCCGCGCACGATAAAGCTACGAGCCCCCATGCTGCCTGGAACAATGCCCAGATCACCCTCCCGAGCGCGGATGGCCCCCTTGCGGGTGACCCAGACGTTTTCGCCGTAGTGGTGCTCTTGCGCAACATAGTTGTGGTGGCAGTTCACAGCCTCGGTCGTGACAGTAAAGGGGGGCAGATGGCGCTGCAATGCCGCCAACACCAACTCCAACATGGACGTGCGGTTCTGCATGGCGTAGTCCTGCGCCCAATGAACCGCTTCGACGTAATCGGCAAAGTGCTCCGAGCCTTCAGGGAAATAGGCCAGGTCGCGGTCAGGTAACTGGATCATCCAGCGTTCCATATCCTTGCGTGCCAAGGCAATGAAATAGCTAGCGATCGCGTTACCGATGCCCCGACTGCCCGAGTGCAACATCACCCACACCTGATTGGTCTCATCCAGGCAGACCTCAATGAAGTGGTTTCCACCACCGAGCGTGCCCAACTGGTTTGTCCACTTGGAGAACTTGCCAAACGCTTTGAGCAACTCCGGGTGGCGATCCGTCAATGACTTCAGACCTGGCTCAAATGGTTTGGCGGCATCAACCAGTACCCGCTCATCGCGATGCTGAGCACGACCGACCGGCACATCACGACTTATCTGGTCAAACACATTTTGGAGTGATTTCTCATCGATTTCATTGGCTGTCAATGACAAACGTGCTGCCACCATGCCACAGCCCAGATCCACGCCAACTGCCGCTGGAATGATCGCTTTGTGGGTGGCAATCACCGATCCAATAGTGGCTCCAATGCCCAGATGAACATCGGGCATCGCCGCCACATGGTGGTGGATAAACGGCAGACTGGCGATGTTGCTGAGTTGTTCGCGTGAGCGATCATCGACTTCATCGGTCCATATCTTGACCGGGACACGCCCAGACGTTAAAACTTCTTTCACAGGCATGGTGCCCTCCCTAGATTGTTGTGCAGCAACATTTGAATGTGTGTGACTGCATAGTGTTTCGATCTCCAGGCTCAAGGAATGAGCCTTGATCCGGACCTATGGCAAATATTTGAGTCGACTCATGTTGCGTGTTGGATGCGCCCACCTTGAATGCGCCCCAACCCGGCTGATCAGCCAGTCGTGCACATCGCCTCGGATGTTCCGTCCTGCCAGCAGGAAACCTTCAAACACGCTGGGGGCATACGGTGCAAACAACAGTTTCATGCGCGCCTCCTCTGGCGTACGACAGGCTTTTCGACCATTGCAGGATTTGCAAGCCGCCACCACGT
>Ga0247844_1009389_pt1 | contig 10218 bp, 6 predicted proteins | sample LaCtaG_FD_192421 | JGI IMG/M metagenome (GOLD analysis project Ga0247844, IMG submission 192421) | Freshwater microbial communities from meromictic Lake La Cruz, Castile-La Mancha, Spain - LaCruzMarch201714.5m_1 | ecosystem: Environmental > Aquatic > Freshwater > Lake | place: Spain: Castile-La...
CCGCGCGGCGGTCAGCCCCGTACACTTTGCTTCCGACTGAGTCCATCGGGCGTGACCGATGCCAGTCATTTCCCTAGGAAACCCCATGCGCACTTCGCTCATCTCAGGTCTGGTTGGCACTGCTTTCATCCTGTCCGCCTCCGTGTGCACTTCCGTGTGCGCGCAGGGCGATGTGCCTGCGCCAACCCGCGTGGCTGGTCAAGTGGATCCGGTCACCGGCATGCCATCCATGGCACCCAAGTCGATGGCGGTGCCATCCGCGGGATGGGCTGACGCTGACAAGACGGATGCCGCCGTAGCGCGCGGAACCGCCGCACTTGAAGCAGCGCAGAAGGCGTACCAAGCCGCCAAGAATCTCACTGATCACACCGAACTCACCATCTCCATGCCCGACGGCGAGCAGAACGAAGTGATCGACATGAGTTTCGGCGCCGGTGATGACCTGATGGTCAAGATGGGCAGCCTGCAGATCATTTCAGCGGGAGGCACGGTGTACTTCGTGCCCGACCAGCCGGCGGACAAGTACCTCTCGCGGAAGATTGAAGGTAACGCCAACGCCACCCTCATCGCCATGTTGCCCGGATTCTCGCTGCCAGCACCAGCCTTGGCCATGCGTCAGCCCGCTGTTGGATCCAAGATCACCGATTCATTTGCCATGGGAGCCAAGGGCGGCGTGGTTGTCAAGGGTTTCCGCGAGCGTGACGGCAAGCAGGAAGTGCTCGTCACTGGTCCGGCTGCGGATGGCGTGGTTTCATGCGATCCAAAGACCAGCCTGATCACTGGCTTCAACATGCTGATGACTCCTGAAGGTTTGCCAGCAAACGTTCGCATTGGCTTCACCGTGAAGTGCGCGCCGTCCACTGCAGCCTTGACCGCGCCGATCGCATTTGATGCCGGTAAGCGCACCAATGTTTCCAAGTTGGAAGACCTGTTCACGCCTCCTGCTGACGAACCTGCTCCTGGAATCACCATCAAAGACGGCCAAGTAGCTCCGCTGGGCGTGCTCACCATGCTTGATGGAAAGTCGGTGGACCTTGCATCGCTCAAGGGCAAAGTGATCATCATTGATTTCTGGGCCACCTGGTGTGGACCTTGTCGTAAGGGCCTGCCGCTTCTGCAGAAGTTTGCAGACTCAATGAAGGGCAATGACAAGGTGGTTGTGTACGCAGTCAATGTGTGGGAACAACAGAAGGGCGAGGAGCTTTCCAAGAAGGTTTCTGAATTCTGGACCAAGCAGGCATTCACCATGAATGTTGCCATGGACCCGGAAGCCAAGCTCATCACTCAGTATGGTTTCCAAGGTATTCCTGCGTGCATCATCATTGGCCCAGATGGCAAACTGGTGAGTTCGCACATGGGCTTTGACGCCGACATGGAGAACAAGCTGGCCGCTGACGTCAACAAGGCGCTCGGTATGAAGGGTGCTGATATGAAGGATGGAGCCGCCGCTCCTGAAATCAAGGCTCCTGAAAACAAGGCACCTGGCACCACCAAGTGATTTCCCTGCCGCAACTGGACGCCGTTCGCGCAGCTGATGCAGTGCGGGCCCGCATCGAGGCAGGGCTTGCGCAGGTTGGCTGCGCGGATGTTCGTACGAGCCGCGCGGAGCGGTTGATTTATGCCACGGATGCAAGTCCGTTCCAGATCGATCCGCTCTGCGCTGTTGTTGTTGGTGATGTCGATGAAGCCATTCGCGTAGTGCAGTGGTGCTCGGGAGAGGGCATTGCCATCTTGCCGCGCGGCGGCGGCACCAGTCTGAATGGTCAAAGCGTGAACGAGGCCGTGGTCCTTGATATGGGCGCGCATTGTCGCCGCGTGCTTTCGATCGACCAAGAGCGCGGCCGTGCGTGGGTGGAGCCGGGCGTCGTGCTCGACAAGTTCAACGCTGATCTGGAGCCGCTCGGATGGATGTTCGCGCCGGACCCAGCCACCAGTAGTCACAACGCCATTGGTGGCTGCATCGGCAACAATTCCGCCGGCGCTCACAGCATTATTTACGGCCGCACGGTTGAGAATCTTTACGCGCTTGATGTGGTGCTCGCTGATGGCACAGTGCATCGCTTGCAAGAGGGCGCCTGTGATCGTGACCCGGCGCAGCGACGAATTGCGGAAGCCATGCGCGCAGTGCTCTGGCCGATCCGCGATGAAATTCGCGCGCGTTTCCCGCGCATTCTGCGCCATGTGGATGGTTACAACTTTGACCTGTTTTTAGATGGCCTTGAGCAGTCCACGCCCGGCACCATGGACCGCGTGAATCTGGCGCATCTGGTGTGCGGCTCGGAGGGAACGCTCTGCACCATTCTTGGTGCAGAAGTAAAGTTGGTGCCGACACCAAAGGCAAAGGGTCTCGCCATCATGGGCTTTGAGTCCGTGGATGCGTCGCTTGCAGCATTGGATGCCATGCTTTCTACTGGGCCTGCCGCCGTTGAGATGATTGACGATGTCATCATTGACATTGCCCGCGGCAACCGCGAGTACGCCAAGTACGTGGAATTGATGCCGCGCCCCGAAGGCGTTGCACTCGGCGCGGTGATGTATGTGGAGTACTTCGGACAGACGCTTGCAGAGGTCGAAGCCAAGTTGAGCGCACTGCGCGAACGGCTTCCGAGTCAGCCGATGGAGCAGTACACGGACGCAAAGCGCATGGCTGAAGCATGGCGTTTGCGCAAAGCTGGCGAGCCGCTGTTGCACGGAGTGAAGGGATTGCGCAGGCCGCTTGGATTTGTAGAGGACACCGCGGTGGACCCTGCCAAGCTGCCCGGATTCATCAAGGAATTCAAGGCGATTCTTGCAGGTCATGGAACGCACGCCAGTTTCTACGCGCATGCCAGCGTTGGTTGCTTGCACATTCGTCCAATGCTTGCGCTCACCGATGCAGGTGATCGTGAACGCGTACTGAAGATTGGCGAAGAAGTGACCGACTTGGTGGTGCGCTACGGCGGTGCCTTGAGTGGCGAACACGGCTCGGGACGATCGCGCACCGCGTTGCAACTGCGTTACTTTGGTGAGACGGTCTGCAACGCGCTTGCTGCGGTGAAAGCGATTTGGGATCCGGCGGGCATCATGAACCCGGGCATCAAGATTGATGTCACGCGCCGCGCCATGCCCATTGAAGATTTGCGACTGGCACCCAACGGCGTTCCGGTGCATCCAGAAGCAAAGAGCACCTTCTTCACCTATGAGAAGGAAGATGGATTTGGTCACGCGATCGAAATGTGTAACGGAGCAGGGCTGTGCCGACGATTGCAGGGCACCGTCACTATGTGTCCGTCGTATCAGGCAACGCTTGATGAACGCCATTCAACGCGCGGCCGTGGAAATCATTTGCGGCTAGCGATCACCGGGCAGTTGGGGGCAAACGGGACGATTGGAACGAGCGGCGCGCCCGGCACGCTTGGTACCAACGGCGCATCTCACGCGCACGCGGACTGGAACCAACCAGACGTGCAAGACACACTTTCCCTCTGCCTCAGCTGCAAAGCATGCAAGAGTGAATGTCCGTCAAACGTTGACATCTCCAAGTTAAAAGCCGAATACACCGCGCAGGGCTATGCCGCTGCCGGCCGCGTGCCGTTCCGTGCGCGTGCGTTTGGGCGTGTGCGCGGCATCAACCGATTGCTTTCGCGCCTGTGGCCGCTGGCCAATCTCGCCAATCGCACTCCGTTTGTGCGCACCGTGCAGAACTGGGTGCTCGGTATCGACACGCGCCGTTCCATGCCGTTGTACGCCGAGGGTCTTGACCGTTGGTACGCGCGTCGCGGCAGCAAGGCAGCACCCGGTGCGCCCGCGGTGGTGCTGTTCCCTGACTGCTTCACCATGTACAACGAGCCGCGCATTGGTCACGCGGCGATCGAATTGCTTGAAGCATTCGGATACCGCGTAGTCCTGCCAACACTCGGCTGCTGCGGCCGGTCCCTCATTTCCACCGGCATGCTTGCCGAAGCCTCGCGCACGTGTCGCGCCACGGCAGAGGGTTTGATGCAAGTGATGGAGCGAGAGCACGCGGTCGCCGTAGTCGGCTGCGAGCCAAGCTGCATGAGCGCCATTCGTGACGATTGGCTGGAACTCAAGATGGGTCTTGATGTGAAGCAATTGCGCGCGTTGGCTGCACAGAGCTTCATGGTCGAAGAGTTCCTAGAGAAGCAGTGGGACGCGCACCCAACGCGCCCCGCAAAGCCTGCCTTCAACCCCGGGAAACTTGCCTTGCACGCCCATTGCCATCAGAAGGCACTGTGGGGCGCGGAATCCAGCGCCGCGATCCTGCGTCGGTACTTCGGCGCGGAACTTGAAGTCTTGCAAACGGGTTGCTGCGGTATGGCCGGCAGCTTTGGCTTTACCGAAGAGCGCTACGACCTCTCCATGAAGATCGCTGAGCAAACAGTCTTGCCAGCCGTCCGCGCCCGCCCCGGCGCCATGGTCTGCGCACCCGGCACAAGCTGCCGCCACCAGATCCACGACGGAGCAGGGCGCGAGACCCTGCATCCCGTGGAAGTGTTGCACCGCGTGTTGGGGTGACCGGGGGTGCCAGGCCGAATGCGAGCGACGCAGCGAGTTCAATGACCGAAGCATCCGGCTCGTAGTTGGACTTATGGACGCACCGATGCAGCGCCGACTGCAGCAGTCCCTCGTCGCGGATGCCGTCGATGCCACCGTGCTCGGAAAGCGATTCGCGGTGCAACACCACTACCGCATCGCGCGACAGAAACCGAAGGGCAGACTTTGCGGCGGTCATTCAGCCAACTCGCCTCACACTGCCCGTCGCCGCGGGCGTCGCGCGAGCGCGGCTGCGAGCCATGCGGCGCTCGGTCCGGGGATCCGGACCACGTCCAGGCCAAACCGGTAGCTGCTCACCTGTGAGTTGTCCAGCTCCATGATCCACAGCGTGTAGGTTCCGGGCCCTAACGGAGGCATGAATCCGACAGAGCCGGGCGAGCCTGCCATCGTGGGAAGTAGGTCCGAGCCGATGCTCGAGCTTCCAAAATGCGCCCATCCAAGGAGCGGCGAATTGACGTTCGACCAGTCCCAGGGGATCGTCACCACCGGCCCGGCCTGCATACCGACAAACGAGAACGCGCCTCCCACGAAGGCGTCTTGCACCAGGAACCGCGTGAGCACGTGCCCGACCGGCACGGTGAATTGCACGTAGTCGAGATCGTGCATTTCCGGCACCAGCGACTGACCGGAGAATCCGGCGATGACGTTCATGCCCGTCTCAAGCGTCACCACCGTCGGCGCCGCGCGATCGTCGGAGAAATCCCCGAACGTCGCCTCGTCGAGGACGATTCCAGCCTGCGCCTGCGACTGTAGAAGAGTCGCCCCGAGGACGGCACCGAGGGCGAGAAGGAGCGTGCCGGTCATGAGAGTCTTCACATGGGGAATTATTCTCCGCGCTCGTGAAGAAGCCGCACGCCTTGCGTAAGGATCCCGCAAAGTTTCGCTCGGCCTCGCTGGCTTCGCTAGCCGTCGCCGTCGCAACTAAGACAGCACCGACGCCCCATCTCGGTGCAGACACCTGCCCGAAACATGCGTGAAATCACAGGGGTAGCCCATATGGGTTACCCCTGTTCGCTTGCATGTCTCAGACGCTTGGCCTCTTCATACACCGCAGCAGGTGGAGCGCGCAGATCCCAGACCAGACCGCACCACGACAGTGCCGTCAAGCCATAGTGAGTCAGATCAATCTCCCACCAATAGAAGCCTTGGCGCTCGGACCCTGGATAGCGGTGATGATTGTTGTGCCATCCCTCGCCCATGGTAATTAACGCCAGCGTCAAACTATTGCGACTGTCATCGGTGGTCTTGAAGCGTCTGCTGCCAATCAGATGCGTCAAAGAGTTGATACAGAATGTTGCGTGGTAGGTCAGCACTGTGCTGACAAAGAATCCCCAAACGAGCATCTGAAATCCAGTGGTACCGAGACTTGGAAACAACGCGTTCAGCGCTACTCCCAAAAAGAAAGTCGCCACGGCGAGCGAAACTGGTGCAACATGGTGATGCTCATTGAGCCAACGCAACTCACGGAACTTGGCCAAATCCTTGACCGCGTCGGTATCTGTCTCAAGATGTTTGGGCGAAAGCACCCAGCCAACATGTGACCACCACAATCCACTGATGATCGGGGAGTGGAGATCTTCAGGTTTATCTGAGTGACGGTGATGATGGCGGTGATGCGCAGCCCACCACAGCGGTCCTTTTTGAGCAGCGCTTGCGCCTACAAATGCCATGACAAATTGAAACACTCGGCCCGTTTTGTAACTGCGGTGCGAGAAGTACCGGTGGTATCCCCCGGTAATGGCAAACATGCGCATGAAGTAAAGCGCCAAACAAACCGCAACCGCCACCCAGGACACTCCGGTTACCAATATGAACAAGCACATCAGATGCACAGCGGCGAACACCACTGCACTGATGACATTGGAGATACTGGTCTTCTGTGCGGTGGTGTCTATGTTCATAGCAATACTGTGTTGAAACGATGCCGCCACTGGAACGAGCCCAGTGTGCGGCAAAGGAGTGTAGGAGCGTCGTTGGCTGGTGTTCCAACAATAGACACTTCAGCGCTAACTTTTCGTCATCATTGTGACCAAATGATTGGTGCGAGGTGGAGTGGGCTTGTGCTCGGATACATGGTTGCATGGCTCCGCCACGTAGTTACACTTTTCCAGCACATGCACCATGCAAAAAAATCCATCGGTTTACGATTGACCCGGTCGGCCATACTGATCGGATTGGTCAGTGCCAACCTTGGCTGGGTAGCCACCGACCCGGTGGATGAAGTGAATATTTTCCTTGGCACGGACTGGGATAGGCGCTTGGACCTGACCACCAGCGCGCAATGCACGCCAGCAGCGATCCGTCCGTTTGGCATGATCTCCCCAGGGCCATTCAACGAGCAGTACACCAACAGCGGATATTCCCATGCAAAGAAATCGCTGATCGGTTTCAACCACACACACCTCTCCGGAGTGGGCGTTGGGTCCTATGGGTTGATCACGCTGTTGCCGGTCACAGGAGACAAGGGATTGGGTACGGTAGTGACCAGCTCTCCTGAGAAGCGCTCCGCTGAGCCTGGGTATTTCAAAGCTGAGTTGGAAGAGGACAAGATCACGGCAGAGATGACCTGCACGAAGCGGGCCGCCATTCATCGCTACACCTATCCGGCGGATGCGAAGAATCAGCGCGTGCTGCTCGATCTGAGTCGGGCCATTTTCAATGACAGTAAAGGAAAGAAACCCGAGGTCTTCGACGGAGAGGTTTCTCTTGTCGGCGATCGAGCCCTGCAGGGTGTGGCTCACACCACCTCTTGGAGTGAGCACCGGACTTGGTTCTATATTGAATTCAACAAGCCGTTTACCTTTGAGAAATTGGACAGCAAGGGCGGGATCGTTCAGTTTGCCAAGGATGATGGCTCCCCGGTGCTCGTGAAGGTGGGCATTTCTTACGTGAGTGAACAGAACGCCCGTGAAAATCTCCAAGCAGAGATTCCTGGTTGGGATTTTGACGCCGTTCGAGCTGATTCCCGCAAGGATTGGAATGACCGACTCTCAAAGCTCATGGTCGAGGGTGGTACGAAGGACCAGCGGGTGATATTCCACACCGCGCATTACCACGCGCTCTTTCATCCCCAGCTTGCGAGCGATGTCAACGGGGAATACCGCGGTCTTGACGGGAATGTCCACAAGACCGACGGTCACCAACACTACTCCGTGCTTTCAACATGGGACACCTTCCGTGCAGCGCATCCGCTCTACACGATCGTTGAGCCAGAACTGCAGCTTGATGTCATCAAGACGATGATTGACGATTACAAGGACTCCGGCTGGGGACCTCGCTGGAAACTGGCCTACAAGGAAGTCTTCTGCATGCCCGGCACGTGGTGCGATGTGATCATCCCCGATGCCTACATCAAGGGCATCCGCGGGTTCGACACCGAGGCCGCATGGGCACTGATGGAGAAGAACGCGACAGTCGATGGACGGCGCGCCAATGTGGAGGAGTACATCAAGTTTGGCTATGTGCCGTCGCCCAGTCACTGGGGAGTCACGCACACGCTTGAGAGCGCGTACTTAGACTTTTCGATGGCGCGTTTTGCCGAGGCCGTAGGCAAGAAGGAAAAGGCAGCGGAGTATGACCGTCGCGCTCTTGGTTACCGCAATCTTTGGGAACCAAAGTCTCAGTTCCTGCGTGGGAAGGACAAGGATGGAAATTGGTCGAAGGTGGACACTTTCAGCCCATTCACTTGGGACGGGAAGGGCAACGACGACTATTGCGAGGGCAACGCCTGGCAGTGGCTCTGGCATGTCATGCAAGACACCCAAGGATTGATTGACTTGTTCGGTGGTGATGCGAACACAGCCAAGCGACTTGATGAGTTTTTCACGGTGCATGGCGGCAACGCGACCGGTTGGCAGGAGGGCGCCAAGAACTTCGGCCAGTATTGGCACGGTAACGAACCAAACAACCACGCGATCTACTGCTACAACTTTGTCGGCCAACCGTACAAGGCAGCGGAGTTGATACGTCGGGTCTTGGAACTGGAATACACCAACGACACCCAAGGGATCAGTGGCAACGAGGACGCTGGGCAGATGTCGGCGTGGTATGTCTTTAGTGCGCTCGGTTTCTATCCATACACCCACGCGGTTCCCCAATATGCAATCGGAACCCCGCTGTTTGACAAGGCGACTCTGAATCTTCCGGGTGGCAAGGTGTTCATGACCGCCAAGAACAATTCAGCGGAAAACAAGTACATCCAGTCGGTGACCATCAACGGCAAGCCATGGGACAAGAGCTGGCTTTCCCATGCAGTCCTGCAGTCGGGCGGCACCATTGAGTTTGTCATGGGTCCAAAGCCATCGGCATGGGGCACGGCTCCAGATTCGCGTCCATTTTCCATGACACCTGCCGCTAAAAAGTAGCGTGGCTACATCACGCGCTCCACGGCATTCGGTGTGATGGCAACGCCTGCGCTCACCCACGGCGCGATTTTCTAGTAGAAATATGGTTCGAAGCCTGTGACCCATGTGACACTCGCCACGAGGCACATGAATTCCGCGTTTTTAAAGCAATAGACACACATTCATGAAGCAGTTACTACTGGTCGCATTATCGCTTCTGCCCCTCACACACCAATCCTTCTGCCAGCAAGTCTCGCCGGTCGATCAGGTCAACACCCTGATGGGGTCTGACTCGGAGTTCAAGCTTTCAAGTGGGAACACCTATCCAGCGATTGCGTTGCCATGGGGAATGAACTTTTGGACCCCGCAAACCGGAAAGATCGGCGACGGTTGGGTCTACTCCTATGACGCTTACAAAATTCAAGGGTTCAAGCAAACGCATCAGCCCAGCCCTTGGATCAATGATTACGGTCAATTTTCGATCTTCCCCCTCACGGGCGAACTGAAGATTGCCGGCGAAGATCGTGCGAGTTGGTTCTCGCACAAAGCCGAAATCGCTCGCCCTCACTATTACAGTGTCTACTTGGCCGATTACGACGTCACAGCCGAAGTGACGCCCACGGAGCGTGCGGCCATCTTCCGGTTCACATTCCCGGAAAACGAAAAGTCATGGGTCATCATTGACGCCTTTGATAATGGCTCGTATGTCAAAGTGATTCCCTCCGAATATAAGGTGATCGGTTACACCACGCGCAACAGTGGCGGTGTTCCGGCGAATTTCAAGAACTACTTTGTCGTTCAGTTTGATAAGCCATTCGCCGAGAGTCCCGTGTGGAGCAATCACAAGATTGTCTTAGGGCAATCGGAATTGACCGACAACCACGTGGGCGCAGCCGTCAGGTTTGCCACAAAAAAAGGTGAACGGGTTCATGCACGAGTCGCCTCGTCATTCATTAGTTTCGATCAAGCCGAGTTGAATCTCAAGGAGTTGCGGCAAGACAATTTCGATCAGGTTTGCCAGGCTGGTAAAGACATCTGGAACAAGGAACTGTCGCGCATTGCAGTGGAAGGCGGAACCTCCGATCAGGTGAAGACTTTCTATTCGTGCTTCTACCGAACCCTGTTGTTTCCCCGCAAGTTCTATGAGTTCAACAAGGACGGCGCCATGGTGCATTACAGCCCGTACAACGGACAGGTATTGCCCGGCCCCATGTTCACCGACAATGGCTTCTGGGACACCTTTCGTGCCGTCTTCCCGTTCTTCAACCTGATGTACCCAAGCCTCAATGCGCAAATCCAAGAGGGGTTGGTGAATGCCTAC
>Ga0247844_1009393_pt1 | contig 10213 bp, 9 predicted proteins | sample LaCtaG_FD_192421 | JGI IMG/M metagenome (GOLD analysis project Ga0247844, IMG submission 192421) | Freshwater microbial communities from meromictic Lake La Cruz, Castile-La Mancha, Spain - LaCruzMarch201714.5m_1 | ecosystem: Environmental > Aquatic > Freshwater > Lake | place: Spain: Castile-La...
TCCTTGAATTGCCTGTTTACGCGCATGAAACACTTTCATATTTTCCTCGCTGTTATGAAAACCATCCCGCGTTTCCTCCTTGTTACATCCCTCGCAGCATCATCCAGCCTGCTTTCGCCAGCTTCAGCCAATGCAGCCGTCCGCTCTAGCGAAGCCAAGGCGCCCAAACTCCCTGAAATCTGGGAAAAAGCCGGCCCCAGAGAACGCCTCAAAGCCACACGCGCTGCTGAACTCGATGCCGACCGTCTCTTGGTTGAACGCATCTATGGCGTGCAAGTCGATTCCGACTCCACCGTTGGAGACCTTGCTCTGCGTGACGATTCGATTGCTGCCGCTGCCAGCGCCTCACTTGTTGGCGCGCTCCTTGTTGGCGAGCCTGAGTATTTCGACGATGGCCGCGTCGAAGTCGTCAAGGCCGTGAAAATCGAGCAGGTCATCGAAACCCTCCGCCGCAAGACCAAGGAAAAACTCCGCGCTGATGGCACCTCCGAGACCGTTGCCTTTGACGAAAAAACTGAACTCGCCACCGAAGGCAAGGTTCTTGAGGTCCAAGGCAACGCCGCACTTCCAGGCTCTCTCGGACATCAGAAGGTCATGGCCAAGCGAGCCGCCGAACTCGATGCCTACCGCCACCTCGCACGGCGACTTATGAATATCCGAATCGACTCGCAGACCACCGTGCGCGACTACTGCCTAGAGAGCGACGAAATCGTTGCCAGCCTCTCACGAGTCCTGAAAGGCGCAGAGCCCACTGCCATCCGCTACCTCGACGATGGCACCTGCGAAGTCGACATGAAAATCACCAAGCAGGACATTGTCCGCGCTGTTTCAAACTCCGAGAAAGGCAGAGCCCACACCACACGCATTGAAGACTCGATTCAGGAAAAATCCTTCGTCGAAACAGGGCGCGGAACGATGCACCCAGTAGAAGCAGCGGCAGCACCTGCCCCAAGTTTCGAAGACGCGCTGCCTCGCTCACCACGCAACGCCGATGTCTTCTTCGAGACCGAAACAATCATCCGCCGCCTTATTGATTCCAAACCCGTCCAACGCTGATGCCCTGCCGACTGGAGTCGGTGGAAAATTTTGAATCTTGAATGATGGATTTTGAATTGAAACCAGAAGCAATCTACCCAACCAAACACACGCGGAATTTTGAATTGGTCCCAGAACCCAAAATTCAAAATCCGCTTCCCCGCCCAACTTCTGCCTCCTCATTCTCTAACCCAAAATCCAAAATCTGCTTCATCCACCATCCAAAATCTGCCCTGCATTTCCCCTAACCCAAAATCCAACATCCAAAATCCATCATTAAAAAATGCTCCGTCTTTTATTTGCCCTCACTCCGCTTCTTCTCCTCTGCTCCTGCGCCACCAGTGGGAGAAAAGTTATAGCCACCAAGCACACCACACTCCAAAAGCAAACCATCATCGCCGAGTATCCAGTCACAATTGCGGATACGGAGCGCTAATCCTGCGTTCCGCCCCCAATCGCTGGGTTCCTAGGTCGGTGCCCCCAAGTCGCCGCCACTTGTGTGATTTGAGTGGCAACCCAAATCCCCCTCTCTTCGATCTCCCGTGCATCCGCTGGGGATAGGTTTTTTTAACGAGGGAATTGGCTTGAAAATCTGTTCGACATTTTTTGGCCAGCATTTTTTTCTTGAGCAAAAAAAAGCGTCTTGATAATTAACATGAAATCTCTTTTGGCATGCTCATCATGGGTCAAAAACAAGATGAACACGACACCGGAAATTTTAATTAGCATACACCCTCAATAAACCCATCCATTCATGAATAAATTCATAAAACCGCTAATCATCCTCGGCTCGACGGCTCTGCTCGCATCCTGTGCCATAGTATCCGAAAAAATCGCCACCAAGGAAAACATTGCCAAATTGCCAGAACCTATAAAAAGCATGGTGCTACAGCTCCGGGCTGAACAAAAAGCCGTTGAGGCCAAATATACCCAAGGCACTAAAACAATGTTGCGAGCATACTCCATCATAGCTGAAGCCATCGGCATGAAAAAAGAAGCTGCGATTCTCCAGGCTGAGGCAAATGCACTTAACGTGGGCTCCTCCATGGGTGAAGCACGAAAAGCTTTGAGCCGTTCTAAAGGGGCCATATCCGCAGTTCGTGATAAAATTTCAAAGTCGAAAGGCGTAAAAGTGGCAAGCGCCTCCAAATTTGCCCAAGGAGTGCAAGTAAAAAACCAAGCCTACATTATTCAACTTACCCTGGCCACCGATGCTTCACTCACTGCAGCAAATGCTATTCAGAAAGCTGAAGGCGCCGGTCCTTTGGAAATGGCTATTTTGACCACACAACTCGATCCCTTATTCTTCATTGTCCGCGATGTGCCCAATTTTTTAGCGCAGGAGCGCAAATTTAACGAAGCATGTCAGAATTATGCCAAGGAGCACAAGATTTCGCTTCCTCCTATGAACCTTCCGACCCCGAAACTGCAAATGAACTTCTGATCAAAGTCTCGCAGGGCGCCGCAAGGCGCCCTGCTCTTTTGTCTTAAATGAAACCTCCCACGAAACTCCGAGCCTTTCTAAATCTAACGGCCATTGCGAGTATTTGGGTAGCCTTTTTCTCAGATTCATCTGCACAGGATAATCTCCAGCAGCCCGTTGATCAGTCTTCTCAAATTAAATATTCGGGCGTTTGGCTAACAGGATCTTTCAAGGATATTGATCGCCATTTTCCTATAGGTAAGGCTCATACACTTGCTTTTGGAAGTGGGTCAGGGAATGAATTGTCGAAAAAAATCCTTTCCCTAATTCGTGCGGAAGCGGTTCCAGGAAAAGGTCGCTTGATTGACAATATCGCACCAGATGATTTCCGCCCCGAAGCTGCTGCCGGCAAATCATATGTCATGGCTTGCTCCATAAATTATGAGCACGTGGACTGTGTCGAAATCGGCGGAGTGAATAAAGTCATGGGTGAAGTTGGCTTTGATTTGGTGATTTGCGATTTCTCCACCCGGTCGGTCGTTGTCTGCTTGCCCGGAAGAGTCATGTATGTCGATGTCTCGAAAAGCCCTTCGATTTCCGAAGAACAAAAAGCCTCCATACTAAACAATATTTACACGGAAATGTTGCCTAAGGAGTTTCTACGAATTTGCAAGGCTCATGGGCCAGAGATTATTGGATTGGATTCAGTTGGGGTGACAAAAGTAACTGTCTTCGACGAGGCCATGACTGTAGTGCCAGACCACATTAAAGATCGATATGAGTCCTATTTTGCGAACCTCGCAGGCAGTAACTTTTATGAGGGGGTCGGCCTACCACTGCTTCCTTATTCACGTGGCAGCGAGTTGGTCTTTTGCGCAATGCAAGAAAATCTCTCCGATGCTACTAATAGCGTAATTAATAATGAGGAGTCTGCTGATGGGGTTAAGTTTAGTCTTAAAAAACCACTCTATGAAGTGGAGTTGACTATTCCCGCTTTTCAAACCGTTGCCGCTAGTTCGAATGAAATCGGGAAAGTAGTTCAAAACTGCTGCTACTCACGTATAACAATTAAAAAAGGGGAAGAAACGATATATACATCACAGCATCAGGGAGATGTGCGAAATATTATTCCTAAAGGATCTTCTGAGAAAACCCCATGGTTAGCCTACTCAGATGCTTTGCATAAAATGTTTTTTACTGGTTCTAAAAAAATCAAATCGCTCACTTCTGGTTCGAGTAAAAAACAAGAAAGTCCGCTTTTAATTATCAATCCATCTGGAATCAAAGGAGTCTTTGTTTCCTGCGCACCATGGACCATTATAAACAAAACAAAATAACAAAAAATATGAAAAAATTAGCCATCGCGATCTGCGTATTACTAGCAAATAATTTGTTTGCGGCTGCCCCGATATCTATAAGTGGGCAAGGCACGGCTCCCTACACAAATCTTTTTGGTAAGCCAGATAAGTCCGTTGAAGATTTAGCCAAATCGAATGCCATAACAGACGCCATTAATCGCGCTCTGGAAAATCAAAGTGAAGCTCTTAGAGAACAATTTAAAAAAGCGGGTCCGACAATTACCTTGGAGGACTACTTTGCTAAAAAGCTAATCACAGAGTTATCCACGACATTAGTTAATGATGATAAAGCTGAAAAAACATTAACCATGAGATTTGAAGGGAAGCTGGATCTGACAGCTTTAAGAGACGCGTTAAACTCTGTTCCTGCAGATCAAGTCCAATCATCTGTAAACCTTTCAAATTCAGAAGCCGTAATTTTTTTCACGGTGAGAATGACGTCGAAAAACAAAATCTCTACAGGTGAGAGCTCCTCTACTTTTAATGCAGAAGGAGATGCGGCTTCAAGCTTGGCTAAAAATACCGAAAATGAGGGCAACGTTAGCGCCACTGATGAAGGTGTCTCAAAATCTGAAACGTCGCTTAAGCAAGCTAAAGGTAAATTTAAAGAGCAAGAAACTTTTACCGAATCGAGTTCTGAAACTGAAGTTGCTGACGAACAGACTTGGAAAGTAGATAAAGCCTCTAAAACATCTTTTGGTAATGGCTTGCTTGATCGATTCTCATCGAAAGGATTTAACGATATTTTGGATGGCGCTGAATTTGAGAGTTCTACTGAACTTGATGCGGCTTACGGTGTCGGTGATGACATTCCACCCGCTGTATGGAAGCAGATAGTAGCTGAGGTTCGCGAGTCAGAACCCTCTGTAAAATACTTAGTAGTTGGAACGTTGGATTTTTCGATTCCTACCAAAGATCCCTTGACTGGCATGCAACTTATGACTGGAAAAGTTTCTGGAACCATCAAAAAGCTCGAAGGAACAGGAAGACCTCGCACATTTGCCGCTCTTGCAGACATTGAAGCCAAGCAGTCTGCTGCTACTCAACAGGATGCCAAAACAAGGGTTATGGCAATTCTTACAGAAAAAGCTGCGGATGATATTATTGCCAAACTCCGAAACAAGAGCGGTTTGTAATGTATATATAATAAAAATGAGGCTATTTATCCAAAAATTAATATTTTGTATCCCTGTGGTTTTGCTTGGAGCAATACCATTATCTGCAGTCGAGCCCCCCAAAGGCTATGTTCAGGTGACAGCCATTGGGTCTGCGGAAACAAGGGATAGTGCATTAATTGACGCGTGCCGTCTTGCAATAGCTAAAGTTCATGGAACCCGGATGCTGGGAGTTATGTCAAACCGTAATTCAGACGGCATCAAGATTGATGCCGCTGGTCATAGCGATGGAAAAGAGGCAGGGCTTTCCGTTTTTGGTCGCACAACGGATGTTGGCGATAATACATCGATGACCTTCGGCGGTCTCCTTCTTCGATATGAAGTTATTAAAGAAGAGAAGGAAAGTGGTCCCACTGGAAGATGGAAAGTTCACGTCAAAGGAGATGTCTTAAATACCATCCCCGATAAGTTTGCTGGTCGGCAGTCTGTTCGCCTTCCTAGCGTTGATGAGATATCTAAAAAAATGGTTACTTCGAGTGCGCCTCCTGAGTTAATTCAGGAAGTAGCCCAATCTCTTCAAATGGCTATTCGGAGTTTATTTGCTAACCATCCCCAATTTGTCATTCTTGAGCGTGAAAATGAATCTATTCTCAATGAAGAATTGGCCCGCGCTCAAGGCGGAAATGCAGCTGTATTAGAACAATCTAAACTTCAAGGCGAGAAAGTGGCCGATATCCTAGTGCAGGTTCAAGCTCAACCCATAAAGGTGAATGTTAATACGGTCACATTTGAGGAGGCACCTTCATTGCAAAAAGTGCAAATTCAAATTAGCGGGATGATTCAGTTACTGGATCTCTCGACTAAAGGGGAAATTGGCTCTGTTCAGTTTGAGGCAAAAAATCCCAAAGCGATTCCTTCAGCTGGGGAAGTTGCTCCAGCCGTAGCGAAGGCATTTGAAGATTTGAAATCCAATCTTGATAACTCCTTGCGCTCAGCCAAGTGCAATCTACTCGCAAGGCTCGGATTGGCCAACATGGTTTACAGCAAGTCGGGCGGCTTCGCCTTATCGGGTGGTATCGATCCTAATCTCATATCCACCGGGGATAAGCTAAGCATCTGGAAAGGCGAGGGCACAGCAGTTTCCAAGGTCGCAGAAGGTATCGCCAGCATCAATGGATCTTCCGTGAGTTTTGAAACTTTAACGGCCTCATTCGTGGATGGGGATGCATTAACTTTCCGAATTGAAGCAGCTCCGTCAGCGGTCTCTGCAAAGTCGGAATCATCCGGACCCAAAAAACCATCATTAAAAGACAGACTCAACTTTGATTAATATTATGAAAATAGCAAAAAGCACACTCGTTCTAATAACAGCAACATTAGCAGCCTGCGCTTCCAAGCCGGTCGTTAATGTGTCTGTTTCTCAAAATGCAGCCTCTTCAAGTGGTTCCTATGCAGGTAGGAGCTCCTTTCAAGGTCATGGTGTTTCGCAATCAGGGGCAGCCGCACAAGCATCTTCCTCGAGCCTTGGTGACGCTGGCGGTCGTCAACCCTCAATAGCGCAATCCTCATCGAATTCGGGTGGGAATAATGCCTATCCAAGTCCAGTCAATGCCCAAGGTGGAAATACCCGTATCACAACGTCATCCGTTACCTCATCGGTGACTCAAGTCAAGAAATCCGGAAGCTCTGGATCGGTGATGGGAACTTGGTCGGGTGTATCGCGTGGTGAACGCATTACGGTAAAGTTTGGATCTAATGGAAGCCTTATTCTCACTAATACGTCGGGAGCAAATCCTGGAAATTGGGCATCGGCTGGCGGCGGAAGCTATGATGTGAACATCGGCGGATCTGGTGGCCAACTAGTCTTAGTCAACTCGTCAACGGCTTCTTTAACGATTGGCGGATCATCTATTGAGTTGAAGAAAAACTAAAATATAATTAATTATTGATAGTAAGCCTATGCTGTCCATGTTGATGGCATAGGCTTTTTATCTACTTTGTCTCCACCCAAATAAAAATGCCTGCATTACTTAGTTTTACGGTATTTTTGATATTTGCTTCCCTATGCTACGGAGAAAGAGTGACCACCGTTGGTAGGGCTGAGAATGACTCCAAGTCTTCAAGAGAACAGGCGCTTACTGATGCCCTCCGTGAAGCCGTCCGCATCGGCGCTGGTGTGAACTTAGCTTCGCAAACTAAAATGAGTAATTTCGCATTAGACTATGATCGCGTCTTTGCTGCAGCCTTTGGATATGTGCAAGGGTATCAAGTGCTCGAGTGCGGGGTCAAAGGCGACGGATTTTATCATGTGAAGATTTCGGCAGATGTCGCAAAAGGTGATCCGAATACAAATGACAAGGTTGCTCTCAAGCAACTCATAGCTCTCAAAAATTCGCCGATCATTGCTTTTGATATTAAAGAGGCCATTACTTTTGTGCCAAAAAACAGTGGATATGCCCAATCGTGGTTTCAAGAGCAGGCGAATCAAATGCAACTCCATGTCGTCGAGCTTGAAGTGAATCAAAAAAATGAGTTATTTGTAGCTCAAGGGGACTCTAAAAGTCCGCCGAGGACAAAACCGTCTCAGCAGAAAGTGGATTTTCTTATTCGCGGTAGGGTGGAAGGAAAATACCAAGTTTTTGAGAGTGGCGATGATACCCCCTTTTCAATCGCTGCAAGTTTCGAGGCTGTTTGTCCTGCGACGGGCGAGATCATTGCGACAGTCAATTTAAGTCCCAACGGAAAGATCAAAACAAAAATCGAGTCCCCTCAACTTGCTGCCAAAAGTATAATCGAAAAATGTTTACATGGGTCAGAAGGTGAGGGTGATGAGGGGGCTTCTGTTTTGTTTCGCCGCATCTTTGCTAGATGGGCTGCGGACTTAGACCTAGGGCGCAAGGTTCGGCTTGAAATCGCCGAAATTAATGACAAATCCCTACGGATTTTTCTGGAAAAATTGCGGGAAAACGACAAAATTCATGCGATTAACAAAAGGGAATTCGATGCAAAAGGGGTTACCAGCGTGGATTTAGAGACGCGCCTCAATTCCGATGAGTTAATAAAACTCCTTACTGAGTCTAGTAACTCAGACTATATTGTTGAATACGCTACTGAAAGCGTTATTTTTTTGATTAGAGACGATACTCCTCAGTGGAAAAAACAGTTCAAATCCATCCTTAACTTGATAGGATTATGATTGGGACTCAAAAAATCTGCATCTAAAGCTTCGAAATCGGTCTTCATTAATTTTATTGATAAGTTTTCGTAATCATATCACAAGAGTTTATAATGGATTTTAACATTTCATTATGTTTTCTCTCATTACAAGTTTTGATTACAAAAACATGCCTACCATTATTGGCCGCATGAATACTCCAGCGTATTTTTTAGCAATTGGAGTGCTCACGCTTTGCTCCTGCGCACCACAACGTGAGTTTGTTGCTTTCGGTGATGCCAGCACATTCCGCCCCGGACAGCATTCAGGAAGCCAGTTCAGCGGACCCGAGGGCGAATACGACTCCTACGAGTTGGTGGACAACGGAGGCGTCCCTAACCAAGGCATTGCACCGATGTATTCTGGGCAGCAAGCGGGGGTTTTACAGACGGGCCCTCAATACTACACAAGCCCTGAGCCATATTACGGCCAAGATGTCAGAAACTACACTGACGCACCCGTGATCATGCGAGATGCGAGGTATCCAAACGCCCCGAGCCGAATCATCCCAAGATCGTGGTGAGGCTTTTGGTAAAGGAGCAATTTCACTGATTTGCCGAGCGGGCGAATTTGAGTGCCATGAAACATAATTTGCCCAATATTATTTTACTTTTCAAGCAATAGTCACCTGCTAAAATAGCATAAATGAAACGGAAGGCCCTTGAAGAATTGCTGAAGTGGAAGACTCGCTCTGGCCGCAAGCCATTGGTATTGCGTGGGGCGCGGCAGGTGGGGAAATCGCATTTGGCCCGAGCGCTGGCGGAGGAAGCGTTTGAGGGAATCTTGGAGCTGAATTTTGAGCGGGATGCCTCGCTCGCGGGGCTTTTTTCCGGGGCATCGGTGAAGGAGACCGTGCGGCTGCTGGAGGCCAGATACGGAATGGCGGTGGTGGAGGGGAAGACGCTACTTTTTCTCGATGAGATTCAAGCGGCGCCGGAGGTGTTCGCGAAGTTGCGTTATTTTCACGAGGAATTGCCGGGGCTCCATGTCTTGGCGGCTGGATCTCTGCTGGATTTGCTCTTGGAAGACCACGCATTCTCGATGCCGGTGGGGAGGATCGAATATTTGCATCTGGGACCGCTGGTTTTTGAGGAATTCTTGCAAGCCACCGGGCGTGCGGGGTTGATCACCTGGATGGCCGGCTGGAATTGGGGGGAGTCCTATCCCGAGGCGCTCCACGAGGACTTGCTTGCAGCTTTCAGGCAATATCTCGTGGTCGGCGGAATGCCAGAGGCGGTGGCGGTTTTTGCCGAAACCGGCTCTTACCGCGACTGCGCGCGGGTGCAGGAGTCGATCCTGGCGACTTATCAAGATGATTTCCAAAAATACGCCCGTCGGGTGCAGAAGCCCCGGATGGATCGTTTATTTGCCCGCGTGCCGGCGATGCTGGGGCGCAAGTTCAAATTCAGCGAGGTGGACCCCGCCGAACGCTCGAAGAATCTCGGCGAGGCCCTGCATTTGCTGTGTCTGGCACGGGTGTTTCACAAGGTGCGGCGTTGCCATGGAAATGGAGTGCCTCTCGGCGCCGAGGCGGATGACCGGAACTTCAAGGTGTTCTTCCTCGATGTGGGCCTGGCCTGCAGGGCTTTGGGTCTGCAAATCGATAACCTCGAAAAACTGGATGAACTGTTTTTGGTTAACCGAGGCGCGCTCTGCGAGCAGGCGATCGCCCAGAACCTGCTCCATGGCGGGGATTCGTGGACAAAACCCGAGGCGTTCTACTGGACGCGTGAGAGTCCGAATTCCACAGCGGAGGTGGATTTTTTGGTGCAACACGGAAGTGGAATTCTCCCTGTGGAGGTGAAGTCAGGCAAAACCGGACGCCTCAAATCGCTCCAACTTTTCCTCACTGAAAAAAACTCTACCGCCGCGCTGAGATTCAATGCCGACAAGCCCTCGGTGGCTCTCATCGAGGGCGCGGGGACGACATCCAAACTCGTTTCACTGCCGCTTCCTTTCATCGGCCAATTTTCTCGACTCGTGCAATCCGCTCCCAGCAAGACACCGTCTCAAGACAAACCAAGCCGATGAAAAAACTCATTCTCCACCTCTACGTTCTCGGTGTCCT
>Ga0247844_1009395_pt1 | contig 10212 bp, 10 predicted proteins | sample LaCtaG_FD_192421 | JGI IMG/M metagenome (GOLD analysis project Ga0247844, IMG submission 192421) | Freshwater microbial communities from meromictic Lake La Cruz, Castile-La Mancha, Spain - LaCruzMarch201714.5m_1 | ecosystem: Environmental > Aquatic > Freshwater > Lake | place: Spain: Castile-La...
TCATGAGGAATGGACTGGTCTTTCAGTAGGAAAACATAAAGATTTAAAAAATTTAAAATCGCAAAACCTACGAGATCACATGTCAGAAGCTGAATTAATTTTCACAGCATTGGCAGAACTTTCCTCAAGACAAATTGCAGAATCCACCGAGGCAAAAGGACTCGATGAAAATGCGGTAGCTAGTAAAAAAGGAGGTGCAATTGCTAAAAATGCAAGAAAAGAGTTGGAAGCAAAAACAGGGAAAAGCGTTGTTACAGGAGAAAACTTTTTGCCACCTACAAAAGATGTTCAGAATGAAATTTCAGAATGAATTTTAAACAGGCCAATAACATCGAAATAAGTTAATTTAGTAAATTACAACTTCATCAGGAGGAATTTTAGAAGTTCCTAATAGCGTAGTTAATCCTTGTTGTAATTTCTAACTTTCCCAATAATTTTAGCTGACCCCACGTACTATTTCCCTTCCGTCAGCAAACGGAGATTAAGGTATGACTATACTGACGAGTATCAAACTCCGTCAGAGGTGACGCAAAATCATAATTTTAATTTGCTAAAACTTGTTGAACTTTACAAGTTTTAGCAAATTTTAAAAGTCAATGCTGCACGTACATTAATTAACTCAATCTATTACAAACACTATTCGATGAATATGGGGAAGATCGTTACCGTCCAAATCCGTTATTGAAAAGGATGGTGGGGTAGATTTGGGGTTGGGGAACAAGTTAACTTACTATAAATCTCGAACATTGATAAAACTAATTTTCAATACATTTTATTGGAATTTCTGATAAATCGTTTTTTAGCATATTTCTAATATAGCGTACTAAACTCCCATTCTTACCAACTGTAACTCCCGACATCTGCTTTACTCCATTTGAAAATAAAAAATCATTTAACATAGGCATTTCTTTAGGTTCAAATTGGTAAGATTTCGCCTTTGATGGAAACAAAACAATCCCTTGATCATAAACAATATTTGATGGAAACAAAACAATCCCTTGATCATAAACAATATTTGGTGGAAACAAAACAATTCCTTGATCATAATTACTATAGGGAGAAGATTTTATTACTTCTAAAAGCCTTGATGCTTCGAATTCTTGATAATAATTAAATTCAAGAAAAGCGAATTTATTCCCCATTTGCAAACCATGTTTACAAATTGTATTTGTCATAAAAGAATCAAATAATTCCTTTTTAGGAACAATAATTAAAACGTTTTTATTAATGATTTCCATTTTTTTAACTTACGATTTTTGACGAATTTCCAACTCATCATCATCTATTTCCCAGTTTTTATATTCTTCAATTCTATTATCTAAAAAGTTTGATTTACATTTAAGACAATCAAAACGTATTATTAATGAATTTGTATCATAATTTTCAATCAATAAGGAATTATGGCCTTCAATATCTTTTTCGGATAGAGATGCCATAATAGATTGACCGATTTCCTTTGAAATGAGCTTTTCATGATTAGGATATAATTTCTCAAATTCATCAATGTAAAATTCCTTTCTGTTTTTTATATACATGTTACGTGGCATAAGATTTATTTTTTAATTGTAGTTGTTTTTTTGGTTAATATTTCACAAATTTAACATAATTTATTTAAACAATAAGCCTATAAACAAAATTTTTGTTTATAGGCTTATTTCTGCAAAATGAAAATTGTTAGGACTTGACTCTCTTCGCCTTTATTTTGATGGTTTGTGTTGTTACAATTCCACCTGTCAATCCACTAATTAAAAAATCTCCTGCACTGAATTTTGTAATAACTTCACAGTTTCCGTCACCAGGTGTGTTAACACTTGCTCGTCCTAATGGCATTAGTCCCCAAAACAACCAAATTTGTTTTGCTTTTGCATAAGTGTATTCTGTGCCTTTAGTTTCTCTGTAAGCTCCAACGCTTGTTTTTGTTGCCATACATGATGATAATGATGAAGAAATTAGAATTGATAAAATTGCAATAATTGTTAGTGACTTTACTTTTTTCATTTTGAAATGTTTAATTTTTTCCTACTCATCTCGCTTTTCAGTTTCGCGCCGTTTAAATGGTTTCTGAACTCCATTAAAGTTTTGTTTATTATTCTATTCTGTTAATCTCAACGTGTATTTTCTTTCTTCAAGAAAATCAAAGCTTACATCTTTTCTTTTGAAATTTGCCCAATAATAATTTGGGTTTTTATCGCTAACATATTGCATATCTGCATTCTTGATTTCAAATGCTCCATCAGAAACCAAAAATTGAATGTTTCCAGACCAACCTTTAGCATAGTAATAAAAGTGATCATTATCTGATGTAAAATATAAACCAGGATCAATTGTAAAGCCAGGTTCTATATTATACCAACCTCTAGTAACATAACCAGTAAAATTATCACCTTCACTATACCAACCTACTGTAATTGAAATAGGTTCGCTAGTTTCATTTTTAATAGACAATTGAGAATTAGCTTTCAATGCGATGAAGCAAATTGCTATTGTTATTAGTTTTCTCATATTCAAAATTTGATATTATTAAATCACTTACTCTTTTCGCTTTTCAGTTTTTCGCGCTGTTTATTGGTTTCAAGACTCCATTTTTTTAATCACAAGAAATATTTGAAAATACTCGAATCAATTTTGAAGTTTTAAATGTGTCTTCAATGGATTGTTTAAGATTTTGTTTTTTTTCAATTGAAATTATAGAACAGTCAATACAGTAATTCTTCTCACCTTCTTTCCCCCAATTTTTAACTGAAACGGTCAATTTTAAATTGTTACTCTGTTCAAACTCAGAAATCAAACTTTCAAGTTTTTGAATTCCTGTTTTCTCTATTCCAAAACCAATACTGATAAAAGAAACTTTAATATTATTCGTTTGAGATAATTCAGTCTTGTTCTTAATTAACTTTTCTTCTTGTTTACAAGAAAAAAACAGCAATGACAAAAATGACAATAATAGGATTTTCATATCTTTCTTATTTAATAACAACTTTTTGAAGTTTATTTGTTTTTGAATCCAGGCTTCTTATAAAATATGTGCCCGATTGAAGTTTAGATGTTAAATCTATCTTCATACTTAATTCATTATTTTTTTTTAATAAAAACACTTGTTTTCCTAAAATATCTAATATTTCTATGTCAGATGTTTTTCCTTTAAATTCAATAGTAAATTGTCCGTTATTTGGATTTGGATAAAGTCTGAAATTATTTGTGTTTGATTCTTTGATGCCCGAAACATCATCACAACCTATTGAATTTAATAAATCAACTCGTTCACTGTTCAATACAGCCCACATTCTATCAACTTGACCTTCTGTAAACATATTCATGCATTCATCATCTACGTAGTCCATATAGTTCATATACATTTCACCATTTTCGCCAGTTCCACAGCCATTGAAATCATTGTGAGGAAAACTAGGACAATTGTAGTTCGCTTCTTCTGCTGGTTCAGTATCATCAACGAAATCATCACCACAAAATTCATCACCCCAAATATGTCTTAAATTTAGCCAATGTCCAACTTCATGGGTAGCCGTTCTTCCAAGTTCATTAGTAGGCGTTAAATTTCCAATTGTACCAAATGCTGTTGTGCTAATTACAACCCCATCAAATTCAGGATCAGCACTTAAATCAGAAGGAAAAGTAGCGTATCCTAATAAGCCATCTGATAAAGGAAACACCCATAGGTTAAGATACGAATTCGGATCCCAATTATCCACACCTCCAGTTTCTGAAAATTTTAAATTATCTCTGTCAATAAATTCAATTGAATCAGTATAGGTTCGAGTGATTCCATCTGTTTGCTCACCAAATGGATCGACGCTTGCTAAACAAAATTCAATTTCTGCATCTGCGGTATTAAACCAGAAAGGATGGCTTTCATCAAGCGAGTCTGAATTTAGAAGTCTAAAATCTTCATTTAACACATCAATTTGAGAAAAAATTTGCTCGTCAGAAATGTTGTCTTCATCATAGTAATAAAGCACATGAACTACAACAGGAATAGAAATAATTTGTCCATCAATTTTCGTTTGCTTTCTTTCAGAAACCCATTTTTTTGTAAATTTCTCAAGTTCTTGTTTTCTTGTTTCTGCTGTTGGATTTTTTTCTTGATATTTTTTCCACGTTTCCGTCGTAACGCATTTATTCGTTTTCTGAGCATTGATAGAAATTGTAGATAATGCTAAAGCCAAAAATGTTATGTAATATATCTTCATACGATAAGATTTAATTTTTCCTACTCTTATCGCTTTTCAGATACGCGCCGTTTTAATGGTTTCTGGACTCCAGTTTTAAGTTATAATTTTTATCTGCAACAATTTGGGTGGTTAGCCCTCAAAAACCATCCCTTTCCATCTGATAATAATTGTTTTTGACTTCTTCCTTTATTTTTCTGAGCTTTACAATATTTTCTTCAATCAACTCCAATAATTTACTCAATTGAAATGTTCCGTGTCCTGAACCTTCTACATTTTGAGCTTCACTAATTGCAGAAATTGAAATAGCATAATCAGAAAGCGCATTTTTAAATTTTGGAAGATTAAGATTATATATTTTCAACATTTCTAATTCTGGTGAGCTTTGTTGTGCTTTACTCATTTTAACTTTTATATCTTGCAAAATTGATTCATACAATTTATTGTAGTAGCTCTCAGCCTCTTTTGTTGAATTTAAAAGGCAATTTCCGTATTCAGCATTGGATAGCCCTTCTTGGTTTTCACATCTATTCTTCCATGGATAATCTTGAGCATTCAAAAATTGAAAAACAATAATAAATACTACTGTTGTGATTTTATTCATTTTATATGTTATTGATTTTAAATGGTTTACTTAACTCGATTTGCTTGAAAAGTACTTCTTCCAATTTCTCCGTATTTATTACAGCATTGTTGACCTTCTATAAGATTAATCTTTAAAAAATCCTTGGTGTATTCTTCTATTTTAAATTTTCCTGATGCAGAATAATTGTATAACCTTGATTTACCAATTGTTCTAACTTCTATACCAACCCATTTTTCATTCATTGTGATTATTCCCTTAGAATCAATAAACCAATCACCTGAAGTTGACTCGCCTTGGATATAGGCACCGACTCTATCTGAGTATATTTTTTCATTATAGGTTTTCAAAAACGTACTGTTTTCATTAAAAACTATCGTAGAATTATTGTCAAACTTCCAAGTTCCAAACAACATTTCTTTCGAATAACTTGGTGTTGAATTGCTAACTACTGGTTTATTTGTCAAATCAATATTTAAATTACTAGCACATCTAATTATAATATTCTCCTTTATTTGTTTCAATTCTATTGAAATAAGTTCTGTATATTTTTTCTTAGTAAACTTCGATGTCATTTCATTTATATAGCATAGCTCTAATTTTTCACGTTGATTTTCGTTTAGATGAGGATACTTAGAAGCATAATCACTAATATCTTTTGAAAGTTGCTCCTTATCTTGTTTAGTCCATTCTAAAACTTCCTCCTTATTTGTTTCAATAGGGACAGGAGTGTTGTTTTGATTAGTATTTGAAGTTAATTCAACTCCAATATTTTTAGCACAAACTCCTATTTGAGCTTCATAAATTCTCTTTAATTCAATTTCTATTTTGGATGAAAAATCTTGTTTTGTATACTTTTCAGTCGTGGTTGTCATTGCACAAAGCGCTATGCTTTCTTTTTGCTCAATTGAAACATCTCTATATTTTGAACTAATATTCGACAGAAACTCCTGATAAAGGGTATTTCTATCATCTTTCGTCCAAACCTGAGTTTGTGAAATAGTAGTTAATGTTTGGAATAATAATAAGCTGGTCAGTAATAAATTCTTCATCTTTCTCGTTTTTTAAGCAAAGAAAATGAATAAAATAAACCAAATTTTAGGACTTTGTAAACGCTATATTATTACAAATAAGCGCAATAATTTTGAGAAAAACTAAAAATTTTGTGTTTCGTTTATTTTGTCTAAAAATGGCTTTTTCTGACGATCGCTTATGTCTAAAACAACATTATTTTCAAGAATGAGTTGATTTCCATCAATCTTAGAGTAGCGTTTCACTAAGTTTAAGTTTACAAGGTGTGATTTGTGTATCCTAAAAAATGTTTCGCTTGGTAACAGTTCTTCAATAGATTTAAGAAGTTTACTTGTTGTAATTTTTTTTCCATTTAAGAAGTGTATGTGTGTGTAGCTTCCATCTGCTTGACAATACACAATTTCTGATATATTGACTAGCGAAAAACCATCAACATCAGGAATTACAATTTTATTGAACTCGTTTGGTCGATTGGTCATATTTTCAATCAATAATTCGATACGTTGTTCTCTAAGCTCAACTTTTTGTTTTTGCTTAAATTTCAAAATTGCTTCTTGTAATTGTCTGAAATCTATTGGTTTTGTAAGGTAGTCCAAAGCGGAAACACGAAAAGCTTTAATTGCAAATTCTTCGTAAGCTGTGGTGAAAATTGTCTCAAATGTTGGGTTTTTTACTTTATCAAATAAGGTAAACCCGTTTCCCATTGGCATTTCAATGTCTAGAAAAACAATATCAGGCGAAAAACGATAAATCAAATCAACAGCCTCAGCAACATTTTTTCCCAAGCCAACAATGCTAATTCCATCACAATACTGTTGGATGCAATTCACTAAACTTTCTCTTGCAGATTGTTCATCATCCACAATAATAACTTTAATCATTCTCTTTAAATTGAAATTAATAGTTCCACTTTTGTACCTGTTGCTAATTCACCATCTTTTAAATCAGTAATAAATAAATAGAATTTCTTGTTTTCCATAATTGTGTTCAATAATTCAATTCGTTCTGAATTTACAGTTGTTGAAATTGATTGGTGATCTTTTTCTTTCCATTTATTCAAGCTCATAGCTGCTTCTCTTCCTATTCCATTATCTTCAATGGTACATTTTAAAAATGCTTCGTTTTCAAATTCAATTTCTTCAAATTTCACTTGTAGTCTTCCGTTATTTTCTTTGTGCAATAAACCGTGATTTATTGCATTTTCAATAAAGGGTTGAATCAGCATAGAAGGTAATTTTATCGTAGCTGTTTCAAGTAAATCATCAACTACTAATTCAATTTCAAATTTATCCTTGAATCTAACTTTTTCAAAGCTCAAGTATAAATTCAAAAAGTCGATTTCTTTTTCAAGCGAAATTAATTTTTGAGTTGAATTTTCCAAAATCATACGCATCATTTTAGCAAAGTCAGCGAAGTAAATTCGTGCTGTTTTATCATCATTTCCAAGTACTATTTCTTGAATTGAATTGATTGTATTGAACATAAAATGAGGATTCATTTGTGCACGCAAAGCTTTCAATTCAGATTCTGCTAGTTTTTGAAAATTCAACATTTTCGCATTTGTCTCCTTCTTTATTTTATTGATTCTGAAAGTAACCAAGAAATAAATCATTCCTCCGAAAAACAACAAAGTACTGGCAATAAACCAAAATGTTTTATAGAATGGAGGTTGTATTTTAAAATTAAAGGAAATTGTTTTTGAACTAATTCCAGAAGAATTGATTGCTTTTACTTTAAAGCAATAATTTCCTACTGGCAAATTTGTGTAATTTATGCTATTTTTATATGAATTAGTTATCCATTTAGTGTCATACCCTTCTAATTTCCAAGAATATTTTACGTCGTCATCGTCTAGAAAATTAACAGCAATAAAGTTAAATTCTAGATTATTTTCGTAATGTTTAAATATTGGATTTTCAGGAAAATTTGTCCAATTATTCATTTTAAACCGAGAATCTTTAGCTTTAATATTAGAATTATTGACTTTGAAATCTGTAAAATCAATTTTTAGTTTTACTTTTTTGCTTTTAAACTGTTCACTTGAATATTCAAAGATTTTCTCTCCGATACTTATTAATAAACTACCATCATTGAGTTTTAAGATCGCGTTTTGAATACACCCAGTAAAAACCGTATTTTGGGTATTTAAAAATCTGTTTATAGAAAGAATATTTGAATTTTCATCAATGTTTAGTTTTGAAACACCAAACATTGTTCCGACCCATAAAATATTGTTTGTTGAATCATAAAAAGCAGAGCAAATAAAATCATTCGTTAATCCATCAATTTTCGTAAACTGCTTAATTTTTTTATCCTTAATTCTTAAAATCCCATTTCCATAGGTTCCAACCCAAATTGCTCCGTTTTCATCTTCCGTAACTGTTACAAATTCATTGTACACCTCACTTCCTTGTACAGTTTTAAATTTATTATTTTCAAAAGTTACCAATTTATTTAGGTTAGCAAACCATAGTTTTCCTTTGCTGTCAAGTAAAGCACTTTGAGTATATTGTGGTGTAATTTTGTATGGTTTTACTTTACCTTTTTTAACGTTAAGAACTTTTGTTCCAGTACAAACCCAAAATTCATTTTTGTCAACAAATAATACATAGAAAATGCAATCAAGTTCTCCATTATTATCAAGAATTAACTTGAATTTCTTGTTTTCAAAAATATATAATCTCCCACTAAAAGTACCAACATATAACTTGTTGTCATGAAAAGTTAAAGCTGTAATAAACAAATCATTTGGGTCATTCGAGGGTTTAAATTTCTCTGCTTTATCTCCAATTTTTTCGTACAATCCATCTGTTGTTCCTAGGTATAATTTATTGTTTGCACCACTGCACATCGAAGAATAGGGTCCAACTAAATTTTTAAACTTATCTGAAATATAAAAAGGTGATTTTGTCATTTGTATTAAATAGGTTGTTGATGCCAACCAGATATTACCTTGATAATCAATATTTATCTGATGAATATCAGCTGTAACTATGTGTTCTTGTAAATCAATTATTTCAATTTTTTCATCCTCTATTACATACACTTTTGCCATTGAACCAGCTGCAATTACAACATTATCAGAAGTAATTTTAACATCGTAAACAGCATTGTGAGGGATTTGATAATCAAATAATTTATTATTCGAATCAATTCTCAACAAAGAGGTTGTAGTTCCGATCCATTTATTTCCCTTTTCGTCAATTGCAATTGCAGTTGTTTTTTTGTTTTCTAGTTGTTGATTGAGTTTTGAATAAACCCACTTATTGTTAATTCTAACAAAAATTCCATTTCTAGTAGCAACAAACATTCTACCAAGATGATCTTCAGCAATTTGATTCACATAAAAAGTAAAGAACTCATCTTTTTCAAAACACTTTTTTGTTCTATTGTATTTACATAAACCACTTAAACCAAGTGCATAAATTTCATTTTTTTTGGATTTAAAAAACCTTTTAATGTAAAATTCTTTGAAACTGTTTTTTTCTTTTGCTTTAATTGGGATTTTTTTAAATGATTTGCCATCAAATAAACAAAACCCTATCTTGGTCATTATAATAAGATTTTTGTTTTCATCTTCAATTATCCCACCAACTGCATTATCAATTAGTCCGTTCGTTTTATTGTAGTTTGTAAAATTACTTCCATCATAGCGTGTGATTCCATTTACTCCTCCTAACCACATATTTCCCCGAGAATCTTCAAAAATATTATGAGTTTCTGGAGCGCTATACCCAGTTTTATCTGTATATATTTGAAATGTGAATTTTTGAGAAAAAAGTGCGTTTGAAAAGAAATAACAAATAAATAAGATAAATAGAAACGAGAATTTTGATTTTGACATTAGAATAGTTTTTCGGTTGAAATTGTATAAATATACTATTTCAAACATTAAACACGATTCATATCAATGGATTTCGTTTTTGACTTTGTAAACGTATTGGATTTATGAATAAACGTCCTATTTAGTAGTTAAACTTTATTTTGTCATCAAATACAAATAATCGAAAGTCATTTCTTTACTTATACAAATGTGTAATCTTTTAATAAAGCAACTTTTAACTACTGCTCGAAAGACTCAAAAATCATAATAAAAGATTGACTACTCATATATTACCCTTCACTTTAATTAAAACATTTAAGTATTTAACCCTCACTTTAATTGATTTTAGAATATATTTACCCCTAATAATAATAATATACTTCAAGTAATTATCCCTCATTTTAATTATTATTCAAAACTATTTTATACCTTTGATGAAAATTTAAGTTAATGTTTTACAGAAAAATACTTCAAGAATTAGAGGACTGGAAAAACGATGAGTTCAGAAAACCATTGGTAATTCGTGGTGCTCGACAAGTTGGAAAAACAACCGTGGTTCACGAATTTTCTAAACAATACAAGCAATA
>Ga0247844_1009403_pt1 | contig 10205 bp, 6 predicted proteins | sample LaCtaG_FD_192421 | JGI IMG/M metagenome (GOLD analysis project Ga0247844, IMG submission 192421) | Freshwater microbial communities from meromictic Lake La Cruz, Castile-La Mancha, Spain - LaCruzMarch201714.5m_1 | ecosystem: Environmental > Aquatic > Freshwater > Lake | place: Spain: Castile-La...
ACAAACAGGAGATGAAGGTTGAAGGGAAACAGCGGATTTGGAATGAATATCAGAAGGACATTGCAGATGACCATTACTATTTTGCGCGCAGTTGTATCCGGCAAAATTTTTTTCCCGGATCTGAGATAGCATTTCTCAGGATTTTAAGAGATTATCTGAATAAAGATGTATTTGATGATTCCCATCAAACAACATGCACCGGAATAGCCTATCATTCTGCTCTGATTCCTTTTGAAACTACACGGGCTGTCGTGGCTCGTCAGTTTTCCCTCATGAACCAGGCCGGGTACGAAAATTTTATTGCTTCGTGTGTCACCTCCTTTGGTGTTTATTCTGAAGTAATTGAAACCTGGCATCATTTTCCTGAGACTCTTGAGCAGGCCCGGCAGCAGCTGCATGAAGCGACAGGCAGAGATTTTTCCAGCCCGAAGAACCTGGTTCACACCAGTGATATTATCTATAAATACAGGATGGAAATTGCCAGGCAATCCAAATACAGGCTGATCAATCAAAAAACAGGCGAACCATTAAAGGTGGTGGAACACATCGGATGCCATTATGCCAAGATGTTTCCCAAAAAAGGGGTAGGCGGCGCTGAATTTCCGTCGGTCCTTTCAGGTATGATTGAGGCCTGGGGTGGAGCGGTCATTGATTACCCGGAACGCCGCCATTGCTGTGGCTTTGGATTCAGAAATTACATTATTAAGGAAAATAGGGGCTACTCTTTATCGAACTCAAAACTCAAGCTTGACTCCATGGAGCCATATAAACCTGATCTTATTGTGGCCAACTGTCCGGGATGTACCTATTTTTTAGACCGCTGGCAATATGTCATTACTGAAACAACCGGTAAAACCTATGACGCCGAAGGTTATGGAATCCCTGTATTGACTTATGAAGAGATGGCCGGACTGGTGTTGGGAATGGATCCCTGGGATCTTGGGATGCAATTGCACCAGGTTTCCGTTGAATCTTTGCTTGATAAAATGAGCATTCAATATGATCCCGCAAAAAAGCACAGCGGTTATATGAATGAAAAAATCGGAATCCCTGAAAAACCGGAATTCCTGAAAATTTAAGAATGCACCTGCTTGTTGGCATGAAATAAATTTCTTATTTCCGGGAAAAGGTACCATCCATAAAGAACTGCAGAAAGCAGCAGTAATCCTTTCCCAAGAAGACAATAAGAGCCGCAGTAATAGTCGTCTCCAAAGCCTAAAAGACAGGTAACACATCCCAGTATTGCCATCACCAGATAGTCAACAAAAATTACAAGGGGTAATCCGATTACCAGTTTTAAAATGAACGTCGTTTTCATCATTATGAATTATAAGCTGCAAATATAATGAACTTATGTTCGTAATGTAAAGAGCATTACTTATTAATGCTGCTAGTCTTCACAACCTTCATGTTGGTGGCATGTTTGCCCACCATCATTTATTTCACCTTTTAAAAAATTGATAACAACCTCTTCAGCCGGGCCAGTGCATCCCCGAATTACCTCAATGCCTTCAGTATACAGGTGATGGATCGCACCTGCACCGATGTTGCCCGCCAGCATAATTGTAACACCCTCACGTGCTAAGAGTGAACCAATCCCAGATTTACAGCCACATCCTTCATCGGCTTTGATGACAGTACGATTCACTATCTGGTTCTCGGGGTTGACTGTAAATACAGCGTAATTTGCAGAATGACCAAAATGTTCATTTACATATCCATTATGAAATGGGATCGCGATTTTCATGATTGGTGGGTTTAAAATTGTTTATTATCGGCACAAAAATAGACATTTTTTTACAGTTGTGAACAAATGTTCATTAGTTGCGTTATAATTTCAATTGTTCAGCTTTCTGCTAAGCTTTCCTGTTGCCGCTTGAATAAGAAGGGAATCAGTGACTGATTCCTCGATTCATTTTATTAAGAATCCACTTCATGGGGAAAAGCATCGAAACTTTTTTCTGGTAAGCACGATATTCATCTCCGAACTCTTCGACAAGTTTTTGTTCTTCGAGTATGGTGCCCATGATTACATAGATGCTTAGAATACAGTTCACTATTAAAAAAGTAATATCCAGATTGGTTGCCCAGATCAATGGGAAGACAGCTGCTTAAAAAGGATGCCTCACTACACCCAATATTCCACTTGAATTGAGCTTTCCAGTTGCATTAATGAGGTTATGGTTTACTGGTTCTTTAATCTGTTTCAACCCCAAGAAGGTTGACATATCATATTGCCTGGCACCGGCGTAGAATAGAAGCAAGCTGGCTGCAATCATTAGGAACCTGACAGGAAGGAGATAGTTCTCCCAGATAAAGAATGGTGTTTGCCGTATCGAATATGTATATAAAACAACAGGAATGAGTAAAACCAAGGCAACCAGCTTATAGAATTACCTATAGAATTTATATGAATCGCCCAGTTGCCTTTGGAGAAAATTGGTGAATTTTGGAGTTATCATGGCACTGTGCAGGGCTACATAAGAAATCCATATTAAGGCCAGTATAACATATTTCATTGGGCGAAGTTAGGTGAAATTACTTTCCCGGATAGCCACTTTATCAAGTCCTATCCGGCCATGGGAAGGCATCACTTTGTAATCCGTAACCGATATACCGGTTATCGTCTTGAATTGGCTTGAAAGGTACTGCACACTGCTGTAGCCCATCATATATGCGATTTCGCTCAGAGTCAGTTCCCCGTATTCGATGAGTTCTTTAACCTTTTCAATTTTATGGAGGATGGTGAATTTTTCGAGTGTGGTATTTTCGTGTTTTGAAAAGAGGGTTGAAATATAGGGATAGGACATATCGAACCGCTGAACAAGATAGTCTGAATTGCGGACCATGGCGTTATAGGTCGAATTATGGACGAGGTCGATTACGGCTTGCTTAATTTGTTCAACAAGTATTTCTTCCTTGTTAACAATGATCTCAAAACCAAAGCTCTCAATGAGTGATTCAATCTTTTTCATGGATATTCTCTTCGGGTCGTGTGAAAGAATAATTGTGCCAAGCTTAATATCATGGATCTCAATTCCATCTATGGCTAATTCTAGGCGAAGTAAATGGATACAACAGCTGCTGGTCATATTCTTCACCTTGATCGTCAAGGCCGGGAACGTAATCTTTTTCTTCACGGAATATTTACAGTTGTGTTTCCAAGGGTTAGAAAAAATGTTGCGGTATTTTTTACTAAGGGATTAACTTTCGTATAACCATATACATCATTGTATCAATTAATCGGATGCCCGGGAATTATAAAATTAAATTTACTCCATTGTCCAACTTCACTTTCCACCCAGATTTTTCCACCATGTTTCTCAATGAAATCTTTGCAGATAATTAAACCTAAACCAGTGCTGGGTTCACCATCGGTACCTTTTCTGTTTGATGGAACATCAAGTCTGAATAAATTTTCAACCATTGTTGGACTCATACCTATACCGGTATCACCGATTGATATTTCAACTGAACCATCTTTCAATGCCTTTCCTGTAATGGATATCTTCCCACCTTTGGAAGTAAATTTCACTGCATTTGAAACGAGATTCCGGATTACGGACTGAAGGATGTAGCTGTCTTTACTCCAAATTTACAAAAAATTGTTTATTTCACGCAAACGGAGTTGGATTTTGCTGACTTTAAGTAGCGGGTTACCAATGGTGATGAGGCCTGGTAAACTACTTATTTGCGCAGAAATTTGTCAGCTCTGTTCTGGGCATTTGCCCGGATATTGAAAAAGTAAAAAGGGTAATCAAAGCTATGGTAAACTCCCTTCCCGAAAGATTTAGTGTATTTATATAGTTCGTTTGAGTCGGCAGAGGTACAGATCAGCACGCCTTTATTTATATCGACCCTGGCATCAGCATATTGGGGCACCGGTTGAAATTTCGATGTCACCGAATCGGGCATGATGGAACCCAACCCCTCAGCAGTTGATGCTTCTGACTCGGTTCTTGTCCATGTTATCGGATTGATTACAAGACCAACTATAGTTGATACCACTGGATTATGAGGCGGAACAACACTGGGAGCCTGAGTGTTATAGGAGATAATTACACCTGTGTCATCGGGGCCCCGTGCAAATTTCAAATGAGGATTATTGGTCAGGTAGGTTGCAGTTACCGGATAACCGATAACGTAGGCGGCAATCATACGCTGATAAACCTCCGGGTTGTCTCTCATGTATCCTGAAAGCAAATGGATCAAAACATTTGAGCCTTGTGAATGTCCTGCCAGAATGAATGGGCGACCCTGATTGTAATGTTGAATATAGTATCCGAAGGCTGCAACGGCATCTGATGTTGGGATACCGCCGATTACCTGCTCCCGTTGATCTTCCGGTAAACTTAACGTATAATTGGCATCGGCTTGCCGGTAATAGGGTGCGAAAACATTTGCAAAAGTTTCAAAAGCCGTTGCCTGGCGTGCAAATTCCGGGGGTGCACCTGCCAACATGGAAGGGTTGTCGATGTTGCATATATTCGGAGCAGTTGAATCAACCTTTTGCCAGCAAGTCGGATAAAGATAAAAAACATCAACGGCCATGATCGGGGCAGGTATAGATAACCAATGAGCAGCTTGCGAATAATCAGTAGCTATGGCCACTGGCTGGGGCGCATCATCTTTCTTGCAACTACACCAAAAAGTTGAGACCAATACGGATGCCATCAATGGATAAATCCAATTTTTGTTTTTAGTGCTCATGTAGTCTGTTTTAAAGCAAACTGTTAAAAAATTTCTTATTTCTGGGATGTGCCGATTGTTTTAATTTGCAGGGTAACGTATCACATGCAGCCGCAATGCCGTTAGCGATCCAAATATACAAACTTAAAAGGGAAGCCAATTCAATCTTATAAAATTGCAGCCGGCCTATTTAATCCATTAAAATTTACTTACCAGCCGCCACTTTATGAAGCTAAGTTTAAGAATTATGAGATCGTTGATGGAAATCTTAATTGGAACGACTATGATTTGATTTTTCCAATTGAAGACCTGTACGAAGGAAAACTTTAAAAATCAACCTGACACAACTTAAGGACCTGTGTTTCAGTTTACTTCAGGATTATTATTCAGTGAAATATTTTCGTATCAACCCTTGAAGCTCAGAATTGCTGATTGGTTTGTTGATATAGTCATTGCACCCCGCCTCTATGGCCATTACGCTGTCAAATTTAAGGCTGAATGATGTTTGTGCAATAATGACAATGTCCTTGTTAAATTGACGAATCTGATGGGTGGCTTCATAACCGTTCATTCCGCCTAAGTTAATATCCATCAGAACCAAATCAATATCAGGATTATTACGGCAAGCCTGCATGGCATCAACTCCGGTTTTTACATGTAATACTTCATAGCTGTATTTATCGACCATCGCAGAGATGAGGGAAGCTGATATTTCATCGTCTTCGGCAATTAATATTTTTATGCGTTTAATTTGATCTTCTTTGTCTTCTTCTGAAACACCATGTAAAATAACTTTTTTTATCAGCACTTCAGCATGGTTGGGGATGGTAAAATAAAACGCGGAACCCTTTCCCTCTTCGCTTTCCACCCATAACTTACCGCCGTGCTTTTCAACGAACTCTTTGCAAAGGAGTAATCCCAACCCGCTGCTGGGTTCGTTTTCGGTGCCTCTGCGATTGGTTTGAACATCGAGCCGGAATAAATCGTGAACCATTTCAGGGCTCATGCCCATACCGGTGTCACTGACTGAAATTTCAACTGAATGGCCGGGAACTGACTTTGCTGCAATGGTGACTTTTCCTCCTTTAACGGTGAACTTCACGGCATTGGAGACCAGGTTGCGGATTGTTGAGGAGAGCATATACTCATCGGCAAACACTTTCAGATCGGCCTGGATTTCATACCTGATTTCAACCCCTTTTTTGTCAGCCAGATCAATTGCCGGGCGCATACGTTCATTCATTATGGACATCAACAAGATTGATTCAGGATTAAAGATGAGGCCGCCCTGTTGCATTCGTGACCACTCCAGCAGGTTTTCGAGCAGGTTGAACAGATTGGTCGCGGAGTCCCGCATGCTCCCAGCCATTTTTTGAATTTCCTCCTGTGTCAAACCTGGTAATTCCTCAGCCATCAACCTTGTCAACCCTAAAAACCCATTGAAAGGGCCGCGTAAATCGTGGGAAATGATGGAGAAGAATTTGTCTTTTTCGGCGTTGATCTTTTGTAAGTTATCTTCGCTCGCTCGTAGCTTTTCATCGGCAAGCTTCTGGACAGTAATATCCCAATTGGTACCTATCATACGGAGTGCCTTCCCTGAGTCATCGCGTTGAACAACGGCAAGCGCTCTGATATAGCGGATAGTTCCATCGGGCCAGAGAGCCCGAAACGCTGTGTTAAACTCTTTTTTGCCGCTGATCGCCATTTGAATTTCCTGGTCACCCCGTAACACATCGTCAGGATGAAGACCTTGCTGCCAGGCTTCGTAAGCGCCGCTGAAACTCTTTCTGTCAAGGCCATATAGTGCAATCATCTGATCGTCCCAAACGAGAACATTGTTGTCGATATCCCAATCCCAAATACCCACACCACCGGCAGTGGTAGCCAATGCCAGACGTGTAGCGGTTTGTTCCAGTTCTTCCTCAATTTGCTTTCGGTCTGTAATATCCCGGTAATTCAGTAATACGCCTTGAATAAAGGGATCATTCAAAAGATTGGCCGCTGTAAGTTCTATTGGCTTATAACTCCCATCTTTACATAGATACCGGAATTCAAATGTTTTTACCGAGTTCTCATTCTCCAGTAAAGAATAAAAGACTTTTCCAACACGGTCCAGATCATCCGGATGGACTGTTGAAAAACCGCTGGTGCCGACACGATCTTCAGGCAGCCATCCAAACCATTTTTCGATATTCGGGCTTTTATATGTCATAATGCCATCTGCCCCCATAATGCCGATTACGTCTGATATATTGGATGTCATTGAAGTGTATCTGGCATGGCTCCGCTGTAATTTATCCTCGGACTGCCTGCGCTCTGTGATATCGCGCATGGCAGCATGAATGCACGGTACTCCATCGTACATAATAGGTGTTCCCTGTACTTCTACATCTATGATCGTTCCATCGAACTTGATGTATTTTAACTCGGTCAACGGTGCATTGATGCCATCATCAATCCCCCTGCGTATTCGATCCAGCACAATTTGATGGCAATCAGGATGAACCCGATCCAATACTTTAGTTCCAACAAAATCTTGCGCAGATGATGCGCCAAACATTTTAATGGCTGCGGGATTGACATAAATTATTTTCAAATCCCTGTGAATGACAATCGAATAAGGTGCCCACTCCACAACGGCACGGAAACGTTGCTCGCTTTGTTGCAATGCAGTCACAATCCTGCTGTCGGTGATGTCAACCATGCTCACCAGACATTGTTCTCCATTTTCGTTAACGATGCCCGTAAGATGAACAAACATCGGCAAGTTTCCCCTGGTCGACAGGGTTACATCACAGGACTGATTTGCCTTGCTGCTAAAAACCTTATCCAGAAACAGATTGAAAATCGGTTTTGTGTCGTCGGAAACGAAAACACCAAAACGTTTGTCTGTTAATTGAGCGCGAGCTTTGCCAAGCATCGTTGCCCCGCTAAAGTTGACCTCGGTAACCGTTCCTTCATGGGAAAGTGTAAAATATCCTGAAGGGGCGAAATCGTACAATTCAGCATATTTTTTGGCATCAGTTTCAGCTTTTTCTTTTGCACAGGAGAGCTCTTTGTTTTGCAGTTTCAACTCTACCTGGTGCACCTCAAGCTCAAACCCGAGTTTGATCGCTTTGTTATTTGCACTGATTAACTCTGCCTGCAATTCAATTTCTTCTTTTGCACTGATTAATTCATCGGCTCGTTTTGTTTTCTCTTCGTTTTGAAAGGCAAGCTCCTCAATAAGTTTCAGAATTTTGGATTCTGCTTTCTTTCTCAGAAGTTCTTCTGCTCTTTGGCGAAGGATTTCGGATTCGGATTTGTTATGGGTGATATTCATGAACTGCTGCGTATCATTATAAGTTAGAATAATGGTGATTTTGACATCAAAAAACATGCCAAATTATATAAATAACTGTATATCAATAATTTGATATTGTATAAATAGAAATATGAAAATAAAAAGATTACGAAATCGTAATGCGCCTTCCGAAATCGTAAGGTTTTCAATCGCGTGAGCAACAGAATGGAAGCGATATCATCTTCGACAATTAATATTTTCATATTTTCAAGTTGATCGGCTCTGTTTTCTATAAAACAACATTCGTTTTACATCTTATGCTTTCGGATTAGTTGGTAACGTAAAATAGAACACTGAACCTTTTCCTTCTTCGCTTTCAACCCTCAACTTTCCACCATGTTTTTCGATAAACTCTTTGCAGATGATCAAGCCCAGTCCGGTGCTGGGTTCGTCTTCGGTGCCTTTGCGGTTGGTTTGCTCATCAAGGTGGAAAAGATTTTCGATCATGTTTTTATTCATTCCGATCCCCGTATCGCTGATGGATATTTCAACTGAATTATCGCTATCAGACTTCGCTGCAAAGGTGATAATGCCTCCTTTGTGGGTGAATTTCACAGCATTGGTGGTCAGATTGCGGATGGTTGATCCAAGCATATACCGATCGGCATAAACTTCTATATTTTCAGGGATTTTATGTCTGATCTCAATTCCCTTTTTGTTAGCCGGTTCTAATACCGACTTTAAGCTCTCCTCCCCGAAGGACTTCAATAGAAATGTTTCAGGCTCAAAAGCAGTAACACCTCTGCGCATGCGCGACCACTCCATAAGGTTTTCAAGTAATCCGAACAGATTGGTAGCGGAGTTCCTCATACTCACGGCTATCTTTTGAAGTTCTTTTAATGAAAAGGTATCCAGCTCCTCAACCAGCATGCGTGTAAAGCCCAGGAAGGCATTGAAAGGGCTGCGCAGGTCGTGGGCAATGATGGAAAAGAATTTGTCTTTTTCGGTATTGAGTTTTATCAGTTCCTCGTTTTTAAGGTTTATTTCTTTTTCAGCCTGCTTTCGCTCCGTGATATCCTCAATCATGCAGAGATGTTGCGGATGTGCTTTATCGGCTATATCAATCGGAGCGATCGTCATATTGATCCACACTGGATGTCCGTCGTGGGGGAAATACCGTTTTTCCATCCGGAACCCGGGTATTTTCTTAGCATTTAATAAGGCCATTTTATCTAAATCTTCCTGAATATCATCCGGGTGCGTGATACTCATCAAGTCAATTTGGTAAATTTCTTCAATTGTTCTACCTGCAATTTTAGCAAACATCGGATTAACTTCATTGATTAACCCCGTAAATGAATCAATCAGCGCAATACCCAAGGGCGCTTCCAGGAACAGCTTTTTAAACCGTTCCTCACTTTCGCGCAGGGCTTGTTCGGTTCGCTTGCGCTCGACAATTTCAATTCTCAACCGTTGCATGGCAAGGGCCAGTTCTTCGGCCTGCGCCTCTGTCTCAACATGCAGTTTGGTTTGTTGCATTTGGAATGCAAAATTGCGGAGTTGTTTAATTTGTCTCTCCTGAAGATCCTTTTTAATCTCTCGTTCCAGTTTTTTAGCCGATTTGCCAGGTCCATTGACAGGAGGGAGATTTTCAGCAATATAGGTCCGGTACGCCTCTTCCATCGATCGCACCTTGGCAACGGCTCCCCAGCGGTCATAACATACATAGGCTTGCTGCCAGTAGACTTGCGCAAGACGATCATTTCCAAGTTTCTGCCAAAAACCATAGGCCCGCTCGTTGGTCATGCCCTCCCATTGGTGAAAATTGCCGGACTGAGCTGCTTCAATGGCCATGTCAAAAAGCTGTGTTGCTTCACCCTGTCGGCCATCAATTCTGGCCAGTTCTGCAGTAGCCAGCAGGTATTTATGTTTGAAATTTTCAGGGCAGTTGTCGGCCCAGATACGAAGCCTGCTTATCATCGGGTCAAGTTCCTGCCGCCATTTGGTTTGTTGCTCCTTATCTGCGTTTGAGTAAAGTGCTGTGAGAATCAGAACACGTGCAAATAGATGCTCGGGCCAGGGTAAAAGTCCCTGAGTTCCTACTGTAGGGCACCTCTAAAAACCAATTGTTAATATATACAACTGATTGTTAATAACATAACCATGCTTATGTCATTGGATTTTCTATATTTGCTGTAGAAAAAAGCAAGCCATGAAAAACATAAACCCTCTC
>Ga0247844_1009411_pt1 | contig 10202 bp, 9 predicted proteins | sample LaCtaG_FD_192421 | JGI IMG/M metagenome (GOLD analysis project Ga0247844, IMG submission 192421) | Freshwater microbial communities from meromictic Lake La Cruz, Castile-La Mancha, Spain - LaCruzMarch201714.5m_1 | ecosystem: Environmental > Aquatic > Freshwater > Lake | place: Spain: Castile-La...
CGTGGTTAGCGCTGGCTTGTGGAATCACCACCTGGCCTCGCGGGCCTGCAACCCATCCTGAAGACAGGAGTCAGCGCCACCTTCTGCCCGCGTTCATCCCGTTTCTTATCCGAGAACAAGTCTAATGGCTGGAGGAGAAGCGCTCCGCCATGTTGAACAAGTAATTTGTCCACACGCCGAGTTGCTTGCCATCTCCGAGTGGTGGTGACCGACTGATGCCTCTCTCACGAGCCAGGGTGGACTTTGCTCAAACCCATCGCATCCCGGAGTTCCTGCAAGCGCCTCGGTAGCCGCCGCAGATAGTTCGGCGTTGAGGAGCTTTGGTGAGAACTTGCACAGGAACTTGGATGGAGCTTCAACGAGCAAGCAACTCCACCCGCAGATCTCTCATAGACAGTCCAAGCTGCCCACGGCTTCCCTGCGGCGCAAAGACCTCGGGGTTGATGTTGAAATGGATGAGCTGGTAGTCGCGTGGGTCTTCGGAGGCGGTGGCGAGTTTGGGCATGGCTTTCTTCATTGCGAGGAGAGCGGCGCGGAGTTCTGTGGAGCTGACCCGGACTTCAAACTTGCGGTAGGTGGTGAAGGTCGTGTCTGCAAACAACGTCGAGTCTGGCCCCGGATGCATCCACTGGCTTTTGCGATTGAGCGCGGAAAACAAGATAGGCAATTGCGTGCCACCTTCCCAGTGGTCCACATGCACGATGTCAGGGAAGTGAGCCTCGCCTCGCGGATCGAAAACCGTGGAGGCAAGCCAGAACTGCTGCTGCGAGCGCTGGTCGCGGAGGAGGAAATTTGTGGTGATGTAAACCTCCGCCTTGCCCTCGCGTGAAGCGGTCGGCACTTTGAGTTCGAAGCTCATGGAAAGCTCGTGCGTCGCATCGCGGAACGGCAGCGGCGCACGCTTCATGTCCCACCACCAGTAAGCGGGCGTGATGGGCAGCAAGGAGCCCAGCGCAGGCCGTGGATGATCGGAATCCATCCAGATACCGACCTCGCGGCCATGCGCCTGCACAGCAGTCGTGTTGGCGTCGGACAGAATGCCAAATTGAAAACCCTGCGGCACCTTTAGCCCGGTGAAGCCGTTCGCATCCCATGTTTGCAACACCAGCGGCGTGGTTTTGCCATAGTTCCCCAGCCGCACATGGAACCGCTCGCTGCCTGGAAGCACTTCGCCGATCACGCAGGCGTCGGAGGCCTTGGCATCATTGATTTCAGGCTGACGGAAGATCGTGATCGAGAATGGCTCACATGCGAATGCCGCGGTGAGGATGCATTGCGATAATAGGAGGAGGGCGAGTTTCAAAACCGGGTGGGAGTATTGGGGTGGCCGCGTTGGTATCACCAAGCCTTGGGAAAGCCCGCCAAGGCGAGAAGCAGCAGAGACAGCACGAGGACGATAATGCCGATGAGTCGAGTGGCACCAATGGCTCGTGGCGTGGAAGCACTCTGGTCTTCCCACCAGTCGCGGTCACGGCTGGCGAGCGAGTGGCGGGGAGCCACGGCGGCGATCAGCGCCACCAGTGCGGCACCCCAAAGCCACTCGGGCGGAATGAAGTCGGTGATCATGATGATTCAGGGTTTCGATTCGATGAACGTATGAATGCCTTCCGCGATGCCAGGAAAAGCGGCCATGCTTTCCCAGTTGAAGATGCAGACGTAGCGGCAACGCGGATCAGAGAGAGTTTTCGTCAAAGCATCGCGCCAGGCCATTGCATCGCCGGAGGACAGCCAATATTCGCAGGCGGCCCATTGCGGAGCGTCGGAGCGTGCGAGATTGCGCTGCACGCCGGTGTCTTGCCGCAGATCGGCGGCGTGCTTGTAAAAGCTCCACGCTGGGCAGGCGTGGGGATTCACCGGCGCATCGTAGAGCAGCTCTCCATCCTTCCAGCCGACGCCGTGGGCGAAGAGTTTCTCTCGCGGCACGCCGAGCTGCGCGGCCTCGCGGCAGAGCGTGGCGAGATAGTGCTGGCACACGTCGCGCAGGTCCGTCTCGATGATGCTGCCGCTGCTGCGAATGCCGGAGGTCTTCACCGCTGCAAAGCCGATCTGCGCCCGACCACGCGAGAGCACGTTCTCCGCATCGAAGGGCCGCACTGGATCATCCACCGCAGGCTTCGCGAGCAACTCATTGCCGCCTTCATAATGATAAGCGCTGCCGCCGATGGAGGTCTCGTGCCCGAGCTTGATGCCGATGAGCAGATGCTTCTTCTCCGCTGGCAACTTGCCATGCCATTCCAGCACGATGGGTACTAGCCGACGCAGCTCCGCTTTGCAGGCCTCGACATAGCGCGGACTCGCCAGATTCGGCTGCGGCAGCACACGCACCTGCTTACCCCAGTCACGCCACGCGATCTTGATCGCCTGCTCGGGCGTCCAACCGGTCCATTCCACGTTTTCCCGATTCGCTGGATCGTAGCCGGGCTTTGTCGCGTCCCACCAGTTCCAAAGATCAGGCCGCGCATCCCACCAGTGCTCCGTGTCGATCTGCACCACGACGGGCGTGCTCGTCTGCTCCGCCGCATCCAGAAACACCCGCAGCGCCTTCTCCGTCGTCTCCGGCGGAGTGCGGAAAACGGAGAAGATATGACTCACCGCTGTCTGCACTCGCTTGTCCGCCGCATTCGGAAACTGAGCGAGCACTTCGTCGAATGCCTTCCGCCCGAGCGACTCCGGCTCGCCCTGATACATGCCCTGACCTGGCGCACGATTGAAGACAATGTATTGCACCGGCTCGGCGGCTTGAAGGCCAACTCCACAAAGGAAACCAATGAACCAGCGAGCCATCATGGCTTTGAAATCCCTCCCACCCATGAAGCCGCTGGATAAACACGAAGAAACTCCAGCGCTGATGCAGTGAAGGTTTCAGAGTTCGTTTCCGGCACGGCATGTTCGGGAGTGTGTAGCCAGCTTTCGATGACGAGTGCGTCCGGCTTTGCGCCGGATTCGTGATAGGCTTTGGTGGCCTGGTGCATCATGCCATCGCGCCAGAGCATGGGCGAGGGAGCTGCTTTGACGAGGCGCGGTTGATTGGCGGCCCAGAAGATCATGTGGAAGTCGATGCCTCGGGCGCGGCACATGGTTTCGATGTGCTTCACCTGCTCCCACGAGCCGAGTTTTTTCTGCTCCATGAGATCCCAGTCCACATCGAGCCGAAAGAAGTCCAGTCCACGGATGTCCTGCGCGGCGCAGCCTCGTTGGATGGCATTGACGGCGGTCTCGATTTCATCGGGGTTCAGCGCGGGATAGGGCTCGATGTCGCCGAGTCGTGAGTCGGGAAAGGCCTTCCGCATCATGGCGATGTATGACACGGTTTCGGCTACGCCATACGCGATGCGGTGAGCGGCATCGGGGTCGTTCTTCACGGAGCCAATCAACTCCACCGCAGGTGCCACAGGCACTGTGCCGCCGGAGTTCGGGATGACGTAGCGCACGGCATAGATGGGCTCATCAAAGGCAAACCAATCCACCTTCTTCATGCCGAGCGATGCGAAGCGTGTCGTGAATCCCTGAAGCTGATCGAACGCACTCTTGGCCTGGAGCGGCTCCGGCAGGCCCCAGTTCGCGGCTTTCACGACCGGCACCTCCAAGCCAAAACCGAGCTTCCACTTTGCGATTCGCGCAAACAGGGCGCGGATGTCATCATCGCTGTGATGCACGTTCAACAACCACGCATAGGTGCCAATGCCGCGCACCTGACTGCGGAGCGTCTTCCACTCATCCCCACGCTGCACCAACTCTCGCAAGCACTGCCCGTTCCCCGGCCACGGCGGGGGAATAATCCAGACCTCGGGAGCGGTGCCTGATTCGGCAGCGATGGCACGGGGAGAAAGGTCACACAACAGCGACAGGGTGATGAATAGGATGAATCTCATGGCTTAGGGGCAGGCTGCGGTGTGGTCTGAGAGAGGAACCCAATCAACTGCTTCAAGCTCTCCTTCGCCTCACCGGGCTGGGTGCCAGCGGGGACTTTCGTGCTATCGCCGAGTTCAAAGGCGCCTGCGGGCAGGTTGAAGAAATACCACGCAGGCTCGAACTGGATGAGGCGGCAGTCTTTATCGAGGGCGCTCTGGGTCCAGGCGATGATCTCCTCCGGCTTGGTATCCATATAAGTAAAATTGTGCAGCCAGCTTTGATTCGAGAGGCCGTAGCCTGCGGCTCCGTCTTTGGGGAAGGGCTCGACGGCGGTGTGCCAGGTGTTGAGGCGTGGGACGGAGCCTTCGTTCGGCTCGTTGTTGTTGTAGGTCACGGTGACGACGCCGGGATGCTGGCGCAGCAGCGCTTTGACCTGCTCGGTGTAGTTCGGCATCTCCTTGTCCCACGGCGAAAAGGGCATCCAGCCGAAGTCGGCCCACTGCACAAACATGGCGTGCTCTTTGGCGAAGCGGATGAAGCCCTCCGCGAGATCTGGGCGAAAAAAGGTGTCGGCGGGCAACTTGTCACCAGGGCGCTTCAGTTCCGGGTTCGTCGTCTTCATCGCCCGGATGCCGTAGTCCTGACCAAAGATTTCCATGAAGCGCAAACCGACGAGCCACGCTCCATACGACTCTTTGAAGGCCGCAAGTTGCTCCCCGGAAATGGATTGCCCATGACTCGAATCAAACGGTGCATTCGCCGGACCATTCGCGCCGAGCTTGAAGCTGTCTGAGGAATAACATCAAACACAAACGGCATCTTCTGCGCCGCCAACGCATTCAGCATCAGCTTCAAACGCTGCTTGTCCTTGATCATCGGATTCAGCAGCACACTCACCTCATACTTCGCCCGCAGCGGCTCCAGCGCAGTCACCATTCGATTCAATACCGCCACATCGCCATTCGCGACGATGCCGTTGCCGAAGCCTTGGTCGATGGAGAAGACGAGGCGCGTCTTGGGCTCCACCGCTTGTGAATAGAGGCTGCCAAGGAGCACTAAGATACTGAGATTGAGATACATCATTTGCAGAACTTACGCTCACAAGGAGTCGGATTCGCGATTGAATCGTGTCAGTGCTCGCTTCTGGCGCGAGATAAAATGAAATTTGAGAAAGAATTCTGTTAGCGCATGCTTTCTATATGTGCATAGATTTCTAAATTTAGAAAAATGCCAGCTACACGACCCATCAAACGCAAAGTGGTTTCCCCCGTTCACGATTCCGGTTTCAGCACGCCGAGTCTCGATCGTGCGCTCGCAGTCATGCAATGCATGGGCGGTCAAACTTCGGGACTCACGCTCTCAGAGATCGCGGCCAAGGTTGGGCTCTCGGTGAACTTCGTGTATCGCGTCACGCAGTCGCTCGTGGCGCATGGGTATGTGGTGCGGGATGCGGAGAAGCGCTTCAGCATCGGCGCGCAGATGCTGGCGCTGTGCCAGCCGGTGATGGATGATGTGCCGCTGGCGGAGGCGGCACTTCCGGCGATGCGCTGGCTGAGCGAACAGACGGGCGAGGCGGCGCATCTGGGCATCATCAGCGGTCATGAGGGCATCGTGCTGGAGCGGGTGATCGGGCGGGCGATGATCAAATTCTATGTGGAGCGTGGCACGCGTTTCCCACTGCACACGAGCGGTCCGGGGAAGGTGATGCTGGCCTTCATGCCGGAGGCGAAGAGGGATGAAGTCATCGCAGGCATGAAGTTTGAGCGTTTCCAGCCGTGGACGATCTCGAATCGCAAGGACTTCCTCAAATGCCTCGACGACGTGCGAAAGCAAGGCTGGGCGGTGGATGCTGGCGAGCACTTGGAAGGCCACCATTGCCTCGGCGCTCCCATTCTCAACTCGGAAGGAAACGCCATTTCCAGCCTTTGGATCACCGGACCTAGCCAGCGCCTTTCCGAAGAGCGCATGGTGAAACTAGCATCCGTGGTGAAGAAGGCAGGCGCGATGGTCACGGCAGCGCTCAATCCTGCAAAGGCAAAACCATGAAGCCACTCCTCCTCATTCTATTCTTTGCCGCCTCTCTTCATGCCGAGGAGCACTACCTCCTCGCGGCGGACACGCAGGTCATCGAGATCGACCGTTCCGGCAGGGTCACTGCTTTACTGAAGCATCCAGGCCATGGCGGCATTTACGATGCGGCGCGGCTGCCGGATGGCGGCATCGCGTATGCGCACAGAGGTGGTTTGGCGGTGTTTGATGCGGCGAAGAAGATCGTCATGGATCACAAGGCCGTTGCAGGTGCGAAAGGCGCGGAGGCGAACAGTCTAGCGGTGTTGGAGGGCGGGAAAAAGTTCGCGCTCATGGACAGCGGCGTGAATCAAATCCGCATCGTGGATCGCACGGGCAAGGTGGTGAGCGAGACGCCGCTGCCGGATCTCAAGGATGATCCGCTGCACTTTCGCTATCGCATGATTCGCGAGGTACCGGGTGCCAAGGCTTTCTGGGTCGGCCAATACGCCCGCAAAACGGTGCTGAAGGTCGAAATCGGCACGGGGCGTGTGTTGCAGACCATTCCGCTCGATCCGCTGCTGAAGCCATCGCCGACGGTGAAGAAAGCCTTCGCCACCTTGCAGGATGCGGACGGCTCGTTGTGGATCGCCACATCCACGGGATGCCAGTTGCTGCATGTGGATGCGAAAGGCCAAAAGCTCGGCTGCTGGACGAAGGAAGACCTCGGCCTGCAATGCCGCTACCTGCTCGGCATGTCACGGCTCGCTAATGGCAACCTGCTCATGGCCTGCGGGGATTATCACATGCAGAAAGCCGACGAAGGCCGCGATCTGTTGGCGGAAATCGACAAGGCCGGAAAAGTCGTGTGGAAGCTCACGCGAGATCAGTTGGTGAATCAGATCAACGGCGTGATCGACAAAGGCAGCGGCCTGGAAGATCTGCACATCACGAATGTTCATGTCTTTGACCTGCCCGCTCCAAAATCAGCCTCCGCGAGCTCGTTGCACAGCTTCATTGATCAGCATTGCATCGACTGCCATGACGACAGCGTCGCGAAGGGCGACTTCGACATCACCGCGCTGCCTTTTGACCTCAGTCAGGCCGACACACGAAGCCGCTGGACGCGAGTGTTTGACCTCATCGACAAAGGCGAGATGCCGCCGCCGGAGAAGTCCAAGGTCAGCGTGGAGGAACGGCAAGCCGTCATCAAAAAACTCAGCGCCGACCTGTTGGCGGCCACGCGGGCGTACGCAGCGAAGAATGGTCGTGGCCCGGTGCGGCGGCTTAATCGCGTGGAGTTTGAAAACAACCTCCGCGTGCTGCTGAAACTGCCGGACCTCGACATCCGCGACAAGCTGCCCGAGGATCGCGATGCGCACGGCTTTACAAAGGTCTCCGCGTTGCTCGACATGTCCCACGTGCAACTCGATGCCTATCTCGACGCCACCGAGACCGCACTGCGCACGGCGATGGCAGGCCCAAAGCCTCCCGCCGCACCCGTGACGCAGCGCTTTACCGGAACAGAGCTTTTTCCAGGCCTGAATACCTTCGGTGAACGCGAGGCGATGTTCTTCGCGAGGGACAATCGCCTGGTGCCCATCACGGCGGCGGAACTCAAAGCGATGACGCCTGAGCAGCGCCGTGATCCCAGCTTGGAAATGGCGCTCTTCCGTTCCGCCACCTGGCCCTATTTTGGTTATCCGCCCGGCTTCCGCGCCAAAGAAAGCGGCGCGTATCGCGTGCGGTTCAAAGGGCGTGCGGTGCGGCAGGTGCGTGACTTCCGCATCGTGCCCGCGCATGAACCTGTGGCGATGAGTTTCCGCGCCCGGCAGCCATCCGGCCCCGATGTCTCCGGCGATGTGCGTGAGACCGGCGGCTGGATGGATCTGCAACCGGAGGCGCGTGAGTTTGAGACGACGATTCATCTCAAAGCCGGCGAAACCTTTGAATACAGCCCGCTCGGATTGCCCGTGCCCTTCATCCGCACCGATGGCGGCTTCTTCTATGATTACCCGCCGATTCCGCCGGAGGGCCATCGCGGCGTGGCGATTCAATGGCTCGAAGTCACTGGACCGATTCGCGAGAAAGCCTGGCCGCCGCCCTCGCATCACGTTTTGTTTGATGAGGTGAATGCCGCGCAAAGCACCGCCGCCGATGCCCAGCGCCCCTTCCGCCGTTTCGCGGCCAGCGCTGCCTTGCGCCCGATGAACGAGGAAGCGTATCAGCCCTTTTTGAAGCTCATTCAGTCCAAAATGACCGCTGGGGCCGGTTTTGCTGATGCGATGCTCGCGGGCTATCAAGCGCTGCTTTGCTCCTCGCATTGTCTTTATCTCACCGAACCGCGAAAAGACGCGGCGGATGCTCATTTTGCCATCGCGAACCGTCTCTCGCATTTTCTCTGGAACTCACGACCCGATGACGAACTGGCCCAACTCGCGAAAAATGGCCGTTTGCATGACAAAGCCGTGCTACAGGCACAAACCGAGCGCCTCATCGCCGATCCGCGCTTTGAGCAGTTCGTGCGCACCTTCGCCGAAGAATGGCTCGATCTGCGCAAGCTCCGCCGCGACATCCCGGACGAGCGTTTGTATCCCGAGTATCGCAAGGACGACTACCTCGTGGACTCCATGGAGCACGAGACGCAATCCTTTCTCCGCGCCATGATTCGCGAGAACCTGCCCGCGAGCACCGTCATCGCCGCTGACTTCACGTTTGTGAATGATCGCCTCGCCGCGCACTACGATCTGCCGCGAGTGATCGGCTCCGCCATGCAGCGTGTGAGTTTGCCCAAAGGCAGCCCCTTTGGCGGACTCCTCACCCAGGCCGCGCTGATGAAACACACCGCCAACGGCACCACCACCTCGCCCGTGCTGCGCGGCGTGTGGATCATGGAAAAACTGCTCGGCCAGCCGCCGCCACCACCGCCCAAAAGCGTGCCCGCCGTGGAGCCGGACATCCGCGGTGCCACCACCATCCGCGCCCTGCTCGCGAAACACACGGCGTCGAAAACCTGCGCCTCCTGCCATGCGAAGTTTGATCCTGTCGGCTTCGCCATGGAGAACTTCGATGTCATGGGCGCATGGCGGGATCGCTATCGCGGCATGGAGCGCGGCGAAAAAATCACCGGCATCGATCCCGCCGGCCATCCCTACACCTACTTCGTCGGTCAGCCCGTCGATGCCTCCAGCAAGCTCCCTGGCGGAGAAACCTTCCGCGACATCCACGAGCTGAAACGCCTCCTTGCCGCCCACCCGCGCCAACTCGCCAAAAACCTCCTCGAACACCTCGTCCTGCACGCGACCGGTGTGCCCGTAGGATTCGCCGATCGCGAAGAAATCGAGGCGCTGCTCGATGCGTGCGCGGCGGGTGGCTTTCGCGTGCGGGATTTGGTGCACGCGCTTGTGGGGAGTCACATCTTCACCGGAGGGACTGACAAATGATCCGCGTCGTCTCACCAGATGCCAAAGGTCGGCTGCCACCTGCCGTGGACACCTCCCCAATGGACGTAGCACTGCGCCTCGATGCCGAAGGCATCCCAGCCACTAGCCGGTGGTTGAGGAGCGAAGCGACGACCCCACCGGACGCGCGCGTGGAAATGATACGCATCCCGGAGGGATGCCAGCCAGACAGCGCCTCAGTCCAGAAACCGATCTTCGTATTTCAAGCCCGCCTTCTTCAAAAACTCCACCAACTCCTCCCGAAACGACTTCACGCGATGATGATCGGCTTGGTTCGCGATGTATTTCTGCACCTGCGGCCTCACCGTCGGGCTCACGGTGAAGGCACCGTAGCCTTCCTGCCACCCAAACTCCCGCAGCTTGATCTCCTCATGCACCCACACGGACGAAGCCTTCTTCAATTCCCTCATGAAGTCGGCGAGGCAATGCATGGCCTTCAAGCCCACAAGCAGATGCACGTGATCAGCAACACCGCCCACGCCTTGAACAAACCCGCCAAGTCCGCCGACCGTGCCGCCGAGGTATTCGTGCAAACGTTCACGCCACGAGGCGTCGATCAACGGGACGCGGTCTTTGGTGGAAAACACGATGTGTTAATGCCGCGAGAGAAATGTCGATGGAATGGCGGAGCGTGGTTGCTGGCATCCCTCCGGGATGCACGGTGTTTCGCCATTCTATCCGGTGGTGTCGCTTCGCTCAACCACCGGCTAATCGCTATGATGCCTCCGGCATCATCGAGCCAATCTTCCATTCTCTTGAGCCTCTTGCAAAACCCTGAATTCATCCAGATTTGCGATGGATGGTTGACATGAGAAAAGCAGCCTCATGCGCTAAGTTGAAGTGCGACCGACAACTCAACGATGAAACTGCTTTCTCACCTTT
>Ga0247844_1009413_pt1 | contig 10201 bp, 12 predicted proteins | sample LaCtaG_FD_192421 | JGI IMG/M metagenome (GOLD analysis project Ga0247844, IMG submission 192421) | Freshwater microbial communities from meromictic Lake La Cruz, Castile-La Mancha, Spain - LaCruzMarch201714.5m_1 | ecosystem: Environmental > Aquatic > Freshwater > Lake | place: Spain: Castile-La...
AATAGGCAAATGGATTTTGAGATCTTTCTGGATCAAAATTATGAATGTACTGAACACAATTTTCAATTCCATCAGAGCACATATCCTCTCTAAACATATAATTCACAAAATTTGGTTTATATGAAAGGTGTGTGGCAATTTTTAAAAAACATTCGCCAAGATAATTTGGAATTCTGGGTTTTCCTTCCCATGCACCAGACTTGGGTGGATACTTATCATACTTCTCAAAGTATATTTCAGATGCCTTTGCGACTTTAGATTTATAAACAATAAGAGCTTCCAATAGCTCTTTATTATTTACATAATGTTCTGATTTCTTTTTTGGCATAGCATCGGACTTCTTGTGTAAGTTGTGTTTATTATAACATATCTTTATAGGGCTTGACAAGTCTTCAAAATCTATATAGAATAGGTTTGTTGCTTTTGAAGGATTAGTATTAGAGTTCTTTGCAATCCTTAAAGAGATTTTCCAAATTCTTTCTTGCTTCCTTTACAGAAGTAACATAACCTTTTACGGATGAGGGATTTACTTCTCCATATGACTTATATACTTCTTCATTTGAATTATTAATATAATACTCATATAACTGAATTAATCTACTTTCTTTTGTTTCAGTCATTGTTATAACCTTGTCAAATTTAATAAAAAATATATCATCATTTGACATTTCCATCCAAGGATTTATTTTGACATAATAATGCCCAGTAGAAGACATCGATGGTTTCATAATCACCGGATTTTGTAAAATAATAATTGGGTCATCATTATTTTCATCTATCATAATTAATGATAGAATTTCTTCACCTGATACTAATTTTAAAATACAGTAAAATTCATCTCCCATTAGTTTTTTAGCGGTATGTTTATAATGTCATAATTAAAGTTTTCTTCTGAATATATTTTAATTCTTTCGACTAAATGATTTAAGGTGTAATTTTTTCTTGATTTGTAACTAATATCATCGGCAATATCATATAGTGTTGCCTTTATTTTATTATCACCTTTTCTTAAGACTCTTCCAATTGATTGAAGATTTCTTATTCTAGATTTACTCGGAGATGCAAAGACTACATTATGTAAGTTTTTAATATTAATTCCAGTTGAGAAAGTACCATAAGATGCAACAATAATTGCATTATTTTCTCTTTCTGTAATTTCACGAACTAATTCTCTTTCTTCTGTATTCACACCACCATGAACAAAGAATACTTGGCGATCATCAGTCTTACTACTATTTATGAGTTCATAAAGAGGTTGTCCGTGACCTTCAACTCTTGCAAAAAGAATTAAAGTATTTCCTTTTAAATCAAGTGCAAGATTTTTGATGAAATTATTTCTTTTTTGGTGATTAATTAAATATTGAATTTCATCCTCAAACAATTCAAATCTTTGAGGTAAATGCTTAAGTAATAATACTTTAATATCCAATTTGGCAAGATGTCCTTTTTGCATGAGTTCATCAGTTTTGACAATTTTATATGATGGTCCAAATAAACCTTCTAAAACCCATTTATTAACTTCAATGCCATCAAGTGTTCCGGTAAATCCAAACCTATACTTGGCATCACAAAGTTTAGACATTATTGAAACAATACTCTTAGCCTTTGCCGTATGACACTCATCAACTATTACACAATTAAATTTCTCAAAGTATTTTTTTTGCATCTTATAAATCGCCTGCCATGTCGAAATATAAACTTCTTTTGTATCTTCTTTCTCTTTACCGGAATAAATCAAATGGCAGTGTTCCTCTGCATTCCAACCATAATCAACAAAATCCTTATAAAGTTGAGAAACCAAAGATGTTGTCGGAACAATAATTAAAATGTTATTTTCCTTTTCCGTATAATATCGGACAAGAGAATATATCATTAAAGATTTTCCAGAAGCAGTTGGTGAAACAATTACTTTTCTATTATGATAAAGTGCCTCATAAATTCCTTTATTTTGATAATCTCTTGGAGTATGTTTTGAAATTGATGTGACATAATCCTTAACCCCTTCCGGAGAAATATTTTCATTTATTTCAAAAGGAAGACCATAAAATTTATTATCTTTAAATTCATAAGTATGATTATAATCTTTACAATATTGAATTATTTTATCCAGAAGACCAACATATATTTCTCTTGTATTTACATTAAACAAATAAATTTTTCCATCCCACCATTTATTTTTATAAGATGGTGAAAATTTTGCATTAGGAACTTCAAATTGAAATGAGTCTTTCAATTCGTAGTAAATATGAGGTTCTGCTTCAATTATCAAATATACTTCGTTCTTTTTTGAAATTATCAAATGAGACATTCATAATGTATCAGTTATAGGTATTTATCCCAATAAAAAAAGTCATTTATTCCTTTATTATATTTTAAAAATTATTATAATATTCTTATCTTTTTAATTTTTTTAATCTATCGAAAATCGAATCAGTTTTTGTACCTGCCTTTTTTATACTTTGGTCCATTGCTTTATAAGTTTTATGTATATCTTTATGTTCTTCTGGAGTAACACCTATAAGATTTCTCCGATCATTTCCAACAAAAGATCCAACAGAATTCATAGTATTATGGAATTTTGATTGTTCTTCAGGACTCATAGAAGAAACATGTGATGTTCTTTCTAATGGCATATTGTGATGTGCTTCTTTTCCGCGATTATTAATTGTTCTTTTCTTTTTTGCAAATTTTGTTAAATCTACATTTGGAGATGTAACATCCTTTCCTCTAGATGTATATCTTGCTCTTTGAATATCCATCGTAGATACTCTTCTAACATTTCCTCCAGGTTTAACTTTAGATTCATAATTTCGTATTTCTCTTTCCTCACCATCGGGACCAGTAAAAAATCTAAGTCCTTTTTCTATAGCATCTTTTTTAGAAGAAGCAACTCCACTTTTTCTTCCTTTTAGTGCTTCATTTAAAAACTCTATAAATGTCTTCATTTGTACTTATAGTTTATTCTTATTTAGTTATATCCTGCCGTGAACTTATGCCAGTCAATACTATTTTTAATGGAGTAATTTCGATTTGAAACCATCTTGATGATTTCTTCTAAAAACTTAAGAGTAATATCATAGTATTTTATTTTTAAATCTATTTTAGAAAGTCTCTCATCAGCATCCATATACCTCTGTATGGCATCCTTTTCTCTTACCTTATACATAAATGGTTCTTCGGCATATACCTCTGCTGGTGCCTTCCCTGTGTAGTAGTTATAGCGTTCTAAACGAACTTTATTATAGGTCTCTCTTGCCTTTTCACGAAGAAGAGTTATTGTATTGTATATGGTGTAATATTTCGCATGAAGTTGAGAAATTTTTAAAGACTCATCGTGTAAATTATCAGGGTCTATGATAGAATCTCGATCCCACATTCCCTGAATTTCATCCAAATTCATAAAGGTTGTCCGTCTGTTCCTAGAATATTATACACAGTATATTTGAAATTTACATCTGCTGTAAAATATTGAATATCTGTTTGAGTTGCATCAAAGTCTAAAGAAGTTAATGACATTGGAAATAGATCTTTAAATTTTACAATTGCAGTTGTATTATAATTACTATTCAAAATATAGAGACTTCCATCACTAAATCCTCTTAATGGATCTTGAGGTTGTGTTTGATCATTTGGAATTGTGATTAAGTCATCATATTGTTGGGTTGTTTCTGGAAATCCAAGACCAGTCAACCAGTTATGAATTACCATATAATTTTCTAAATTCTCATCTACCAAGAATCTTAAAGATAAGTCACCATAGGTAAGTTTATCTCCAGGAACATCAATATTTTTTAAATATGTTGATTGTGTATTCAGAGAAAGTGTAATTTCTGGTATTCTCGCCGAATTACAAAAAAATGAAACTTTTGAGTTTTTTGCCAAAGTAAATTTAAATCCTACTGGAGATAGGAAATTTCGATTATCAATTTGGCCAGGAAATGAACAAGTCATATCAATACCTTCCGGACATTAATCCTTTACTTTTTGTTACTTTTGGTTTTTCTATTTTTGGTTTATTTGTAATTGGTGTGACATCAAGATCTCTGACGCCAAATTGTTTATAATCTTTATATCCTATGTCATTTGTAGTACCTGTAGTCAAATCATATTCACGATTTCCGTGATATGGTCCTCTATCAATTACTGATGTTTCTACTGATTTTTTGGTTTGTGGATCTGTAATTTTTACTTTACTTCCTAATGGTAAAGTTTTATGTGCAACTCCTCTGGTAGATGGAGTAAGTGTTTCCCCAGATGCTGTTGGATTCCCATATAATCCTGGTCCATATGAGCTTGTAGAAACAATTACACCTAATTTATTTGCCTCATGTATAAATTGATTAAAAGTCTTCATCTTTTTATTCTTATTTATTTGTATAAAAAAAGGGAACCCGAAGGTTCCCCTGAAAAATATGTGAGAAAGACTCACATAAGGTTGGCAACTTTAACTCTTCTGTAATACACATTAGAGTTAGTTGTAAGTGCTCCTTGTCCTTGAGTTGCACCTTCGGCAAATGGATTGGCAACCATTCCATAGCGAGTCTTAAATCCAATTTTTGGTTGGAAGGTGTTCTCACCAACGGCACGAACCATTTGGAGGGGAACATAAGGGCAGTAGAAGAGTCCTGCATCATATGCAGAAGAACCCTTATAACCAACAACATAGAACTGATTAGGTGCCACGTTTGCAGAATAAGGATCGATATAAACCTTATACTTACCTTGAAGAACTCCGGCGAAAGTATTGCCGGTATCATCAACATTCAAGTTTGCATTCAGTGCAGGGGTGTAATCTAGAACTCCTGCCATCGCAAGTGCCGAAGCAACGTCTGCGGAGCAAAGAATCATATTACCCTTCCCTCTACGAGTTTGTTGAGCGATTGCGTTTGCATCGCGCTCGATTTGGAAGATAAGACCCTTGAACTTCTCAACTGACCAACGACCGTTGGAATCAACATCAAGGTCAAAAGTACCGGCAGTTGCAGTGTTTGCCTGAGCACCTGGCTTGGCAATCTTATAAACGGTACGAATAACTTCGCGGTTGATTTCGGCAAGAATCTCTGTGGAGAGAATGTTGGCAAGTTCAGCTTCTGCATTCAGACCGTGAATTGCCTTGAGGTCTTGAGCGAGTTCTAATGAATATTCAGCTTTCAGTGCTCTGGATTTTGCAGTCACGGTGACTTTCTCAATCGAGAATGCCATTTCATTAAAGTTGTTTCCTGCAGCATCTCCGAGTGCTTCAGAACTATCGGTACGCATACCCTGACCAACGTTATATGCCTGCTCATTAGCAGCAGTTGCATCTAAGATTGATGGGTTGGTTCCTGAACCTTGGGCAGTTGTACCCATACCAACGGAAGCGCCGGTAAATCCGGTTGTTACATCAAACCCTGCATCCTGACCAGAGAATGCGGAATTAGATTCGTTGTAGAATGCTTCGGTTCCACTCTGATTGTTATAGCGTGAACGCATTGCAAAGATAAGTCCAGTAGGACCGTTCATTGGTTGAACGCCACAAAGATCATAGGCGATCAAATTGGGCATTGAACGTCTAATCAAGGAGATTAGAACTGGGTCGAAACCTGCGGTAGGACCGGCACTAAAACCTTGAGCACTACCACCAAATCCAGCACCACCGGCACCAGATCCGGTTCCCATTGTTGGGGTCTCGTAAAGAAAAGCACTCTCTTCGCGCAGTTCTCTTTCTTGATTTTCTAGCAGGATAGCGGTTACAGATCTACGATGAGAATCTTTGATTTGATCCAATCCCGAATAGTCGAGAATTGGAGCCCACTTCTCCTGCAAATATTCTGTGTTGAACATTTGCATTGTTTTTACCTCTTTAAATTTTGTGTTTGATTGTTTATGATTTAAAAATCACTATTTGGCGACTCTTCCTAAAGTTTGAAGATATGATGCCATTCTCCCATCAACTTGTGGTTGTTGAGATTGAACATCGGTACTTTCAGTCAAAGTTTCAGAGTCATCTCTCTGAGCACCAGCGTTATGTGGGAAATAAGACTCCCTTAAGGTTACTAGTTTCTCACGATAGTTTTCTTCACCATCAAACTCAACATTTACGGCAAGAGAAGAGAGTTTATCCTTCTGAGAAAGTGCAAGACCTTCTGAGATATCTGCAAAAATTACATCAGCAACGGACTCTGCTAGTCTTCTGTTTAGAGCAACATTTCTTTCAATTTGCTCGTTGAGTTTTTCTTCCATTTCATCAAGTTTATCTACCATACTCTCAACTACATCATATTTCTCTTCAGGGATTGATACATAATGATCTTCAAAAAGACCTTTCATTCCTTGTAGGAATGATTCAGTCATTTCGGTCTTGAGACCTTGCTCAATAACGAGTGCATTTTCAGCAACCCACTCGTCGGCAACATATTCTAAATAAGCATCAAGACGATCTTCAAGACCTTCTTTGATTGTTTCAATTTGTTCTACGAGTGCCTTCTCGTAGGAATATTGAAGTTCTTCTTTGATGCTAACAATTTTTGAACGAATTGCTGCCTCGAAGATTGTTCTTGCCTTTTCTTGAAACTCTTCTGAGAGTTCCTCACCGGCAAGAAGAGCCTGAACATCTTCTTCAACATCAAATCCATCTTCTTCTTCTTCTTCTTCTCCATCCTCATCTTCATATTCATCTTCTGATTCTTCCTTCATATTCTTTTTAACTTTTTTCTTTTTAGGATTTTCATCTTCCTCTTCTTCTTCTTCCTCATATTCATCTTCTTCTGTTTCTTCTTTTACGCTCTTCATAGCATCTGCTGCAGATGCCTTGGCATTCACAACATTCTTTACTTGAGCAAGAGTTAATGAGGGATCTTTGAGTTTTGCCGAATCATCATCAGGACGATAATTTTCGGGAGTTGGTCCACCTAAATCTTCCCAACTACCAGTTTGACCAGGAGTTGTTCCAGACAATTTTTGCATTGGTTCGGCAGGTGAAGCGCCTTTGGTTACTACGTTTTCCATTTCTTGTAAATTGCTACCAACGGACATTTTTTTTAGATCTTTTGTTATAATCTATATTTATTTATAATTTAAAGATTTGCTAAAAAATCTTCAAACAATTGAGTTTTATATTCTTCCAATAATTTTTGATCAACTAGAGTGTTAATTTTACGATTTGTTTTTTCAATTAACTCCTCTGTGAGTTTTCCATTTACGAAAACCCATTCCTTTCCTTCAAATATTCCCTGAACAAAGGCATCTGGCGCAGAAGGATCTGCAACAAGATCTGCCGCAGTTGCAAGCATAAAATCCTCACCAACGATTTTATGTCCTTGATGAGTTACTCGAAGTGATCCAACACCACGAGAGGAGACACCAAGACAAACTCCTTCGGCAATAAGAGCTTTGGCAATCTTACCCATCGGAGTCTCAAGAAGTTGTGCCTTACCAAAAAAATTATTTCCCCTTTGTTCTAGGTTGATAATTTTATGAGAAACTCGATCTAAATTGACCGTTGGACCATCTGGATGTCCAAGTTCTCCAAGAGCACGACCCTTACAAATAAATGATTCGTTATACCTTTTAACCTCTTTCATTAAAGTTTGTATCGGATACATTCTTCCATTTCGATTGCAAATATCACCTTGAAGAAAAACTCCTTCAATAAACATTTTTTTAGATGGACCTTTACCTTCTGTAATAAACTTAACTTGTTGAATGTCTTCGGTGATGAGTTTCATTTTTATTCGGTGACTAACTGAACGATTTCTGTAATACTTACATCTTGAGAAGCAGATGCTGAAATCACGCTTACCTTGACACTTCTGGCAAGATTTGCATTAGTTGTGGTAATAACTCCAACAATAGAAGAACTATTGTGGGATATTGTTACTGAACCATCAGTTATTCCAGTCACTAATTTATGTTCAGTATTAATTCCTGATGGTTGTGCATTTTGGATGGTGACATAATCTCCAACCAAAAATGGATTTCCTGCATTATTATCAAAGGAAATAATAGTTGATGTTCCGGTTGTAATTCCTGCAACTTTTTGTCTGGCAATTCTTTCCTTTAAAACTTCACTGCCATATGGTGAAATATGAAAAGAATTAGGGGTGGCGATTGGATCTCCACCAGTCTCTACATATATTGATGTTAATCCAGTAGACACTCTTAAATATCCACTTTTAATGGCAATAGGATTGCTCGTAGTCGCAGAACCTACAACTGCAGTTACTCTATTCACATTTTGAACAATCTTAATTGCCATTATTCTTGATCCTCACTATCACCAAACATTGATGCAGCAACATATGGACGAGCGGCAATCACTCTTTCACCTGCCTTTGCAAACAACACTTCTTTAATTTTGTCAGATATTTCAGATGCAGGACCATCTGTTGCAATCAAATCGATAATTTCTTCCATTTAAATAATTTATTATTATAAGACTATTTATATCTTGCCACCTTTGGGTTCTGGAGGAAGTTCTGGGGCAAGAGGTTCTTCTGGAACTTCTCCGAGTGCCGGATCTTCTGGAGGAGCAACTCCGGCATCACCTGCTGGGATTGGGTTTCCCATTTCATCTACAGCGGCATTTGGATCAGGTAGAATTCCTTTTTCTATTTCATCATCAATTTGTTTATCAATTTCGATGATTTCAACATCAGTTTGTCGAAGAATCTTCTTACGAACATATTCTGTTGAGTAATATTTTCCAATATATGCTTCCATTGATGTAACCAGAGATAATCTGTTCGTTAATAATTCGGATTCTTTAAGTTCTGCAAAATGATTATCATATAAAAAGTCATATTGTATATGATCTCTCATATTCTCCCAATCTTCCGGAGTTACAATATTCTTTAAAATTAATTGAGTCCGAAGAATATCATTAAACATATTTGCAAAACGCTTTCTCAATCTTCCAACAAATTTGGAAAACTTAAGTTCATCTCTTAAAATTTCAGATGAACGGCCTAAATTAAATCCATCTCCACCACCGGCAATTCTTGATTCCGGAACACCGAGTGCTCTATAAAGTTTCTTTTGAAAATATTCAATATCCGCAAGTTCTCCAAGATTTTGACCGCCGGGAAGTGTGGTAATTTCAGTTCCTCTTCCACCCTCTCTTCTAGGTAACCAAAAATCTTCCAACATACTCATATATTTTCTATCATCACGAACTTCTCCTGTTGCCGCATCATAAACCAGTTTATTTCTATACCGACTCATAACTTCTTTAAGATATTGCTCTGCCTTTACCTTAGGCAAATTACCAACATCAATATAAAATATTCTTCTTTCTGGTGCTCTAGAAAGTCTATAAATCACAAGACTATCCTCAATCATTCGAAGTTGATTAAGTGCCTTAATTGCCTTATGAAGATATGATAATACTGTTCCTTTAGTTCTATCGACTAAACCTGAAGTGCAATATGTAATTGAATCTTTTGCAATTTTTACCGAACCTTTGGTTGAAGATCCGAGCATACTTGGAGCATAGTTGGAGGTTGATGTTGGAGTATAAATGAAATACTCTTCAATTTCCGGATATGCAATTTGAGTTGTATTTAAATTTTGAAGAGCGGATATATTTGGACCAAAATTATTTTTAGTTTTCTTTTCTTGTCTCACATATTTCATTTTCATAGGATCAATATATCTTAAATCCTTGATTCCATCCTCAGGTTTTTTGACATCAATCACTTTGAGATAAAATAATCGACCATCAATATACCAATTTCTAAAAATTTCGTGAGACTTTTTATCAAAGTCCATAATCTCTTTGATATATTTAAATTCTTTTCTTATTACGTTTTTAAGATTATCACTTGCGTTTAGATTTGATAGTTCTATTTCTATAGGAGAATCATATAAATCACTTACAATTGCCTCATTCACAACATCTTCAATCGCACCTTCACATTCTGGATGAAGTGACATTTCGCGATATCTTTTGATTAAATCATATTCTGTGCGATAAACTCCCTCAATATCAATAGTCTGACCATAAAAACCAGATTGTATATAATGATCAACCCCGTCATCATTATTAGGAGGAACGGGGGAGACTACTGATTTTGATTTTTTTTCATTATCCTCAATCGAAAACCCAAAAAGTTTTGCCATCTTATAAAATTAAACTCTTAATATGATATATTTAGTTGATGTCTATACCGCCAGCTTTGGCAGAATCTCCCTTAATTGCTTCCCACCACAGAACTTGCATTTC
>Ga0247844_1009415_pt1 | contig 10199 bp, 11 predicted proteins | sample LaCtaG_FD_192421 | JGI IMG/M metagenome (GOLD analysis project Ga0247844, IMG submission 192421) | Freshwater microbial communities from meromictic Lake La Cruz, Castile-La Mancha, Spain - LaCruzMarch201714.5m_1 | ecosystem: Environmental > Aquatic > Freshwater > Lake | place: Spain: Castile-La...
AATTGGACTATTTTATATGTTCATATGGTATTATTACACAAAAAGCACTGTTAACTATCACCTAAAACCAAGCACATGACTACTAAAGCACTGAAAAATAACTATTTTCTCCCTTTAGCTCTGATATTCAGCCTATTCTTTTTATGGGCAATCAGCAGCAACCTTTTACCCACAATGATTCGTCAGTTGATGAAAACCTGTGAGCTCAACACTTTTCAAGCCTCATTTACCGAAACTGCATATTGGCTAGCCTATTTTCTGTTCCCCATTCCCATAGCCATGTTTATGAAACGCTACAGTTACAAAGCTGGAATTATTTTGGGGCTACTCATTGCTGCCACAGGTGGTTTATTATTTTTTCCTGCCGCTGCCATGCAATCATACTGGGCATATTTGGTTATATTTTTTATTATTGCCACCGGCTTCTGCTTTCTGGAAACTGCTGCAAATCCTTATGTAAAAGCACTGGGTGATCCAGCTACGGCAACACGCAGACTCAATTTAGCACAATCATTCAACGGGTTAGGCGCATTTGTTTCCGCCATGTTTTTAAGCAAACTGGTATTGAGCGGTCAAAATTACACCCGTGCCACTATTCCTGCCGACTATGTAGGCGGATGGGAAGCCTACATTAAATTTGAAACCGAGGCCATAAAACTGCCCTATCTTATTTTAGCATCGGTACTTATATTTATTGCTATAGTCTTTATTTTCTCTCATTTACCAAAAATAAAAGAGGGAAATGTAGAAGAAGGCGCACCTGTAAAAGAAAAAATGCTTGATTTCAAAGTCTTGAAGCGCAAACACTTCCGCTGGGGTGTTATAGCACAGTTTTTTTACAATGGTGGACAAACATCTATCAATAGTCTTTTTCTGGTATATTGCTGTACTTATGCGGGGCTAGACGAAGCCAAAGCAACTACATTTTTCGGGCTTTACATGCTTGCCTTTTTCGTTGGACGCTGGATTGGCACTCTGTTAATGGTAAAATTCAAACCTCAAAACATGCTATTGTACTATTCGTTAATCAATGTGGCATTATGTGGCGTAATCATGATTTATGGAGGAACTACAGGCTTGTATGCTATGCTAGCAATTTCATTTTTCATGTCCATTATCTACCCTACACAGTTTTCGTTGGCTTTGGAAGATTTGGGATCAAACACCAAAGTTGGATCTGCATTTTTAGTAATGGCAATTATTGGCAATGCCTTTTTACCTCAAGCTACTGCATATATAATGCACTTAAATCCTGTGTATTACAAAATTGCATACGTAATTCCATTTGTAAGCTTCATGTTTTGCGCTTACTATGGCTGGAGAGGATATAAAATCAGAGACTAAACTTATAAATATATTCCAAAAATGGAAAATAAAAATTATAAAAGCGACAAACAATTTTTGCAAAAACACTTGCAAGTAGTAGAACTCAACGCTGGCGACCAACGATTATTGGTAACTCCAGACTTACAAGGGCGAGTGTTAACAAGTAGTGCCAATGGCGAAGAGGGTTACAGCTTCGGGTGGTTAAATTATGATTTGATTGCGTCAGGCAAATTCTTACCACATTGCAATAATTTTGGTGGTGAGGATAGATTTTGGTTAGGGCCTGAGGGTGGACAATACTCCATTTTTTTCAAAGGCAGTGCAGGTAATGATTTTGATTTTAAAGATTGGCAAGCACCGGCGCTTATTGACACTGATAAATGGGAATTGGTATCGGCAAGCAATAAAAATGTGATATTTACAAAATCCGCCGTACTGGAAAATTTTTCGGGCATTCAACTGAATTGTAAATTAGATAGAACAGTTACTCTACTAGACAGCAGTGAAGTAGAAACTCAATTTGGCATAATAGTTCCCAAAACTGTTGACAGTATTGCATTTACGTCCAAAAATGCACTGACCAACACCGGCGACTTTGAATGGACTAAATCTACTGGTATGTTGTCTATCTGGATTTTGGGCCAATTTATTCCTTCGGACAAAAATACTGTCATTATTCCTTATAAAAAATCCAAAACAGCAAAAATCAACGATAGCTATTTTGGCAAAATTGATGCCGACAGATTAAAAGTAACTGACACAGCACTATTATTTAAGGGAGATGGTGGTAAACGTGGCAAAATAGGCACACCGCCAGAAATGACTGAACCAGTAGCAGGTGCGTATGATGCAGAAAATGGAACACTCACCATCGTAAAATTCAGTTTTTACAATCAGCCGAATGATGTGTTTGTAAATTCGATGTGGGAATATCAATCGGAGCCATTCAAAGGGGATGTAATCAATTCGTACAACGACGGCCCATTAGAAGATGGCAGCATCATGGGTCCATTTTACGAAATAGAAACCTCGTCGGCAGCAGCAAATCTAAAACCAAGCGAAACTTTACTTCACACCCACACCACCATGCACTTCAAAGGAGAGTTTAATTTGCTAAATGATATTTCAAAACAAATGCTTGGAGTAGATTTGAAAGAAACAATGTGATATAAATGCAATTCACACAGTATCTAACAGTTGGGATACAAAATAAAACACCCCGTCAAAATTTTGTTTGGCGGGGTGTTTTATTGTCAGATATTACAATTTCAACTTGTTGATTTTATGAGTAATGCTATGAACTTCAGACCAACAATGAATTAATAATCAAGTTTTCAATTATTAAAATGACCCATTTTACGCCCTTTGAAACTCTGCAGCAAAAAGTTTTTAAACTCCTTTTCGGCACGATAGTATTTAAAAAGCGAAGGTGCTGAGAGTGACTTGCTTAACATTTTGTGATAATTAATGATAAGTTTTAGTTCGTTGGTTTCTAGTTCAATGTATTGGTCATTGAGCGTTTTGAAATTAATTTTACTATCACTCTCCATTTCATGCACCGACTGAAAAAAAATACGCTTTTTGTCATGAATTTCCCACATTTTGTTTTCAAAATCTTTAAACAAGGGCCACACAGCTTGTATGTCATTTGCTGAGAATTGGGCCTGTTCCGACAAATATTTCCATTTACGTTCCTGTAATTCTTCCAATTTAGGGAAGTGTTTTTTCCCTTGCGCAAATCCGGCAAAAGAAATACACATTAATAATATGGTCAATAATCTATTTGTTTTCATGTGGTTATAATTTAGCCCACTAGCCCAGCCTCGCCCAGCCCCTCTCCAAAAGGAGAGGGTAGCAAGAGAAGACGGAAACAGAGAGCGTTAGTACTATTTTAAACATTTCCTTGTGTATCCTTATTTATTGTTTTTGGCAATGTGTGTTTCATCTGTTTACAATTTTTATGTAATTGTAAACAGAGCTCGCAAACAACAATATTTGATTTAATCATGTAACTCATCTACATAATTATCCATCAATTCTGCATCGTTAACTTGCGAAAGTACATAAGCTTCGTAGTTTTCTGTATCATTTTGTTTATAGCTACTATACGTGCTGTACATTAGTTGGCCTACTGCCAGTAACCCAACAAAAACAGCAGCCACCATCATCCATTTTTTAAATATCTGCGTTTTGGAGATTTGTTTTAAGGTTATACTTTTTTCCATTTGAGCCGCAAATTGCTCAAAATAATTTTCAGGAACCGTAAAAGGTAATTCATTACCAATTTCGTCCAGACTGTATTTATTATTTCGTTCCATAATTTTTATAAAAATAGGGTGTATAAATACTTATTTGCTTCACTCAAGCCAAAACTAAAACTCTTCGTCCGAAACAATTTTTTCAATTTTTTTTACCGCATGGTGGTAAGATGCTTTGAGTGCGCCTACTGATGTGCCCAAAATCTCCTCCATTTTTTCGTAAGTAATATCACTGAAATACTTCATGTTAAATACTAAACGTTGTTTTTCGGGGAGTGTCAGAATGGCTTGTTGAAGTTTATATTGTGCTTCGTTGCCATTAAAATACTGATCGGCCTTCATGTTCCGGCACATCACATCTTCTATATCAACAGTAGATTGAAGGTTGCGGGCACGCTGACTGGTTAGAAAAGTCAGTGTTTCGTTGGTTGCAATCCTGTAGAGCCAAGTGGATAATTGAGCATCGCCTCTAAAATTTTCTAAACCCTTCCATGCTTTCAAAAAAGTATTTTGGAGTACATCGTTGGCATCATCGTGGCAAAGCACCATTTTTCTAATATGCCAGTACAGCCGTTCTTGATACAATTTTACCAATGCCGAAAATGCACTCGTACGTGTACGAGCGTCACTTAATCTTTGCTGCAATTCATTTTCGGTTAAATTCATCGGTATTTATATAATTGACCTCAAAATACTAAGAAACACGCATATAATAAGACTATCTACTTTGGCAAATCAGAATTACTGCTTCAATGAGTCTTATGCAATGAAAAACGATTTGTCAAAACACAAATATAAGACTAAAGATTGAATGAATGGTTTAATATTGAATTGAAATAATCTCAATTTTATTTTCAAACACAAAAAACTATACCCTATATATGGTATAAAATTACCAAACAAACGGTATTGTGGTAGGAGATGGTAAGCAGTAATTTTGTAACATCAATAAATGATTAAATCATAACAATGTTTTAAACGGACACACATGAAAGAAAAAAGTTATCGCAGTTTACTAAAATCGATATCGTGGCGCATTACAGGCACAATAGACACATTTGTCATCTCGTTTTTGGTAACGGGCAAAGTCACGTTGGCGCTCTCAATAAGTGGCATTGAGGTGATTACTAAAATATCACTCTATTATTTTCACGAAAGAATTTGGGACAGAATAAATATTGGCCGAGTAAAAGATGTAGGTCCAGAATACGAAATTTGAATACCATCACAATTTTATAATTATTATAAAATGTTTGGTTTATTTGCTTGAACTATACATCGGGCAAAGTGTTGTAAAAAAAACTAAAACAAATGACAAATGACTAATATTATTTCAGGTGCATTATCGGCGGAACAGCAACAACTATTAAACAATTTCACTTCCACACTTACAAACGAACAGATAAATTGGACTTTGGGATATCTTACCGGGCTACTCCAAACCAATAATTCCGCGGCAGAACAAAATTCCGCATCATTGGCAGTAAATGACGCCATACCGACAATCTCAAGTTCCTCAGCAACTCCAATTCCACTAACCATACTGTATGGATCAAGAACAGGAAATGGCGAAGGATTGGCCGAAGAAGCTTTGAAAATTGCTACCGAAAAAGGTTTTCATGCCACAGTAAAAAGTATGGCAGATTACAATACACGCGATTTGAGTTCAGAGAAAAACCTAATAGTGATTGTTTCCACGCATGGCGAAGGTGTACCGCCTTTTGCTGCAAGGGAGTTACATCAATTTATTCATGGCAAAAGAGCGCCCAAATTGAACGATGTTAACTTCGCAGTTTTAGGTCTGGGAGATGCTACTTATTTTCACTTTTGCAAAACAGGCGCTGAGTTTGACAAGCAGCTTGATAAATTAGGGGCAAAAAGAGTTGCGCCATTTATTGCTTGCGACGTGGATTTTGATGAACCGGCCGACCAATGGATCAGAGAGACACTACAAATTTTCAAAGGTGGTGAAAAGAAAAATGATGTCGCACAACCTACAAATAGCACTCCAAATACAAAAAAAACGGAAGAAGCACCTAAATTCAATAAGAAAAACCCATTTTCGGCATTGGTTTTCGAAAAAGTGCAGTTGCACGGCAAAGGTTCCGACAGACAGACAATTCACCTAGAACTTGACTTGGCCAACAGTGGCATTAGTTATGAGCCAGGCGATGCAGCGGGCGTATTGCCAGTAAACCCAACAGTTTTGATCAATGAGGTATTGACTGCAACGGCTTTGACTCCAGAAATAGAAGTGGAAGTTGGCGGAGAAAAAAAATCTCTTTATGAGGCATTGTACAGAGATGTGGAACTTTCAAAAATTACTACCGATGTGGTAACAAGATATATTGCCATCACTAAAAATGAAAAACTTACAAATTTATCCAAAAACCATGATGAGTTCAAAGCCTATCTGGATGGGCGGGATATTGTGGATTTGCTACAAGATTACCCTACAAAACTAAATGCGCAAGAATTAATCAACCTACTTAAACCATTGCAACCCAGATACTACTCCATATCATCAAGTCCTGCTGCTGTACCTGGTGAACTACACTTAACAGTAGGCGTGGTGAAATACAAAAATGCTGGAAGAGACAAACGTGGAACTTGTTCCTCGTTTTTGTCCGAAGTGGCTGTTGAAGACGAGCATGTACCATTATTTATAGAAAAAAACCCTGGTTTCAGACTGCCCGAAAACCCCGAAACACCCATTATTATGATTGGTGCTGGTACAGGAATAGCGCCATACAGAGCATTTGTGCAACACCGCGAACTGACTAAAAATGCAGGAAAGAGCTGGTTGTTTTTTGGTAATAGAAATTTTGAAACAGAATTTTTATATCAATTAGAGTGGCAGAATTTCTTAAAATCTGGCGCATTGACAAAAATGGATGTAGCTTTTTCTCGCGATGGCAACCAAAAAGAATACGTTCAGGACAAGTTAATACAGAACTCGAAAGAGATTTTCAATTGGTTGGAAAATGGTGCGCATGTTTACATCTGTGGCGATATGAAAAAAATGGCAGGGGATGTGCAAAACACTTTGCTAAAAATAGTTGAGAACCAAGGGAATATGGACGAAGAAAACGCACAAGAGTATGTTGACAATCTTCAAAAAGAAAAGAGATTGCAACTGGATGTGTATTGATATTAAATGATTTTGTTTTCCCAAAAAAAAACGCAAAAATGAGCCATGAATTTCATTCCCAATTATTTATTTAACTTTGCAGTAAAATACAATTGGAATAAAAATTCATGGCAAATATGAGCACAGTAAAAGCAATAGCAATTTTCAGTTTTTTATCTATTTTCAGTATGGGTATTGTGGGGCAAAAAGTAATTTCATCGCAAGAAATTATTTGGTACACATATAGTCAAACCCTACAATTGAATGACAAATGGTATCTGCAGGCCGAATGTTCCGAAAGACATTTTATTAATCCAACAAGTCAATTTCAGGCACTTGGAAGAATACATGCTCACCGAATTTTGGGCGCAGGATGGGAAACATCAGCGGGAATTGCCACTTCGTTTCAGAACCCCAACGACCCCAACAAGCCAAGTGCAACTCAAAAACTAACAGTAGCAGAACTCCGCCCACACATAGAACTGGCCTATAACCAGAAAATTGACAAAATGAGCATCGATCACAGATACAGGGCCGAAGCCCGCTACTTTGGCAACTCTAATGCAACGCAAACGGAACTTGAAGATGGCGTTTTTTTCAGCAATTTCAGATGTAGATATAAAATTCAAGCAAGTGTACCAGTTTGGAAATTGGGTGAAAAACAAAACATTAAATTAAAAATTGGTGATGAAATAATGATAAATGTAGGTGACAAAATCATTTCAAATTTTGCCGACCAAAATCGTTTTTTTGCTGGTGTAAATATTGATTTGTTGCCCAATATGACTTTTGAAATGATTTATATTAATTCGTTTCAGCAACAGCGCAATGAATTTTATTTCAACAGAAACATTCTACATTGTACACTTTCTCACAAAATTAATTTGAGCAAATAAACATTCTTTTTTTTTAAGTACATACTACAAAACAAACATATACAAACCAAATGGATAAAGATAAAGCACAAGGCCAACCTTCTATTAACGAAAGTTTAAAAGAAAATAGCAATTATTTGCGTGGTACATTAAAAGAGAGTTTAAACGATTCGCTCACAGGGGCTTTGCGCACCGATGATCAATTTATCATCAAGTTCCATGGCACTTACCAGCAGCAAGATAGAGATTTGGACGATGAACGCAAACATCAAAAATTGGAACCACTTTACAGTTTTTTGATACGAGTACGTGTACCAGGAGGAGTAACTACTGCCCAACAATGGGTGGCCATGGATGATTTGTCTGATAAATATGCCGACCATACGTTGAAACTTACTACACGCCAAGCTTTTCAGTTTCATGGCGTACTAAAAAGAAATTTAAAAACTACGATAAAAGAGATAAACGACACATTGCTAGATACCATTGCTGCTTGTGGCGATGTAAACCGCAATGTGATGTGTTCGGCCAATCCTTTTGAATCGCCCATACATGCCGAAGTGGCGGAAGACAGCAAGCGCATATCGGCACACTTAACGCCGCAAACCAATGCATACCACGAAATTTGGCTTGATGGCGAATTGGTAGAAGGTGGCGAAAAAGAAGAAGAGCCATTGTATGGCAAACATTATTTGCCACGTAAATTTAAAATTGCAATGGCCATACCGCCTCGCAATGATACCGATGTTTTGTCCAACGACCTTGGCTTTATTGCCATTGCCGAAAACGGAAAACTCATTGGCTATAATTTAACCATTGGTGGTGGCATGGCATTTACCTATGGCAATACCGCCACTTATCCCCGTGTGGCAGATGTGGCGGGTTACTTCCCCAAAGAGAAAATTGTAGAGGCGGCGGAGGCTGTACTTGTTTTCCAACGCGACCATGGTAACAGATCCGAACGCAAAAATGCACGAGTAAAATACACTATCGACAGATTGGGGCTCGATTTCTTTCGTGCAGAATTGGAACGCACGCATGGATTGAAACTTCAACCCGCCAAAGATTTTGAATTTGAAACGCTTGGTGATAAATATGGGTGGACAAAAAGCAATGACGGACTTTGGCACTATGGCGTATTTGTAGAAGGTGGTAAACTGGAAGACAAAAATGGCTACTTGGCCAAAACTGCCTTGAGAAAAATTGCTGAAACTCACCAAGGTACATTTATACTTACTGGCAATCAAAATGTGGTGATAGCTCAAGTTTCGGAAGAGCAGAAACCAAAAATTGAGGGCATTCTGAAACAGTATTCCATTGTAGATGCCGACAATTTGTCAATGATGCGCCAAAACTCCATAGCTTGTGCCGCATTGCCACTTTGCGGATTGGCATTTGCCGAGGCCGAAAGATATATGCCTACGTTAATTGACAAAATTGACACTGTTTTGGCGGAGAACGGTTTGCTCAAAACGCCTATCAGCATTCGTATGACAGGGTGTTCCAATGGTTGTGGACGACCATTTTTGGCCGAAATAGGTTTGGCCGGTAAAGCACCTGGTAGATACAACCTTTACCTCGGAGCTAGTTTTGTGGGCACACGTCTCAATAAACTTTACAAAGAAATGCTATCCGAAGATGAAATAATTGAAACACTCACACCGCTATTGGTTGATTTTGCAAAAACCAGAAATTCCGACGAGCATTTTGGAGATTTTGTTATCAGAAAAGGCTATATTGCTGCTGTACTCGAAGGAAAAAACTTTCATGCATAAATTGTCAATAGTCTATGGACTATGGTCTATAGACTTTCGACAATAAACTTTCGACAATAGACAAAAAAATGACCAGAGAGGAACTTCAATTTTTGCCCATTTCTATCAATGTGACGAACAAAAAAATACTATTGATAGGAGGCGGTAAAGTGGCTACACACAAAGGCAGTATCATGGCTCGATTTGTAAATCAGGTAACGGTTATAGCACCAGAATTTACACCTGAGATAAAACAATTACCCTTTACTTTTATTGAAAAAGAATATCACAAAAGTGATTTGGATGGCTTTTTTCTGGTATATGTTTGCACAGGCGACCATGATTTAAACGCACAAATTAAGCAAGATGCAGAAGAAATGAACATCCTAACCAGCGTTTGTGATGCACCCTTATTGTGCGATTTTGTATCTCCCGCCATACATAAGGAGGACAATGTAACAATATCGGTAGCATCTAATGCCCAAAATGTATATCAATCGGTGGATATCAGAAACCAAATAACAGAATTAATAAAGGACGGGACAATAAAAGTAAAAAAGACACAACTGGACTAGCTTGTAAACATCAACATGACAAATATTTACACAAAGTGGATTGTATAAAAATTTACCAAATTGGAGATTTTTGACAATCCACTTTTTATATTCAAAAAAACCATACCTAGCCAATGCTGATGTCGAAAAATATTTGCACCAAAAACAAACAAAATCAATAAACCACACAATGGGATTCAAAACTAATCATATTGACTATCGTATCCGACAAGAACAAAAGAAACCTATGAAGAAAGTAGAACTGAACACTTGGTTATTGCATACTTAGATATGTTAATTTG
>Ga0247844_1009416_pt1 | contig 10199 bp, 4 predicted proteins | sample LaCtaG_FD_192421 | JGI IMG/M metagenome (GOLD analysis project Ga0247844, IMG submission 192421) | Freshwater microbial communities from meromictic Lake La Cruz, Castile-La Mancha, Spain - LaCruzMarch201714.5m_1 | ecosystem: Environmental > Aquatic > Freshwater > Lake | place: Spain: Castile-La...
TGGCCCGCGGCAGCGTGCTGGTCGAAGAGCCCCTGGGCGGCGCGGAAGGAGAGGAAGAAGAGACTGTTGTTCGAGGTCTGGGCGAGGTGGGCGTCGAGCCGCTGCTTATAGGCCGGATCAGCGCGCTCCGGGCGCGCCTCCAGTCCGTAGCGCCCGCGGCGGGCGTCCTCGGCCCAGTTGGTCGTAGGCTCCACCAGGTCGCAGCGGTCGTTGGGGTCCTCGCTGCACGCGTTCTCGACGCTGGTCTCGCGCCGGGGCAGGAGTGCCGCATCCCGCGTCAGGTCCAGCACCCGCACCACCGCCAGATCGCCGGGGACGATGTCGGAGAGCAACTTGGCCACCAGGAGCGAGGAGCGCTCCCGGTCCATCCCCGGCTGGCTCATGCTTTTCGAGGTATCGACGATGACCACCAGGTCCGGTGCCGCCTCCGCCACCGGCACCGCGGCGCGTACGGGATCACCCCCGACCCAGGCCAGGAGGCAGATGAACAAGGGGATCAGTGACTTCATGCGGCGACTCCATTGCGCCCGGCAGGAGCCGGTGGCGGACACAGGATAACCTGAGCGGGGGCGGGGCGGGAAATGGCTTCAGAGTCTCGGCCATCCGGGCAACGGCGGATGTCCAGCCAGTACGATGGCGCGCTCGAAGGCATGGTGGTATTCGGGCCGGGTCTTGAAGAGCGCACCTTCCTCAATGGCAGGCTCCAGGAGGAGCCGGCGGATCTCCGGCGACGTGCTGTCCGCCCTGGGCTGGTGCCCGCCGAGGCGAAGCATCCAAGAGTCCGGCGCCGACCCGGTTCGGTTGGTCCGCCATGCCTGACAGCACCGCTCCGCCGGGCGTCCGGCAGATCAATCCGTGGGTGTAGCGCGCGGCGGTGATGGGCATTCTGGCGTCGAATTTTAGCGAAGCCGAACCGAATGGCCATCACTGGTGTAGGATTGCGATCTCCCATCCAGCTTCAGGGCCATGAACACTGAGCAGCAAGTGATGCGCGGCGTTGCGCCGATCATGATCCCAATAAAGCGAAATCGTCAAAGCCGTTCATTGCCATGGCCAACTGTCGAGGCATGGATTGCCGGCGAACTTCACCGCTCGCTCGAAGGCGTGGCTGTAGTCGGGCATTACCGAGAAGAACTCCGCGATGCGTTGCTTTTGACCAAGGGTCAGCGCGAAGGCGCTGAACTGCTCGTTCGGTATCGGGGCGCGACCGTACAACGCATTGCCATGTAATGGTTGGACATAGACTAGGCCCAAACCGAACAGGACGCGGTCTATCCGCGCGGCAACCGCCGCGTCGCTCAAATTGGCGAAATCCGTGGTGGAACCTAGGATCTCGGCAGTGACGCCCTTATCCTTGCGTAATGCCTTTCGGAACTCGTCGCCAATCGCAAGATCGACGACGCTCGCTGTGAGGATGCTGCGACCCAAGAAAAGAGGAAAACAGGTTGATCGCACATCTTCCTCAATCGCGACTCCTAATAGGACCTTTCGGACGGCAGCCGGGGTCGTGTCGGTCCGAGGCTGTGGGCCAACGAGCCGGAAGAAGTCCGCCAGAAAGACGATGTCATCTCCCAGCGCACGGAGCATTCGGGGCTCCCCCTCAGCGGCTAAATCCGCCACTCCAATCAGGGCCTCGTCCGCCCCGTCGGACTTCAGCAACGGCACAATTTGGCTGCGGTTCGCGAAACCTGGGGTAGCATAGAGTTTTCGCCATAGAACCGTCGCGCATAGAGCCATCACTTGTCGCTCGGCGGCCGATATCGCGGGAATCGTCACCGGCTGTCGCGAACGGCTCGTCGTCTTTGTGCTTCTATCGCTAACCAACGTTTCGTCTCCGCTGCCCATTGCCGAGTCGGTGAGCCAGCCCATATAGACGCAGCGGGGGAAGCCCAGGCTTCGGGCGAGTCGTAGCCGGACGGGTGAACTAGCCAAGTCCGTCCCCTTTGGTTTTACAAACCACGGTTTTGGGGGATCGGTTTGGATCCAAGACACAATCAGGGCCTTCAGGATCTCGGCGAGTTCGCCTTCTCTTTTCGTGTTTCGACGTGCTGTCGCTTCATCGGTATGCAAGACGTTCGGAGCCGAGGTGTCAACTCGCTGTGATTGTGCCGCGATCTCTCGATCGTTTCGCCTTTTCGGATTCATTGTCGCGGGATTACTGTTCCACACCGCCCGAGGCGACCGGTGAACCAGCGTTTCCAAAGGTATCATTAGATCGATAGCGGCATTGCGGTCCTGATGACCGGTCCGGACCATACGGTCCAAGACTTGCCGCCCAAGCTCGCAATAAAACTCATTTAACTGAGTATTCCCCGGAGACGCTTTCGCTGTATCCGAGAGCAGCCGTGCCGCAGTGGGAGCGATCTGTGCCAGGCCAGTATGTCTGCATTCCGCTATGGCCTTGGACAGCGTTTCTTGTAAGCTGCGCGCCAGGGCCAGCCGGAGCCGGTTATTCCCTGGCTCGGACGCGAGGTACGGCCCTTGCTCCGCCAGGGCTGCGAGGATCGCGTCGGCCAGCGTGCCGGGGTCTTTGGTACTAGCAGCGAAACTCTTGAAGATTGCGGCGAATGGCTTATCGAGTCGTTCGGCGACCTCTTGGACAGAGACGGCCGGGTGAACTTTCACCAGCCCCAGCAGGCCCACGGCGGCATTCTTGACATCCGACCCCGCAAGCAAAGTACAGGCCAATGCCTGGCCCCAGAAGGAGGCCCCCTCCGTGTTCCCGGCGATGGCAGTCTGAAGGCAGTAGTCGAAGCACACGGGGCGCAGGCACGGGGCCTGTCGGCACCAGCGGTCCTGGGTCTCCTCCGGGGGCGGCAGCGCGATCCCGTAGGATGCGGAGAGGATGCCCCCAGCCGCCGCATAGAGTGCGCGGAGATCTCTTACCTTGGCGCCGGGTGCCAAGGCGAGCAGGCCCAGGACCGGGATCAATTCCTTGAGCCGCGCCAGGACCGCCTCGCGTGCCGGGTGTTTGGCGAAGGCGTCCGGCAGGGTCTCGGCCAGTGGGACGATCTCGGCGGGATGGTCCCTGAGTAGGTTCGGGGCCCGGGCGAGCAATCGCTCGACCCGGGCGGCGAGTCCGGCGTGACGCAGGACCCGGGAATCGGTCAGGCCGGCGTCACGGTGGTAGTCACCAATCAAAGACGTGAGGCGACGGATGTGGGCCAGGGCGGTGAAACTCCAGATGACACCTATCCATCGCTCGGGGTCATCATGCCTGTCGTCCGAACGCAGGGCGGACCAGAGAAGGATGTCGGTACGGACGGCTTGGTCCGCTTTACGGGTTGCCGCAGTCCAGGCACGGGTCCACTCGGGCCCATTGAGCTCGGCCGCGGCGACCTCGGCCGCACGGGCTACGGCTTGGCTGGGACGCCCGGCCTGAAGGCGTTGGCGCAGACAATCTGTGATCATGATGACTATCAGCGGCTGCAGGTCAGCGGCGTCCGGACCGGCAGGTAGGGCGGGACAGCGGGGGAGTTCGCCGTCCAGGAACCGCTGCAGATAATCGACGACCAGGCCGCGGGCGAGTTTTCCGATCAGCCTTGCGGCGTGGCCCCTGGCCGCCCCAGGATTGTGCCAATCCGCTGCCAGGATGGCCTGATCCAGGTCCGCGAACTTCTCGTCGGCTAGACCGCGCCAGTCGGCAAAGCTCAGGCAGTGATGCCCCTCCGCCAATTGGCCGAAGTAGCCCAGCGTCCGGTCCGGGGTCTCCGGCCGGGCCTCGGGGATGAACTGGATGGCGAACTCGGGGCGGGGCGCGGCGAAGCCGGCGCAGGCGGTGACTAGGATGCGCAGGGGCGGCGGAAGCAAGGCGAGCGCCTGGCCCAGGGCCCGGCAGAAGGCGCGCTCGTCGGGGAGGCCGGCGTCACTGCCCGCCAGGGTCGGACGGGACCGGTCTTCCAGGCCGCGCAGCAGGGCCCAGGGCCAGTTGTCCAGCCCGGGCAGCGGGTCGCTGTCGGGGTACAAGGGGTCGTCCGGAACAGGCAGGTCTAGGGGCGGGGCGTCCTTGGGGTCGAGTTCGGACTCCAGGTCCGGATCGGCCCGCAGCCAGTCCGGGACCGCGGCCAGGATCTCCGGTGCCTGGGCGCACCAGTCGGCCCCGGCGATGATGGCCGTGTTCAACTGGGTATAGGTCCGCCCGGGCCGCCCCTCTCCGGCCTCGGGGCGCGGCCGGACCCGGCCGAGGATCATGTAATCACGGTCGTCGCAGCGCACCGGCCAGAGGAACAAGGCCCCGCGTGCGTGGGCATCGACGTGGACCAGATCGAGGGTCGAGGTACGCTCGATCAGGGCCAGGGGATGACAATACTCCAGCAGGCGCGGGCTCAAGCCCCGGCCTTGGCGCGTGACCTGGTGCTCGAAGCCGGCGTTGACGGCGCCGCCCGGTTCCTGCACCGCCTTGCCGTAGATGTAGCGCCGCGCCTGAATCGCGCTCACCGCGTTCAGGACTCCAACTCATCGAGGCGGTGGATCAGTGTCCCCGCCTGGTCGCCGGTGGCGATGAAGACGAAGGGGTCCAGGGTGCAGAAGGGGCGCCAGAGATACCAGGCGTCTTCCGCGCTGTAAGGGGTCTCGGGGGTGATGCCGCTGGACTTGGGGGGCGGCGGGCGCACCAGGAGCGAGTCATTGTGCGGGTCGAAGTTGATGCCGCCGTTGCCCGGGATGAAGCCGTAGGTCGACACCGGCACGCACCACACCCCCCGGCCGGTGCGCTGGAACGACCGCAGGGCCTTGGCGATGCCGTGGTCGCGTCCGCCCAGGGCGGCGGCCATCAGGTCACGGGCGACGCCCCGGTGGGCCAGGTGGCGATAGGCGTTGCGGCCCTGACCCTGGCCCAGTTTCTCGTACATGGTGAAGCAGACGACCAGCCGGCGCAGACCGGGGCGCTCCCGCAGTTCAAAGATGCGATCGGCCAGGGAATTACGCTCGGAATGCTTCAGCAACCGACCGAGAGGGATGCAGAAGACGACGCTCTCGGCCTGGGCAAGCTGGGCCAGGAGTACCTTGTGGGCCTTGATGCCCAGCCGCTCTTGCTCTTGCTCATCGTCTTCCTTGCCCCTGTCGCTCATAGCCGACTCCGGATCGGCCATGTCCGTGGCCGGCGCCTCCGGCTGATCCGTGCGGAATTCCAGAAGACCGCCGCTGGCGTCGAAGCTCGAGAAGGTCGTCACCCGGCCGGGTTCGGGGGCGCCGCCGCTCGGATGGACCTCGAAACGGAATTCGGGGGCTAAGAAGCGGCCGCGCGTGGTGGCCGCGACCACCAGGCCGTTGCCGAAGACGGTCTCCAGCCTTTTGCCGCGGTACTCGTCGAAGGCCGCATTGCCGCCGGTGATGTCGACGTCGTAGCGGCCCTGGTACGAATGGCTGTTGACCTCGGCGCAGCGCGCCAGGGAGTGGAGCAGGGCAGTCTTGCCGGAACTGACCGGGCCCAGGATGAGGCAACTGGCGGTGTGTGCCATGGCCCCCGGTGCACCGCGGTCGAAAGGATTAGCGGCCGGCGGTCGGCCCCGATTGATCCGGCCCCGCAGCCCCTGCCATAGCCCCGTGTCGGGGCCGGTCGCGGCCCCTTGGTCATGCGGCGTGCCCATGGGATGAATCCTTTTGTCGGTGTAACTTGCAGGTTATTCTATGCCCTTCGGGGTCCACAGGTGAACGGACCCAAGGGATTTGCAAGCACCAAACGCGGAGCGGAGGAGGAGTTCGTGATCGAGTGCGCCTGGGACGCGACCCACGATGTCGTGTTATTGCATCGGCCGCCGACAGCGGACGGGGAGACGGGCGACCTGCGCGTTGCCATCGCCTTCGCCGGGGGTGCCGACTATTACTTTGCCGGGGTCTTCCCGGCCGACTGGCGGTTGTGGGCGGTCCAGGCCCCCGCGGGGGGCGACTTCCGCCTCGCCTTCTATCCGGTCGACAGCGGCGCGGGCTCCACCGACACCCGCGCCGCGCCCGTCCAGGAGGTCCGCTTCGCACGCGAACTGACCCTCTCCCCGCGACAGCAGGTGCCCCACGGGCACAAACTGTGCGGACGGATCTACGGCCCACGGGAGGGACTGCGTCGCGTTGCCAGGTCGGGGCCGGTGGTGCTGGGTCCAGGGCGTTGTCTGGAGGACTGGCTCGATGAGAAAAATCTGCGGCCCCCGTTGCGCTTCGGCATCAGCATCGCCGCTTGTGAGGACGGCGCCCAGGGTCCCGACCGCCACCCCTTCCGTGACCATGAAACCGCGGTCCCGGTTCGCATCGCGCGGCTCCCCGACCTGGAGCCTTTGCCGGCGGGGGCGGTGCACCTGCGGGGGTTCGCGGTGTTTGGTCGGGGGGACGACCCCGCGGCCTTCGACGGACTCACCTTCCCCGTCTGTGAGGTTGACCTGACGGCCTTCGGTATGGCCGCCGATCAAGTACGCCTGTCATTGACCTTCTTCCATCGGCCCTTCCTGGGCGGCACCCAAGGCGGAGTGGTGCGCCATGTGCACGGCAGATCTCTGCCGTTGCGTGAACAAGGTGGGCGGCGTTTCGTGCGTTGGGCCTGCCGCGAGGGTTGCCACCGCGATCTATTGGGGGTCCACTTGGCCGGCGGCCATGCCTTGACGGCACTGACCGCCGCGCAGGACCCCAATTGCCTGCTGCGCGAGCCGGTGGCGTTCGGCGCTTGCATTACCGTCCTGTACCTTGGTGACCGTTGCATCCCCCACCCGTCCCTCGCCGAGATCGTCGCCGCGGACCAGGAGGTCAGCCCCGATCTGGTCGCGGTGGAGATCGCCCGGTTTGCCTCCTGGGTCGCGGCCGATGAGCGCCTGCACTCGGGGGCCACCCTGAGCGGCGCCCAGCGCGCGGAGGCCTGCACGCTGTTCGCCTTTGTGGAACTGCTCGGAGAACTCGAACGGGTGATGCAAGCGGCCGACGGCCGTGACCCGCTCGCCGCTCTGCTGCGGCCGCTGGGCCTGGGGCTGCGCAGTTTCGGCGAGTTCATCCGACGCCCCGACCTGGTATTCGCCGCCGTTGCCCTGCCGCAGTTACGCGCGCGCCTCGCGGCGGCCGGGCGTGGGTTGCGTCTTCCGGCCCAGGCGGCCGGGATGTCCCTGGTCGCCTTCCTCGCCGCGGCCCTGGAGGGCGGGGACGCGGACCTGGCCGCTTGGGTGGATGCCCGCCCCGAGGCGCAGCCGCTCCTGTGGCGCCTGCTGCTCTCCGGGATGCCGTTGTCGCGCCTGCGGGCGGCCGGCCTGGAGCCGGACGGGCCGGTCGCCGAACCGGAGCGGCTGGCCGCCAACCTTGACCTGTGCCTGGATCCAGCCGCGCGCGAACTGGCCGCGGCCCTGTTGGATGACTTGGGCCTGGCCGCGGCCCCGCTGGCGCAAGCCCCGCGCCGGTTGGGCGACGTGGAGCCGCTGTGCCGGCTCATGGGCCGGGCCGAGGTGGGGCTCGTCGACGACCTGGAACGCGCGGCCGCTGTGCTGACCGCCGCCGGGTTGCCCGCCCCGGCGGGGGTCATGGTGGTCAAGGCGGCCCTCGCCCAGGCCCTGGCCCAGGGGACCCTGGTACCTCGCGAGGCCTTGCTGCGGCGCACCGCGCGGGCCTGGACCGACGCAGGATCCGGGGCCGCGGCGCCGCTTGCCGGCGAGATCCGCACCCGTGCGGCCCTGCTGGCGATGATCGAGGCCCTGGAAGGTCGGGCACCGCCGCCCGCCACCAGGCCCGATGGTATGGGCCTGGTCCTGGCCTGGTGTCGCCGCGCCATTGAAGGGAATGATGCCGCCTGGAGTGCGCAGGACCCGCTTCCCGCCGATGCGCACGCTTCCGTCCTGGCGCTGTTGCAGGCGCAGGAGCGCAAGTGGCTGCGGGAGGACGGTCAGCCGCGTTCGCCGCTCCCCGGCTGGACCGGCGAGCGCCTGGTACGCCAGCGGGCCAAGGAGGACGAGGTGTCGGCCGCGGCCGATGCGGCACGCCGCTGGCTCCAGGCGCCGGGGCATGCCGAACCGCAGGAGTGCGCGCGCCACGTCGCGATCGTCGCGCGCATTGGGCGGCTGGCCCCGTGGCTGATCGCCTATCGTATTTGGATGGAGGCGGTGCACCCGGCGCTGGACGGTACCCTGTCCGGCTGGGACGAGCAGGTCGGGGCCGCCAACAAGCTCCCGTCCGAGTGGGAGGCCGTCGCGGCCGCCATTGCCGACACCATGAGACGCACCTGAACAGACTCCGTCACCCGGGCGGTACGCTACCTGGGCAGCGGGTCGAGTCGCAACGGAGAGATCATTCGATGTTCCCCAAAGGTTTCTGGGCCAAGCTCGTCGCGCAGGCGCTGACGACGCCGTATCTCGCCTTGCTCATGGTCATGAGCGTCTTGCTCACGATTGCTTCCTTCTATACGACCCTGATCGGCCTCTCGGACTTTACTCCCAATGTCGTGCTCGCCGCCTTCATCACCATGGCGATTCAGTCGCTGCTGTTCGTGACCTCGTGGCGGCTGGGGTTCATGTTCGCCGACAAGGAGCCGCTGGCCTGGGTCGACATCAGTGTCTTCACGGTCTGCTTTCTACTCTCGGTCTTTTTCTCGTTCGCCAGCCTGTTCAACGTCGTCTTCTCCAAGGAGCAGCAAGAGTTGGCGCGCATCACCCGCGTCCACAACGGCGTGACCGAGGCGATCACGGACATCGGCGAGAAGGCGCGGGAGCGTCGCCGCGAACTGGTGCAGGACCTGATCAAGTCACCGGAGTACGCCGCGTGGACCGACAACGTGACGGCCGTGGCAGACCTGGCGGCGGACAGCCAGGCAATCCTGGCCAAGGTCTTCGCCGAATCACACGAACGTCGGCGTCTGCGCGCCGAGCAGCTCGCCCGTGAGGCACAGGACGTGGCCGCGAGCGACAAGACCCTGGCCCGCGGCCTGCGTGACGCGGAGGCGGACCTCGAACGCGTTGACGCACGCCGCGGCCCACTGGAAGATGGTTTGGCGGGACTGCGCGCCCAGTTGGCCGCGGCCGAGGATGCCGTGATTGCCAAGCAACACGAGATGGACGCGGAGGAGCGAGGGGTCGGGACCACGGGTAAGCCCACGCGGGGCCCGGTCTGGGCCGCGCTGAACAAGGAACAACAACGCCTCATTGCGAATCGGGACGCCATCAAGAACCGCATCGGTTTGGAGGAGGGGCGGCGCAAGGAACTGGACACCGAACGGTCGGCCGTTCAGACCCGCATCGACCAGATTCGGGAGCAACAACTCGGGCTGGGGACCCGCATTGGTAGCGCCGCCAAGGCAGCTGAAGAAGCGCGCCGCGATGCCGCGGTGGCCGGAGCGACACCGACCGGACTCGATCAGAGTGTGGACACCGTGCGTGCGAACCTGGTCAAGTTTGCCACCACCTTGAATTTGGCGCCCTTTGACGAAGCGGCGGCCTGGTGCCAGCGTCTGTTTACGGATATGGCCGCCATTCCCCTGTTGGAGCAGAAGGTCAAGGGCCTGTCGTGCGACCGCGGATCCATGATGACCCTTTTGAGTCCCATTAATGAGGCCGCCGAGGCCCTCGCGGCGGTGGAGCGCGACTGTCTCTCCGGTGGCGAATCGGCCAAGACCGTGGATGAGCTTTCCTTCGACGACGCGCTGACGTATGGCCGTTCCTGCCTGGACGCGGCGAGTCTGCCCGCCGCCGACACGCGCCGGGAGCGGCGGGAGCTCGACCGCCTGAAGCGTGAGGAAAGTCCCCAGGCATCGCCCTTTACCAAGACCACCAACGCACTCCTCGCGGGCGAGAAGTTGGCGATCTTTGCCCTGTTGATCGCGCTCGCCATCGACCTGTTGGTGCTGTTCGTCGGTCTGATCGGCGCGCGTGCGGTGGAGGCCGACGTCGAGCCCCCGGTCGACCCGGTGCGGCCGACGGATTCGCCCCAGGTGCGATTGTACAAACGGGTGCTGGCGGCGACCCATGCGGTGAACGAACGGATCGATGGTGCGCGCTTCGATCATCGCGTGGTCCTGAGTGACATCCCGGAGGAGGGCGGCGACCGTGAGCTGGCGCGCCAGTTTCTGGTGGGCAACATTGCCAAGGGACTGGTGCAGCCGGTCCCGCGCCAAGACCCGCAACAGGACAACCAGGACAAAGAGTTCCTGCTGCGGTATGGAACGGCGCAACGGTTGCGTACCTGGCTCGCCGAGGCGGCTGAACCATTCGCCTTACCGCCCACGCCCACGCCGAGGGCGGCGGCGC
>Ga0247844_1009418_pt1 | contig 10198 bp, 5 predicted proteins | sample LaCtaG_FD_192421 | JGI IMG/M metagenome (GOLD analysis project Ga0247844, IMG submission 192421) | Freshwater microbial communities from meromictic Lake La Cruz, Castile-La Mancha, Spain - LaCruzMarch201714.5m_1 | ecosystem: Environmental > Aquatic > Freshwater > Lake | place: Spain: Castile-La...
GCGGCATGAATGGGAATTGCTACGAGGCAGCGGCGAGATTCGTGGTTGGCAATGCCCGCTGCCCGGGAATCATGCTTGTCCATGGCGAAGTGACCGGACAGGGACCGATTGCCGGAATCCGCTACGGGCACGCATGGGCCGAAATCGGAGATGCCGTCATTGACCCGAGCAACGGGCGGATCGTTTGCGCCCGCAGGGATGCCTACTACACCATCGGAAAAATCACCGGCGAAGTGGTGCGGTATTCGCCCTCGGAAGCCCGCCATTTGATGCTCGAAACCCTCCACTACGGGCCGTGGGAAGAACCCCGAAAAATGGTGACAAATACTGATGGACTCAGTGTGGCAACTGCGAGAGGCCAAGGTTCAGAACTACGCACAACGCGTAGCTCATAACCAAAACCAGAAAGACAACTATGCCAGACGACAATGAAATGATAGAGGACCGTGAGGACCACCGCACGCCGCGTCCGCGACGCAGAGAGCAGCAGACCGCGCCGGTCGGAATCCTCGTTGATCCTGAACCCCGCCACGACCTCGACCGCCTCGTGCTCCACAGCACGGTGCGCGAGGACATCGCCGCCGCGCTCCGCTCGATTGAGATGCGGGAGCAGTTGGAAGCGGTTTGGAAATTGAGCGAGATCCAGCCGCAGGCCGGGCGCTGCATCCTGAACTTCTACGGCCCGCCGGGAACGGGGAAGACCCGCGCCGCCTTGGGCATCGCGTGGAGGCTCGGCAAGCCGCTTTACCAAGTCGATTACAGCCAGATCATTTCGAAGTATCTGGGCGACACGGCCAAGCATATCGCGAAGGCGTTCCGTGAGGCCGCGGAAGCCGAGGCGGTGCTGCTCTTCGACGAGGCCGACAGCCTCAGAAATCTTGATCTCGTAGAGTGCTTCGAGGCGACGATTTCTGTTTGATTGATGCTGATGGAATCAGCCTCAGAGGCGCATGATGCGGCCTGATTTGGGCACTTGCATGTGTGAAACAAGAGATGGCACCTTCCCCGTGTCAAAACAAACCCGGGCACTCGCCCGCGATCTGGAGGAAGGTGCCATTAATCAAACTATACTGCCGTTAATCCCCTCGGGGGCAACATCAATCAACAGTCATGTCGGCGTTTTCAACGACGGCGAGCAATGGACTTACACAGTGGGACTCTATCCGGTTTACCAGCACCGGGCAGGAGATCAGAGTGCTTTTCGGCTGACCATCGCGCAACTGGCCAACTCCGGCGCGTGCAAGCCGGTCGAATTGCTCAAGGCCTTCGGCATCTCCAAAAGCTGCCTGATGCGAGCCATGCGCCGATACCGCGAGGGCGGCGTGGAGGCCTTTTTCCCCGGGAACGTCTCTGGGAAAGGCGCACAGCGGCGTCGCACGGGCAGGGTGCTGACGCCCGAGGTGCTTGGGCGCGCCCAGGAACTGCTCGATTCGGGCTGCTCGAAAGCGGAGGTGGCGCGGGAGTTGGGCGTGGCGCAGGACACCTTGCGCCGGGCGGTCTGGGATGGTCGGGTGCAGATGCCAGGCGACTCTGCTGCTGCGGAGCCCACTTCGCCTGTTGGCTCGGACAAAAGCCAGCGCAGTGTGTCGGATGCCGAGGCCGCCGATGGCATGGGCACCGGCTGCACCCGCGCCGGGGAACGCATGCTGGCCGCTCTGGGTGCGCTGGATGGAGCGGCCATCCGCTTTGAATCCTGTCGGCATGTGCCCTACGGCGGGGTGCTCTGCGCTCTGGGTGCTCTGCTGGCCAACGGACTTTTTGGCCCCGCGCACGCGCATCTCAACAAAATCAGCGGTTACTATGGCGTCATCCACGTCCTGCTGCTGCTGGCCTTCATGAGCCTGTGCCGGATCAAAACCATCGAACAACTGCGCGGCAAAGCGCCGGGAGAGTTCGGCAAATTGATGGGTTTGGACCGGGTGCCAGAGGTGCGCTGTTTGCGGCGCAAACTCAGCGATTTGAGCTGCGATCAGGCGGCCGAGCGGTATGCTTCGGCGCTGGCCGGAGAATGGATGGAGGCCGATCCCGAATCACTCGGCACTCTTTATGTGGACGGACATGTGCGCGTTTACCACGGCCACAAAACCAAGCTGCCCCGCAAATACGTCTCGCGCCAGCGGCTCTGCCTGCGTGGCACCACCGATTACTGGGTCAACGACCTGATCGGACGTCCCTTTTTCGTCATCGATAAAGTGGTCGATTCCGGGCTGCTGGCCGCGCTGCGCGAAGAGATCGTGCCGCGGCTGCTGGCCGACGTGCCCCATCAACCCAGCGATGAAGAACTGGCCGCCAATCCGCACGCCTGCCGCATGGTGTTGGTCTTTGACCGGGAAGGCTACAGCCCCGGCTTCATGAAGGAGATGTGGCAGTGCCACCGCATCGGATGCATCACCTATCACAAACATCCGGCGGCACCGTGGCCCGAAGCGGAGTTTTCCACAAGAAACACCGAACTCTCCAACGGCGAAACCCTCGCGATGAAGCTGGCCGAGCGCGGCTCTTTGATCGGCAAGGGCACCGATGCGCTCTGGGTCAAAGAGGTGCGCAAACTTACCGCAAGCGGCCATCAGGTCAGCTTGATTGGCACCGTTTACGGAGGGCAGACCGAGGGCGTGGCGGCGGCGCTTTTCAGCCGTTGGTGTCAAGAGAACTTCTTCCGCTATATGATGGAACACTTTGAAATTGACCTACTTGGAGAGTATCGTACTGCGCCGCTTCACGACACCGAAAGGGTCATCAACCCCCGGTGGCGGCAACTCGAGCGCCAGCGCGGCAGCTTGGAAAGCAAGCTGCGATACCGGTGCGCCCGCTTTGCCGCCATGGCCCTGCATCCGGCGCCAGCCGGGCAGGAAAAAAGGGCCCAAACCCGTGCCAGAGTTCAGGCGGAATTGCTCGAGGAGATCGGGCAAATGGAAGCCGAGTTGGAGCGGGTCAAGGAAACCAAACGCCAAACCCCTCATCACATGACCTGGGCAGAACTCCCGGAGCCCGAGCGCTTCACCAAGCCGGTGATGGAACGCAAGCGGCTCATGGACGCGGTGCGCATGATCGCCTACCGGGCCGAAACCGCCCTTTGTGCGCTGCTGCGTCCCCTGGGCATGCAGAGCACGGAGGCCAGGCGGCTATTGCAGGACCTTTTCGTGACAGAAGCCGACATTCAGCCCGATGCCTCCACAGGACTGCTGGAAGTCCACGTTCATCGCGGATCGCGTCCCGCGGTCGATCGCATGCGCGAGGCGCTCTTCGAGCAGCTCAACGAAATGGCCTTCACCTTCCCCGGAACCAAACTCACCCTGCACTACCGCCTCGTCGGTCCAACCCCGCCAGCCAATCCCTCAGCAAGCACAAATGGTGTCACGGACTCTTCACAGAGGTAAGGAGTTCTGAGCCTGACGCACCCGAGGCGCATAAATACAAGGGGCATCTTGAAAAGTCGCTGTAGTGAAGACAAACCCTCTTCACATCTCCAACAATGTGACTACAATCCGAAACCGTCATGTTTTTGCGAAGCACAAGGCGGTTCAAGGACGGCAAAGAACACAGGTATTGGTCGATTGTGGAAAATCGGCGGTGTGTAGGTGGCAAGATAGCACAGCGCCCGGTTCTTTATTTAGGGGAAATCAACGCCAGCCAGCCTGTCAATTGGAACCGCCAGAAAAGTGGAATACGATCTCAGATCCCGTCTGGAAACCATCCGTGCGAGCTATGAGAATCAGCAGCGTTCATGTTGTCAGCCTCGGAAAACCGTGTTTAAGCCCACCAAGGAATTTCACAGCCCGCCATATGCTGTATTCGGCGGAGGAAAACATGGAGATCGATGAGGTGGTGCCAGTTGCAGCGAGCGTGAAGACGAAGCTCGGACGAGGAGGAGGCGATGAATAGCACAAAGCAAGATCCATTAATCCTTCTGACGGTCAAAACTCAAAAGCGGGGCAGTGCATCGGGCCAAGATTCGGGTTATGGATGGGTGTTTGTCAGACGGCAAGCGATAAATCGGAGGCGAGAGCATGGTTCGGGTTGCGGCGGAGAACATCGGCGAGGAGGGCTCGGGCTTTGAGAGTCAAGCGCCCGCCTTTTCGAGAAAAGGGACATACCCTCAAAAATATTTTTTGGGAAGGCCTCATCCCACCGCGGGGGGAATGTAATTCCCTGGGCCCCCATACCTGCGCCAACTCCGATAAAACAAATACATGAGGAACGTGGAGATGCCCGACAGGAGAAAGCCCCACAGATAGATATAGCGATACATCTCGGGATGGGCACCGTCTTGCGTGACCGCGTCCATAACGATTCCGGTGAGCACGGCACCGGGGATGAGAAAGAGGGAGCAGACGATTTGATTGGCCGACCCAAACTGACCATACCGCTCCTGGGGGGGGATTGATGCGTAAAAGGGTAAATCCATCGAGCCTATCGAGCTCTTGACAAGGAGGTATGCAAATCCGAGGACAAGATAAGACGCGCGGTCGGTGAGGAAGAAAAAACAAATTAATCCCATCGGGAGGCCGATGAGCATCATCGCAAACGAAACGCGAGTCGGCTTGAACCGGTCGGTCAAAATCCCAAAAGGATAAATGAGAACCAAGAGGGCCAATGTCGCATTAGCCGTGACCTTCCCGATGTCCTCCAGACCGATCGCCAGGGATTTCGTCAGGTAAAACACAATAAACATGTCTGACGAAAAACTGAGAACCAAGAACGCATTCCGCGCATTAAAGAGCAGGTAATGTTTGTGCGAGTAGCACTCCTTCACATAGACGCGGATCTTATCCCAGGCCGTGATGGCATTTGCGTGGACCGGTGGCGGGTAGGTCCCTTCCTTCACCATCAGGGTCATGAAGAGAAATCCGCCGCCGTAAAGGACGGCTGCGCCCAGATAGATTTCCCGGGTGTGAGTCATCGCGCTGGGGAAGATCCACATGTTGAAAACATAGGATGCCGCCGTGGCGACAATTCGAAAACACGCCACGAATCGGCCGATGTAGGCGTCCGGCACGACGTCTATGAACAAGTAGTAAAAGATCGGCTGCATCAGCGTATTGAAGATCTGGAAAACGATGACAACGACAGCCAGGGTGAGCACCAGCATTGCCATGGAGGGCTCATGAGGAAGGAGGCCACCCTGAAAAATCTTGCCCAAGCCAAAACCCTGAAGGGCCTTCGAAATCTCTGGAGCGAAAGCGATCAGGGAAAGTGCAAGGCAGACAAAGGGCGTCATGAACAGAAGGATGGGCCGACGCCGACCCCATGCAGTTCGCATACCATCGCTCTTGAAGCTGATGTAGGGATTCAGAATCAAATTAAAGAATGACGCGGTCGTTCCAAGAATCACCGCCTTGAGCGTATTGGACGCACCGGCCGCATCCAACTGGAGCGGCATCACCGAAGGCAACACGGCCTCCATGAATTGAAGACAGAAATCTCCGACCAGGAGGTAGGAGAAGACGACAACCAAGCCCCATTTGGTGTAATAGAGGCCGTTCTTGTTTGGCAGGTCAGAGTCCGATGAGGAATCGGAACGGGAGCGCACTGGGATCATATTTTCTTTAATGGGGTTTGCATTGTATCCAAACCGGAGAACCCCAACGCGAGGTAGCCCGGCAGTCGGCGATTGGCTGTCTTAGAGTTTGAACTTCTCGAACCCTTCGCACTCCATGCCCGGGCCCTCGACGAAATCCGGCATCAAGCGTACATGGCGGCGGGTAATGCGGCGGCCCTGCGAGAGTTTCGTCACGAAATCAAGAACCTTGCGGGAATAGACGGCGGGTTCGTAGCGGTAACGTGCCACACCGGGCTCGAGGAATTTGAGCAGGGGATCGTCCTCCCGCGAGATGAAGCCGTAGTCCCGACGGACATGTTTGCGCTTCAATGCAAGGTGGCTCACCATTGTCACGCAGGAACCTGCATGCGAGACCAGGATGGCCCTGGGCAGGCCCGAAGTGCGCATGGCCCGGTCCAGCACGGCACAGATCCCCTCGTTGGTGCCGTCGTGATGCAACAGGATCGGCTGGATCGTGCGCCCCTTGGCACCGCACTCTTTGCGAAAGGCCTCCTCGCTTTCCTGGTCGCCAGCGCAGAGCGGTTTGTTGATCAAAAACCCGATCCGCTCATGCCCGCGCGCGGCGAACAATCCGACCGAGTGTCGGCAAACCGCCGCCAATTCGTAGTCGAGCGAGCAGAGATCCACCCCGGCAAACTCAGAACCCATGATCAGTGTCGGCAGCCCCCTCGCGTCAAACCACCGCTGCATCGGCGCGTTCGAGCGCTGCAGCAACCAGACCGCCGCCGGCCGTTCCCGGACCAATTCCTCGAGCGCCGCCTCCGGCTGAAGGGAAAAATAGCGGCTGCCGCTCACAACTGTCAGCTCCAATCCCTGCGCCGCCAGTCCCCCGCGCAAATAATCCACGCGGACAATCGCATGTGCCTCCATGCGCTCGACCGGCACGGGCGAAAGCAACACCACCGCATTCTTCGCCGCCACCGCCTTGGGCACACGCAGGATTCTCCTCCGAAACCGCCCCCGGTTCGTCACCCAGCCCACCGCCGCCAATAACTCGACCGCGTTCTTCACTGTCGGACGGCTGACCCGCAGCTCTGCGCTCAACTGGCGCTCGCCCGGCAAATGCCCCTGCCACCGCCCCGACTGAATCCCCTCCCGCAAAATCCGCGCCACCTCGTCCATCAGGGTCAGGCGCTGCGGAATCATCGGACGGGTTACGGAGGACATTGTTTGGAATTGATCTGACGTTTTGAAGCTTTCTATCTATCTATCATTGTCCGAGACAAAGGTAATGCTTACCGCACCGCTTGTAGGATCACCATCCCTTTGGAACGCTCTCGACGCGGTCGTTGGAGAAATTTGTAATCCCTGTGCATATTTCCTGACTGGGCCTGATACGCTTCACGAGGTCCGGTCAACGGGACAACGGGTGCGGTTTGGCAAGGTTGCCAGGAAAGGCCACGCTCACGGCCATGCCAACGACAAAGCAGACCACTATGCCGATCGTGGCATAGAGCATCCAGTGGATGTCGGTGTTGGCGCGGATTACGAGGAGGGTGCCAAGTGCGACGCAGGCCCCTGTGAGGGCTCCAACTCCGTTGGCCCGTTTTGTCAGCATGCCGAGCAGGAAAATCCCGCCCAGCACGCCCATGAAGAGTCCGATCACGGTCAGGAAAGAATCGAAGAGCGAGGTGATGGCCGGATTCACGAAGAACAGCCCGATGAGGGTGCCGGCGGCTCCAAGGGCGACGGTGAGAATCTGCCCCGCACGCAAATACGCGGTCTCACTGCGGAGGATGTTGAAGGGTCGCATGAAATCGGTGACCACCGTCGTCGCGGTGGAATTCATGCTGGTGGATACCGTGGATTGGGCGGCGGCGAAGATGCCGGCGACAACGAGCCCGGCCACGCCGGCGGGGACTTCCGTGGTAATGAACAGCGGGAAGATCTGGTCGGTGTTGATGGTGGGATCGAGCTTGCCGGGGTGCAATTTGTAGAAGGTGTAGAGGGCGGTCCCAATGCCGAAGAAAAGAAGTGAGCTGGGAACTACGAGGACGGCATTCGTCCAGATCGCCCGGGCCGCGCTGCGGGTATCGGGAGTGGACATGTAGCGTTGGACGACGGCTTGGTCCGCCGTGTAGGACGAGACCTGCTGACCCAGCCCGCCGAGCACGACGACCCACACAGCAAACGTGGCGGCACTCCCCGGTGAAAAGTCGAAGTTGAACGCATTGAGTTTCCCGTCGGCTGCGGCAATCTGGACGATGCCGCCGAGCCCCCCGTCCACATGAAACATGATGAGCCCGAGGCATAGCAACGCGGCACCCAGCAGAACGAACGTCTGGATCGTATCGGTCCAGACGACGGCGGAGAGCCCTCCCATCGTCGAGTAGAGGATGCTCAGTGCGCCCATGAGGAGGACGCTCTGGATTGGAGTCAGTGGCGTAAGTGTGGTTAGGGCCAGGCCGGCCAGCGACAGCACGATCCCGATGCGGAAAATGTGGAAGACCGTGAAGAGGCCACTGCTCAGGAGGCGCACAGCACGGTTGAAGCGGCGCTCGAGGTATTCATACGCACTCGCGGCATCGACTTTGCGGAAATAGGGAAGCGCAACAAAAACAGCGAACGGCGCCACCAACGGCACCGTCAGACTTGCCAGCAGAAGCACCCAATCCTGCGCATACGCCTTGGCCGGGATGGCCATGAATGTGATCGAGCTGAGCATCGTCGCAAAGATTGAGCAGCCCGCCACCCACCATGGCACGCGCTGCCCCCCACGGAAGAAGTCGTCGGTATTTGCGTTGTCGCGCATAAAAAACCAGCCGACACCCACCATCGCCGCAAGATAAAGAATAAGCACGGCGAAATCCCATGCCCCGAAGCCCTCCCGCTTCTGCGGCTGGGCGGAAATCTGCCAGGCGTCCGTGGTCCGTTTCCGCGGACGGATTTCGCCGGAGACCAGATAGATCATTTCCCCGTTTTTCACCGCCGGGGTCGTGACCGCCGTGGCGGGCGTCTCGCCGCCGCTCGTCCAGGTGTCGGTGATCGTGTGGTAGAGCAGGATCTCGCGTCGGAATCCCGGATGGTTGTCCTTCAGTGTGTCGGTCTGGGCGATGAGCGATCCGTCGGCCCCGCCGAGCAGGACGATGTGGGATTGCCCGATCGCTGCGCCCGCGCCACCCATGAGCGGCATCGGCAGGCTTGCCCGCTTGCGCCATTCTCCGCTGGATGGCAGAAACTCAAAGAGGTCGTCGAGCACTTCGATCCCCTCGACTCCGGAACTCCCGGCAGCCTGCGTGCGTCCGCCCGCAAGGAAAATCCCGATGCCGAAGCCGTCATGTTGCGCCACAAAATACGGGAGCGCCCGGGCCGCTCCCGGCCAATCAGGTAGGCGTTTCCACGAAGCGATCTTTTCTCCGGCCCATTTCGAGAGATCGAGCTGCCAGAATTCCTTTGACACGGAATCGAGACCTTTTCCTGTTTGCCCGCCGGCGATATAGACAGTGTTCCCGATCGAGGTTACGGCCGCATAGGCCACGGGCACAGGCAGGCCGGGCAATTCCTCTCTTGCCAGCCTCCTCGAGCCCTCATCCCAGCGGAGGAGGAAGGCCCGCTTGCTGACAGCTTCGGAATCCTCCCCGCCAAGACAGACAACCCCCAGCGGGATCGTGGCCGAGGCACCGTAGGCGACCGACTCTTCCAGAGGGGCAACGCGTTCCCATGCGGCTTCCCGGACGTCGGTCACTTGGAGCATGAACACATCGCGATGCCAGACCTTCGGCACGCTCCATCGGTCGCCACCCTCATCCACAGGGAAACTGGCCCCCCCGGCCACGATCAACCGCCCGCCTGTCATTCCCACGAAAGGCCCGCCCATGCCTTCCGGCCCCGGCAAAGGCGGGAGGCTCTCCCAGTTCAGTGTGTTCCCGGCGCGAGCCGAAAAGGGATTCAGGAACATGAGAAAAAAGAATGCAAAAAGGTGCCGGGGCATATTGGTCAGGGGCAGGAAGTGATCTTAGCTAAACCTTTGCCAAACGGGGTTCACTCGGGGCAGGTGGAGAAGCAACGGATGCCAGGATGGCGTCGAATCTGCGGCGGGCGCGGGCGGCAGTCGCAGCATCAAGCCGGGGAAGAGGGCAGCGCGAAGGCCCGCAGTCAAACCCCGAGGCCTCCATGAGGAACTTCTGGCCGGAAAAGGCGGGGACAGAAATGATCAGATCGAGCAATTCGTCCACAACTCCCTGCAATCTTAGGCACTCCGCGTCGTCCCCGGCCTCGAAAGCCTGCCGGAGTGCGAGAAATATCGGGATGGCGTGGTTGTATGTGCTGCCGACGAAGTCCACGAAACCGTGCTGCAGGCTTTTCAGAAACAACTCGTCGCGTCCGAAGAGCAGGTCGTAGCGGCCGGCGTATCGCTCGCGGCATTTTCCCAGCTCGTCGAAGTCGTTATGAGTGTATTTGACACCCGCAAAGTTCGAGATCCCAAGACCGAGTTCCAGGATCTCTTCCAGCGCGATGTTGGTCGAGACGCGCGCGGGGAAGTGGTAATAAAAAAGTGGCGTGGCCGACGCAGCCAACGCGATTTCGTGCAGGAAGCTGACCAGTTCCGCTGCGGAATTCGGCTTGTAGAATCCGGGCGCGATGGAGGCAATCGCATCGGCTGCATGGGATTCGGCATGGGCTGCAAGCCGACAGGCT
>Ga0247844_1009420_pt1 | contig 10195 bp, 9 predicted proteins | sample LaCtaG_FD_192421 | JGI IMG/M metagenome (GOLD analysis project Ga0247844, IMG submission 192421) | Freshwater microbial communities from meromictic Lake La Cruz, Castile-La Mancha, Spain - LaCruzMarch201714.5m_1 | ecosystem: Environmental > Aquatic > Freshwater > Lake | place: Spain: Castile-La...
CGAGTGTGGATGCACCGGGCAGAGTAGAGGCCCATGTCAATCCTTACTTGATGATTAGTGAGCAAGCCCTCGAGCAAGGCGAAAGCTGCGCACGCAATGACGAGGCGCGCGCGGTTGCAGATGAGGTCAACGCTAAAACTGGGGCCAACGGCTCCAAGGCTTTAAAAGGCGAAGTGGGGGGAAAAACAGAGTCGCCGCTCCTTTTTCAGCCTAATCCATCCCTTCAGGTCAAAGGTAAGCTCAAGGTCCCGCCTCGGGATCGCAGTGTGATTCGCTTGCCCTCCTACGAACAGGTGAAATCTGATCCTGTGCTCTATGCCCATGCCAACCGTGTGTTGCATCTGGAAACGAATCCCGGCAATGCACGCGCGATTGTGCAGGCACATGGCGATGGCCGGACCGCACGTGACGTTTGGATCACGCCTCCACCCATACCGCTGACGACCGCTGAGATGGATTTAGTGTTTGATTTGCCGTACGCACGGAGTCCGCATCCCATTTATGCCGATGAGAATGGCAGTCACGATGGGGTGACCAAGATTCCGGCTTGGGAGATGATTCGTTTTAGCGTCAATATCATGCGCGGTTGTTTTGGTGGTTGTACGTTTTGCTCGATTACGGAGCATGAGGGTCGCATTATTCAAAGCCGCAGCGAAGATTCCGTCATTCGCGAAATCGAGGATATTCGCGACAAGGTACCGGGCTTTACGGGCGTGATTTCTGACTTGGGTGGCCCGACTGCCAATATGTATCGCATCGGCTGCAAGAGCCCCGAGATCGAGTCAGCCTGTCGCAAGCCAAGCTGTGTCTACCCCGATGTGTGCCAAAACCTCAATACAGATCACAGCTCCTTGATTCAAATGTACCGACGGGCTCGCGCTGTCAAAGGCGTGAAGAAAATCCTGATTGGTTCGGGCCTGCGTTATGACTTGGCGGTCAAGTCACCTGAGTACATCAAAGAACTCGTGACGCACCATGTCGGTGGTTATCTCAAGATTGCGCCTGAGCACACCGAGATGGGACCATTGTCAAAGATGATGAAGCCCGGCATTGGTAGCTACGATCGTTTCAAGCAGCTATTTGATAAATTTAGCCTTGAAGCCGGAAAAAAACAGTTTTTGGTACCGTATTTTATTGCCGCACATCCAGGCACGGCCGATGAAGACATGATGCATCTGGCGTTGTGGCTCAAGAGTCATGGTTTCCGTGCGGATCAAGTTCAAACTTTTTATCCCAGTCCGATGGCCACGGCCACGGCGATGTATCACTCTGGTCGCAATCCGCTTGGACGCGTGACGCGCGAAAGCGAAACGGTCGATATCGTACGCGGCGATCGCCGCCGCCGTTTGCACAAAGCGTTTTTGCGTTATCACGACGCGAACAATTGGCCCCTATTGCGCGAGGCACTCAAGGCAATGGGACGAGCTGACTTGATTGGTAATGGGAAAAAGCATTTGATCCCTTTTCATCAGCCGCAAACGGATGGCAGCTATACGAGCGTTCGACGCAAAAATAGTACCGAGGCTGTCGGTGCGCGGGGCGTGAAAACTGCCCAGCCTGTGCGCTCTGGTCAGCCAGTTCGACCTGCGAAATCCAATGCGCCGGCGAAGTCCGCAGGGGCAGGGCGGACCACTAAACCCGTCCGCTCAGGACGGATGTTGACGCAGCATACGGGCCTGCCTCCAAGGAAGTGAGACGCTCGCGCAAGCCCTTTTTCTTATGCTATACTTTTGCTCTGTTCCCTGATAGCTCAGTCGGTAGAGCGACGGACTGTTAATCCGCAGGTCGCTGGTTCGAGCCCAGCTCGGGGAGCCAAATAGCAGCCTTTTGGCTGCTTTTTTTTCGCTACTTTTTTTGCTCTAAACCAATCCAGCCCTTGTTCTAGTATGATGTTTTTTTTTTGCCCGCTGGGCTCATAGCAATAAGCTCTATACCTTACAGAGCATTAAAATTACAATAATGACTCCGCAAGGGTTCTATAGGTGAAACCGCTATGAATAGAATTACCCTAGAGGCAGGCAAGAGAGGCGGCAAGCCTTGCATTCGTGGCCTTCGTATTACGGTCTATGACGTTTTATCCATGCTATCCGAAGGTATGACGCAGCAGGAAATCCTCGAAGATTTTCCAGAGCTTGAGTTGGCTGACATCTTAGCTGTTCTTTCTTTTGCTGCTGATCGCGAGCATCGCATTTATTCCTTGGCTGTTCAATGAAGCTGTTGTTAGATGAAAACTTGTCTCGGCGCCTCGTTCCTTTTTTACAGAACGCATATCCGGGTAGTTCTCAAGTAGTTTTGCTTGGAATGGAGTCCGCATCCGACAGAGAAATATGGCAGTCAGCTAAAGAAAATGATTTTGTCGTCGTGACACGAGATGCAGATTTTGAAGAGTTATCTGTTGTTTTAGGGCAGCCACCTAAAATCATTTGGCTTAAAGTTAAAAATCAAACACGCGCCGCAATTTTGAAAATTCTTATCGATAATCTGATCACGATTGAAGATGCGTTGATTGCAAAGGATTTGGCATGTGTTGAATTGACATCCCTTTTTTAACAAAACGGACTGTTGATCATACTAGTCGCTTATTCGAATCCAAGTATTCATTAATGCAGATTTAATCGCTGCTGACTTGGCACCGTTCAATCCAGAGACTGCTGCCTTTAAGGCTGTACTAAAAAACTTTAACCAACATTATCGCTACGCAGTTGATTCTTGGATGCTTTACGATAACTCTGGTATGACACCAAAGCTTCTTGACTGGAGTGATAAATGAATACAAAAGACATTCGAACTTCGAACGATTCAGATCTGATTGGCTCATATGTCGCAATCCAGAGGGCTGCTCGCTCAGCACACGAGCTAGCTATTACTACTAATACGGGGATTGTTGTTGTTGTTGATGGGAAAAATGTAATCATTTCCGCTGATGAGTTAAAACTTTTGCGAGTCAAAGAGGACATAACAAAAACATAAAGTTTTCTGCCATGCAGTGTTTGATATAGATTGTTAACGCATTCTGATGGCGATTGATAAAGGTTTGGCTCAAACTAGTTATAGCTCAACACTGACCTAAGTGCCCAAGAGTTACATTGTTCAACCCTTTAATCAACTACACGAACTATTACACAGTGGTCTTTTTTTGAGTTAAGTCATTGTTTTAATTTATAAATCGAATAAACGACTTTTCTGTTAATCCTGCTGGTCGCTGGATCGAGCCCAGCTCGGGGAGCCAGTACAAAAAGTCTAGCACTCATGTCGAACTCTTTCTCAGACATGTCATTGGCAGTTGTTGAATTGTTGGCGTCGGTAACCGGCGCCAATAATTAGGCGTTTAAGCTATTCAGCTTTGATATTCGCCTCTTTGACGATTTTACCGAAGCGATTGAATTCATTAATATTGAATTCAGTGAATTGCTGAGTGGTCATATCAATTGAACTACCCCCCAGCGCTTTAAGGCGCTGTTGAACATCAGGTAGTTGCAACGTCTTTTTTAACTCAGCACTTAGTTTATCTACGACAACCTTTGGAGTGCCTGCCGTTGTGTAAAGGCCGTACCAAGTGCTAATTTCAACTGCAGGAAACCCGATTTCGCGCATTGTCGGTACGTCTGGCAGCTCTGGAGAGCGATTGGCTGTCGTGATAGCCAAGGGCCGTAGCTTTCCCGCTTTCACCAGCGCCATCGACGATGAGGTGGTATCAAGCATGATTTGAACCTGTCCACTAATTAAATCCGTATGCGCGGCACTGCTACCTTTGTAAGGAATATGCAACGCTTTAGTTCCTGCAGACATGTTGAGTGCTTCGCCAGCGATGTGCTGCGTACTACCAATACCAGACGAGGCGTAGCTATAACCCGCAGGCTTGATTTTCATAGCTGCCACAAGCGCTCTAATATCTTTGGCTGTTTCGTTAGGGCCCACAAGCAGTAAATGCGGTACAACGACGACCATGCCAATTGGCTGTAAATCCTTCATCGGGTCGTAAGCAAGTTTTAAAAGATGTGGCGCTATTGCCTGACCAGTATTAGTTGCAACCAATAGTGTGTAGCCGTCTCTCGGAGCTTTAGCGGTTGCATCAGCTGCCAACGTATTTGCGGCTCCAGGTCTGTTTTCGACCACAAACGACTGCTTCATTGACTGCCCAAATTTATCGGCTAATAGCCGCGCGAGGATATCGGTACCGCCTCCCGCCGACGCACCAACCATAATTCGGACTGGTTTAGCCGAAGGATAGTCTTGCGCATAAGCGGTGGTTACGCATAATGCGCTAAGCAAACTACAAGCAATAAAGTTTTTGCGATTCATAGCATCATCTCCGTTGTTAAAATGTTTCTAGCGGTGGTTTTGCACCATATGGCACGCTAGTTCAAAAGCTTGCTGCATTGCACCTGGGTTTGCCTTCCCTTGCCCAGCAATATCCACAGCCGTCCCATGGGCTGGCGTAAGAATTGGTATGGGTAACCCTCCCTGAACGGTGACGCCACGCCAGAAGCCCATTAGCTTCATGGCGATTTGACCTTGATCGTGATACATCGTGACAATGCCATCGAATTGACGCTGTTCACCTTGTACTTTTAAAAATAATGTATCCGCAGCAAACGGACCTTGTACAGGGATCCCTTTAGCCTTCGCGCTTTGAACTGCCGGCGCAATGACGTCAATCTCCTCGCGTCCGAAGGATCCATTATCACCATTGTGAGGATTCAGACCACACACCGCAATACGCGGCGCCAATACCCCGCAGTCGCGCATGGCGCTATACAGCAAGGTGATGGCTTGTTCTATCCCCGGAATCGTTAGCTGCATTGCCACATCTTTGTGGGCGATATGAGAGGTCACGCGCGAAGTCCACAGACCATCCAGCACATTGAACTCGCTGATCGCTCCAGTGAAACTCAATCGTTCTGCAAACCAGTGCATTTCGTCGGGGGTGTGCATTCCAGCCAAATGCAAGGCATGCTTATTTAAGGGTGCAAAAACGATTGCGTCAGCTAGATCTTGCGATACAGCATCTAGCGCAATTTGCAAAGTTTGTATCGTATAGCGACCCGACGCTTCGTTGCACTCGCCGGATCGAAATTCTGTCGTTCGACTCGTATCGAATTCAAGCAGCGTTAGGCTTTGCGCATAGGAAACCGATGCCAAAGAATCAGCCCGAACAAACGCAGTATGTTGGCCCGCAAGGCGCATGCCCTTTGCAACCTCTTTAGAATCAGCTATCAAAAGTATGTTGGCCATCTTCAGTGTGCGAGGGTCAGCAAGCAAACGTGCAACAAGCTCAGGACCGATTCCGGCAGGATCACCCAAAACGAGTGCAATTCGAGGCTTGCTCATAAAGCCTGCTTCCTTTCAAAAGTTGTTGCTTGCCACATTTGTCGTTCCGTCAAGTTTCTTTGTAACGCACGGATTCCAAACGTCCAAGGTTTTATCTGGTCACAGTAATTGACGTGATTTAATAGGGCGCCGAGCGCATCGGTTTCAATGCGAACACTGTCGCCAATTCGATGCGTAAAGCCACTGCCAAGGGCACCACGATCTTGTACAGGTGCGAACATTGTTCCCAAAAACAACATGCATCCATCAGGATATTGATGATGTCCACCCATCGTCTGCGCGACAAGTTCACTTGGATCGCGGCTAATTTTTTTCATTGAACTTTCTCCGCGCATAACAAAACCGTCTTGACCACGCACCTCTAATTTCACTACACAACGTCTAATCGTATCCAAATCAAACGTGTTATCAAACAAGCGTAGAAACGGGCCGATCGCACACGAGCCGTTGTTATCTTTTGCTTTACCCAAAAGTAAAGCGCTACGTCCTTCAATGTCACGCAAATTGACATCATTACCCAAGGTTGCTCCCTTGATCCTACCCGAGCTATCAACAGCAAGGACAATCTCCGGTTCAGGATTGTTCCAAGACGAACTAGGGTGAATCCCAATCTCTGCGCCTAGACCGACAGCTGATAGTATCGGAGCTTTAGTAAATACCTCAGCATCTGGACCGATTCCGACTTCAAGGTATTGCGACCACATTCCCTGCTGAATCAAAAAGGCCTTTACCTCTTGCGCCTTTTCTGAGCCAGGCACGATATCTGCTAACGAACCGCCTAATACGTCTAACACTTGCGTGCGTATACTCATCGCGAGCGCAGGATTGCCTTTCGCTCGCTCCTCGATCACACGTTCGATCAAACTCGAAGCAAACGTAACGCCAGCCGCCTTGATTACCTGAAGATCACAAGGTGCCAAAAAATGCGGTTGCATTATGCCTCGAGCAGATACTTTTGAATCTAACGTATGTTGCAAGACTGCTTCGATACTGCCGATATGTTTGCCTGGCACCCTAGCTACGCTTTCCGCTGGATTCGGCTCTTCCAACAAGTCGCTCATGGTTGGCCAATGTGCAGTCAAATCAAATACGCCGTCTTGGCGTAACGCCACCACACAAGGTCCGCCATTTGGTGGGCTGGTCACTTGGGTACTCCACACTCGGCCCACCAAGGTGCCTGCCAATCCGTCTATTGGAAGATAATTTTGCGATGAGAAGTTTTCCATTTCTAGAGCCAAGCTTCGCCGTCAGGGTAAGAATATTTATCCAAACTATTCTTGTGAATTTCAATGCTGTAACCAGGTCGTTGTGGTGGCATATAACGGCCTCTTCGAATCACAACAGGCTCTACAAAATGCTCGTGCAAATGATCTACATATTCCAAAACACGCTTATCGAGTGATGCTGAAACGGCTATGTAATCAAAGATTGATATGTGTTGCACATATTCGCATAAACCCACTCCGCCTGCATGCGGGCAGACGGGAACACCAAACTTTGCTGCCATTAGAAGCACAACAAGAACTTCATTGAGACCGCCTAACCGTGCTGCATCAACCTGACAAAAATCGATCGCTTTTGCTTGAAGCAACTGCTTGAACATCACTCGGTTGTGACAGTGTTCCCCGGTGGCTACACCAATTGGCTTTACACGCGCTCGGATACTTGCATGGCCTAGGATGTCATCTGGGCTTGTGGGCTCCTCGATCCACCAAGGATCAAATGCGGCGAGCTTGCGCATATTGGTGATAGTCTCGTCGACATCCCACACCTGATTCGCGTCCATCATGAGCTTTCTATCCCAGCCAATCTCTTCTCGCAAAATGCTAGCGCGACGCATATCATCGGCTAAATTGCCACCCACCTTTTGTTTAAAGTGTGTCCAACCCTCAGCAACTCCCTCGCGTGCCAAACGCCGAATCTTCTCTTCTGTGTAGCCAAGCCATCCTGCTGAAGTCGTGTAGCCTGGGTAGCCCTTTTCCTGCATTTCATTTGCGCGAGTAGCCCTGCCGGCCAGGTTTCTTCGTAACAACGCTAGGGCTTCTTCTGGTGTAATGGCGTCGGTCACAAATCTAAAGTCCAAACACGCCACCAACTCTTCAGGTGTCATATCTGCCAACATTTTCCAGACGGGCTTATTAACTGACTTCGCCCACAGATCCCAAACGGCGTTAACAATCGCAGCCGTCGCCAAATGCATCACTCCTTTGTCTGGACCTAGCCAACGCAATTGACTATCGCTTGTCGTGATTTCACGCCAAAAGGCTCCCATATTTTCTGTCAACTCACCCAGCGTTCGCCCGATTACAAAATGTTGCAACGCCTTGATCGCGGCCACGCATATTTCGTTTCCACGCCCAATCGTGAAGGTCAACCCATGCCCCTCAAGGCCTTGTTTGCTATCGGTGTGCAACACAACATAGGCCGCTGAGTAGTCAGGCGCTGCGTTCATCGCATCTGACCCATCCAAGGTGCGGGAGGTTGGAAACCGAATATCTTTGACAGAAATAGAAGTTATTTTCATGTTGACAAGTGGTTGATAATATTTGCAGGCTATTAATCGTAGATTCTTGATCGATAAACGTATAATCGTTATATCTGATTAACCGATATGTTTTTTTATATTACTTGTAATGATGAAAAACAGCCTGCAACTATCTGACAATCAGTTCCGACAACTGCGCTTAAAAAGCCAGCAAGTGATGCTCCTGGTCGCTCTTGACCAGCATCGCAACCTGCATCGCGCAGCAGCGGCTATTCATACTACGCAGCCAGCAGCTACCGCCTCACTTCAGCAGCTAGAGGAGCGCCTTGGTGTCAGTCTTTTTTATCGACAAGCCCGTGGCATGCTTCCAACCACCTATGGTGAAGCCATGATTCGGTACGCCCGAAGCGTATTGCACGACTTTGAGCACGTCATCAAGGAAATCGATGCGCTTGCAAGTGGTGCAAGCGGACTACTGCGCATCGGTAGCGTGATGGGGGCGGTTCCAATCATACTGACCAACGCGTTAACCACTTTCCATGAGTCCAATCGAAATGTCCATGTATCGCTTCTGGTTGAGACGAGTGATTTGCTAATCCCCGCGTTGGCCGGGGGCGAGCTCGATATTGTGTTGGGACGACTACCCGATGACTTTCAGAACGCAAATCTTCAAATCGATCCTCTTGAGGGCGAGCCCATGTGCATCGTTGGACGCCTAGGGCATCCGATGATGAAAAAGAAAAAAGTTACGCTAGGTGATTTAGTCCAGTACCGCTGGATATTGCATCCGGACGGTAGTCCGATGCGTCGTCGCATCCAGCAGGTATTTCAAGTCGCAGGCATCACCTTAGTCCCTCATATTTTAGAGACCTCATCGATACTCGCTACAACGTCGATTATTTCTAAAACCGATTCACTGTCAGTTCTGCCATCAGATGTAGCCCAGCACTATGCTAAAGCTGGTCTATTGAATGTATTTTCAGTAAAACTACCTCTACCCATGGCAAAGCTTGGCCTTATAACTCGCAACGATCGAGATACATTCCCAGCGCTAATGGCTTTTATTACTGCGCTCAAAACTGAGTTTCGGACCACAACTACACCTTGATTAAAGTTTTTGAGTACAAACTAACGCAAGTCGACAAAAATTACGACCAGAAAAGGTCAGCGCAAAAATATGATGGGGAAACAATCGGGCAACTCGGAAGCTGCCTATCCTGCAGATTTCTGGATGTATTGATTAAAGAGATTGGTGTTTTATTGTTTGTGTAATGAGTAAAAACGGACCCCAGTGCCCAAGAGTTGCATAATGCAACTCTTGATTCAATTACATGAACTATTACACGATGATCTTTTTTGAAGATAACCTACTGTTTTTAAACAATATTTAAATAACCGACTTTTCTGTTAATCCTGCTGTTCGCTGGTTCGAGTCCAGTTTGGGGAGGCAAAATTTGATGTTCGTTTTAGACAAAGAGCCCAACCTACAAGGTTGGGCTCTTTGTTTTGAAATGTGATCGCGGCTGAAGGGGCGCTATGCGGGTCGCATCGGCCAGGGTATCGACGATGGCCGTATCCAAACGCATGATGATCCTCACCCCCGTTGTCAGGGCAGACCGATCACAACCCGCCAGCCCGTAAGCGGGGCCGTCTGCCACACGAATGTGCGAGGGGTGCCATTCACCACGGCCCTCGTGCTACTCGCAGCCTGCGCGGCGATCACCGCGCCTGCGGGCAGATTCACCAGACTCTCCCCGGCATAGCCTTTTCGGAGCATCAATCGTGCCTCCGGGTGCACTATGACCCAGTCAAATAGGTCGTTAGTGGTTCTTCTATCACTTACACATTAGGGAGGCCGCCCCATCCCGGCGCTCAGGACGAGAGCTTTTTCATCTCTGCATACAGGTCTGACTTGCCCTCAAAGCCAATACCGACCAGGGAAGGCAAGGTCACATAGCCATTGTCCACTTTTACGCCGTCCGGAAAGCCACCATAGGGTTGAAATAAGTCTGGATAAGACTCGTTTCCACCCAACCCCAAGCCTGCTGCAATCGCCAAGGACATCTGGTGTCCGCCGTGGGGAATACACCGCGTTGCAGACCAGCCGTATTCCTTAAGCATCTCGAGCGTGCGCAAATACTCCACTAGGCCGTAACTTAACGCACAGTCAAACTGCAACCAGTCTTTATCCGGACGCATCCCGCCATGTCGAATCAGATTGCGTGCATCCTGCATCGAGAATAGGTTTTCTCCGGTCGCCATGGGGTTCTGGTAGTGGTTAGCAAGCTCCGCTTGCAAGGTGTAATCAAGCGGATCGCCCGCCTCTTCATACCAAAACAAATTGTAGGGCGATAGCGCCTTGGCGTAGGCAATCGCTGT
>Ga0247844_1009423_pt1 | contig 10193 bp, 10 predicted proteins | sample LaCtaG_FD_192421 | JGI IMG/M metagenome (GOLD analysis project Ga0247844, IMG submission 192421) | Freshwater microbial communities from meromictic Lake La Cruz, Castile-La Mancha, Spain - LaCruzMarch201714.5m_1 | ecosystem: Environmental > Aquatic > Freshwater > Lake | place: Spain: Castile-La...
TAAAACCGACTTATGGAAGGGTTTCACGCTACGGTCTTATGGCTCTTGGAAGCTCACTTGATCAAATTGGACCTTTTGCAAGAAACAGTGAGGATTTAGCCCTTACACTGAATGCCATTTGTGGACATGATGTTAAAGATGCAACCAGTTCAAAAGTAGCAACCCCGGATTTCAGCTCATTTTTAGGAGAGGATGTGAAGGGAATGAAAGTAGGGATTGTATCAAGTATGATCAATGATCCCCACGTAAACGATCAGATGAAGGCAAGTGTTATCGAAGCCATTGAAAATTTAAGAGCTCTTGGTGCAGAAATTATAGAAATTGAGATGCCAGTACTAAAATATGCTATTGAGGCGTATTATATCATCCAACCGGCTGAGGCGAGTTCTAATCTTGCGCGCTATGATGGTATCCGCTATGGTCACAGAGCTGAAAAATTTGATTCTATTCAAGATATGTATGTAAAATCAAGAAGTGAAGGGTTTGGCAAAGAGGTTAAGCGTCGTATTATGGTAGGAAACTATGTACTTTCAGCAGGATTTTATGATGCCTACTATAAAAAGGCCTTAAAACTGCGAGAAATGATAAAAGAAGCTTACACTCAAGCGTTTCAAACTGTGGATGTGATACTCACACCAACGGTTCCAAATGTGTCATTTAAATCAAGCGAAAACTTAAGTGTTATTGACAGCTATCTCATTGATATTTTTACCGTACCAGTAAACCTAGCTGGACTTCCAGGAATTTCGATTCCAACGGGAAAAATTGGAAATTTATATGGAAGCATTCAATTGGTGGCAAACCGATTTGAAGAGGGAAAACTCTTAAAAGTGTCGAGCGCCTATGAAAAACTACGTGGGTTGGTTCACTATCCTGAAAATTTAGGAGGGGAAAATGTCTAAACAATATGAAGCAGTGATAGGGCTTGAAATTCACTTACAACTGAAAACTGGAACGAAAGTTTTTTGCCAGTGTAGTGCAGATTATGATAATAGTTTAGCAAATACACATACTTGTCCTATATGTCTAGGTCACCCTGGGGCTTTACCAAAACTCAATGAGAAGGTATTAGAGTTTGCCATCATTGGTGGACTGGCTTTAAATTGCACCATCAATGAGTATTCTCGATTTGATAGAAAAAATTACTTTTATCCAGATACCCCTAAAAGTTACCAAATTACCCAGTTTGAGCATACTTATGCAAGCAATGGTTGGCTTGAGTATAAAATGCCTAATGGAAATGTGAAAAAAGTAACCCTTCGTGAGATCCACATAGAAGAAGATGCAGGGAAAATGGTACATAGTGATGCACTTGGCGAGAGTTTTATCAACTTTAACCGAACATCCATTCCACTCATTGAAATTGTAAGTAATCCAGATATGCGTACCTCACAGGAGGCCTATGAGTTCTTGAATGCATTGAAAAGTGTCTTAAAATACAGCGGAATTTCTGATGTGAGCATGGAGAATGGAAGCCTTCGTTGTGATTCAAATGTTTCTGTTATGGAAAAGGGGTCGACTGTTTTTGGAACCCGTACAGAGACTAAAAACCTCAACTCATTTAAAGCTGTGGCAAGAGCCATTGATTACGAGATTGAGAGACAAATCGCTGTGATTGAGGCAGGTGGAGTAGTTCTTCAGCAGACCCGTACTTGGGATGAGGCTGAAGGGATAACAAAGCCTATGCGTTCAAAAGAGGAAGCCAATGATTACCGATATTTTCCTGAGCCAGATTTACCTCCAGTTGTGATCACACAGGAGTATATCGAGAGCTTAAGAGGTAAGTTGCCTGAATTTTTCGAAGAGAAGAAGGCGCGTTTTATCGAGCAGTATCAAATTCCTGAATACGATGCAGGGATAATAGCTGAAAATGTGGAACTGGCAAACTATTTTGAAACAGCGGTGAGCCTCTCTGGCAATGCCAAATTGACAAGTAGCTGGCTCCTTACAGAAGTATTAAAAGTGTTGAAAGATACACGAACAGAGATAGAAAATTTCCACATCTCTACAACACACTTTGCAAAACTGATAAATCTCATCCACACAGAGGTTATCTCAGGAAAAATTGCTAAAGAGATATTTGAAGAGATGGTTAAGGGAATTGATGTAGATCCTGAACAGGTGATAGAATCTAAAGGTCTAAAACAAATTTCTGATGTATCGGCGCTTGAAGCCATTGTTGAAAAAGTGCTAGTAAGTAACCCTCAATCGGTAGCTGATTTTAAAGCAGGAAAAGATAGAGCGATTAAAGCGCTTATGGGACAAGTCATGAAAGAGACCAAGGGGCAAGCTAACCCTCAACTGGTTAATGAATTGGTACTTACAAAACTTAATCAATAATTTTTAAAGAGCCGTAAAAGGCTCTTTTCATTTATGAGAATAGATATTTTTTGACATGGATTCTCAATTCTTACGGATAAAATCGCTTTTGAACCAATCATAAAATAAGTGTCTTTCCGTGGAAAAATATGATGTTTATATTTGACTTTATTCGTGGTTAAATTTCTTATCTGTGAAAATCAGCGTAATCAGTGGCAAATACTAAGGAGGCAATATGGAAAAAATAGAGTTAGATGGACGAGAAAGAAGCAACATTAAAATAGGAACAAAAGTTATGGTAGTGAAAAAAGAGGATCAACGTACAGAAAACTTAACCGAGGGGTTTGTGGCGCGCATTCTCACCAATGCCTCTTTTCATCCCCATGGAATTAAAGTAGAGCTGCTCTCGGGTACCGTTGGACGGGTGAAGCAAATTATAGGGTGAGATATATAAATTCAGATTTTTTTCACAATTGTTTTGTAAAATATAGTCACAAAACGATATTTGGAGGAAAAAAGGTATGAAAGTATCAACAACAATCATTGTCGTTGCCGCTTCGTTAACACTTTTTGCAGGATGCGCGATGGCTAAAAATCCACAAGTGACTCAACAGCCAAATAGTGGAAAAGTGGCAACATCACAATCAAAATCAGGGGCAAGCAGTGTGAGTAATACGAGTGGAGCCTCAATAACAAATCAAGCCCCAACGATTACATTAGCGACCAAAAATATGAGTGGAGCATCGATCATTACTATGATGATTACCAATGCACAAAATGTCAGTAAAGTAAAACTTAATGGTCTGAATAATCTTTCTGTGATTGGTCAAAATGTATCTGAAAATAGTCAAAATGGTGTTGGGCAGATAACGGCAACCTATACACTCGCTCCAACGGTAGGAAGTTATGTACTCAATGCTTCTGGGGTTGTGAATGGTGAAGGGATTACGAGCAATACGATAAATCTTACACTAACAAAGCAAGATGTTACCAACTTTCAAAATTATGTCCAGGCTCAGAAAACTAAGAATATGCAAAATCAACAAAAAATGCAACAACTTTTTATGCAGCAAATGAAAGAACAACAACAGTTGATGAATCAAATGAATCAAAATATGATTCAGATGCAACAAATGATGATGCAGTCGAATTAAACTATAGTGAGATGAATTCCATTTTGGATTCATCTCTTTTTATTTAGCTCTGTCAAAATTAAAATTCATTATTATAATAATGGGTATTAACACTTTTCTTGTGTATATCACAAAATTGTGATACAATTTAAAAAAAATTGGAGGAATTGTGTTAGAAAATTTCAAAAAACTTCCTGTTGGATTGACAGGTACAGGGTTAGGTGTAGCAACACTAAGTGTCTCTTTTGATAACTTTAATATGCATTTTTTAAAAGTACCGTTATTAATTATTGCATTTATATTTATGGCTGTAATCATCATAAAAGATATACGTTTTCCTAAAGTATTCTTTAATGAGCTGAAAAATCCAGTCATGGGAAGCTATATTCCAACACTTGCTATGTGTTTGATGGTATGGGCAGGTATACTGCACTCATTTAATATAGCGAGGTTAAATCCTTTTGCTGTTAATCTATGGCTTTTTGCTATTGGACTTCAAATTGTCTTGGCAGTATTGTTTTTTTACTTTCAAATCAAAAATTATAAACACAGTTGTTTTGTACCAAGTTGGTATATCCCACCGATTGGAATTATAGTAGCTTGCGTAAACGGTAAGTTAATGGGGCATGACATGATTGGTGCGATACTGCTTTCAATTTGTATACCGCTTTATCTGTTGATGATGGTTTTCTTGCTAGATAGATTGATATTTCATGTTAGGCTTACGAAACAGAACAGGTCCACTTTTGGTGTGATGGCAGCACCGGCATCCCTATGTCTTGCTGGGTATTTAACGGTTATCAAACACCCTAATGAAATTGTACTTCATGTATTGGTGACGATTGCCATTTTAATGACTTTGCTACTCTATATTGCTTTCACACGCCTTTTAAGGACGAAATTTAATCCTGGCTTTGCAGCATTTACCTTCCCATTAGCCATCGGGGTGGTAGCGCAACAAAAGTTTTATCTTTTTTTGATGTCGACACATCAGTATGAATTGGCGCACTATATTTTACTCTTAGCAAAAGTAGAATTTGTCATTGCCACAATTGTAATATTTTACGTTATGATAAATTTCCTTTTACTGGTGTATCGTATTCTTTTTAAATAATTTTAAGGGGGAGGAGATATGAAAAAAAGTGTGAGATTCGGGTTATGGATAACTATTTTTGTCATGATGGTGAGCCTTTTGATAGCAGGGTCGCTCCATTCATCTCCCTCCTTAACGCCAGTAAGTGGCGGTGCCGCTCTCAGCAGATTGCTTATTGGAAACGAGAGATTTTCAATGGGAGCCTCCCTTCATCAAAACATATCGCAAGAGAGGGTAAATATGATAAAATCAAAGCAGACTCCTATTGCGATAATTGTTTCGTGTTCTGATTCAAGAGTTCCTCCTGAAATAATTTTTGATTAAGGCCTTGGTGATATTTTCGTTGTGAGAACAGCAGGGAATGTTATTGGACAGTACGAACTTGGGAGTATTGAGTATGCAGTTGAGCATTTAAATGTTAAACTTATTATGGTACTTGGGCATGGAAATTGTGGGGCTGTGACTGCATATATGCATAGTGATGGTCATAGTGAAGGGAATGCGATTGATTCAATCATGAATAATATTCAAAACAATAGTTGTGTACAGAACTTGAGTAGCAATGATAGAAATGTCTTGTCTCAAGTGATTAATGCAAATATCATGGGAAATGTGGAACTGCTTAAGAACACTCAAATGTTACAAAATTACACGAAAAATCAGGGACTTATCATCGTGGGGGCACTTTATGATATGAACGATGGAAAAGTGATGATTTTAAAAAAATAGAATGGGGCTACTTCTGTAGTCCTTTTTTGTTGTAAAAAACTGGTTTTACAAAGGAAAATAGTGTATAATGTTAGGTATGTAGTTTTGTTAATTTTAGGAGGAAAAATGTTAAAAACAAATAAAGAAAAAGTTGTTATGCAATCGGTAATGGGTAAGATTCATAGTCCTCAATCGTTGAGAAGTCCGTATAGAATTCATCATAGCGGAACAGCAATGGCACTTCCAGGAGTGGGCGGTATTACTTATAATGTTAAATTAGGGGATTTAGTTGCGGGACTTGCTGGGGATCATATTGAGCCTGGTGTGAGTTTACAAAATAGCAATGAGTCAGAGAATTTTGCATTAACGAAGCTTTCGTGTATCGGAAATGAGGCAACAGTAATCTCAGGTGATGCAAAAGGGGCTAAAGGTGTTGTTACTGGAAAACATGGTGGGATTGAACATGTAATGATTCATTTTGACCAAGAAGCATTAGAAAAAATGGCGATAGATGATAAAATTCAAATCAAATCACATGGGTTAGGTCTTGCTTTAACAGAGTATCCAGATATTCGTGTTTTGAATATTGATCCGGAGCTTTTACTTGATTTAAATATTCGAGAAGAGGGCGGAAAATTGATAGTACCTGTAACGCGAAAAATCCCTGCTTATTTAATGGGGTCAGGAATCGGAAGTCCGAGCAGCTATATAGGTGATTATGATATTACCACTGCTGACGAAGAGGCAAATAAGCTTATTGGCCTTGAAACCATGAGATTTGGGGATATTGTTCTTTTAGAAGATTGTGACAACTCTTTTGGCCGTGGGTATTTAAAAGGGGCTCGAAGTATCGGGGTAGTTATTCATTCTGATTGCGTATTAATGGGTCATGGACCTGGTGTTACAACGATTTTAACGGTTAAGCACCCTCAAATTGAGGTTGAAATTAATTCTAATGCGAATATTATGAATTTTGGAAGATTTAAAACTTTTTTTGCTAAATGATTGACAACAACTTAGTGAAGTAGGAGAGATGAAAAATCAAAACAGAGTAAAATTTATACTTTTTTTAATTGTTACAAGTACGATAGGACAAATGGCGGCGGAGATATACATTCCGTCTCTGCCTTTTATTACGCATGATTTTCATGCTACAGCGCGAACCACAGAACTTTCTGTTGCAGTTTTCCTATTTGGAATGGGAATTTTAGGGATATTCTTTGGTTATATTTCAGATTTCTTAGGAAGAAGAAGGGTGCTTATCACCGCAACAACCATCAGTTTTATAGGAACTTTGTTATGTGCCTTTGCTCCAAATATTTGGATATTGATTCTAGGAAGATTTATCCAAGGAATGGGTTTTAGTGGTGTGGGAAGTTTAAGCCGAGCCATAATGAGAGATAAAATGAGTGGAAAAGAACTCGCAAAGTTCTCATCTAGACTGGGAATGATTCTCACCATTGTTATTGATATCTCACCCTTTATTGGAAGTTTTTTTCAAGTTTGGTGGGGGTGGCGCTCTATCTTCTTTATGCTTCTAGCATACAATATGTTAGCTATCTATATGAGCTGGCAGTATAAAGATGAAGGTGTGATAGAGCATGAAGAGCATTTTAGTTTGAAAAATTTAATTATAAATAGTGTTGATGTATTGAAAAATCGTGAATTTTTAAGATATAATTTGCTATCATCGTGTACGTATGCTATTATGATGTCCTATATCACTGTGGCAAGTTTTTTATTTGAAAAAGAGCTTGGGCTTACACCGATTGAGTTTGGGGCGACGACATTTGGGCTTACATTCACCTATGTTTTTGGAAGTTTTTTAAATTCTAAATTATTAAAACGCTTTTCCATGGATAGATTAATGGGTAAAGGGATTCTTTTGATGTGGGTAAGTGCTGTGATACTCCTTTTCATGGGGAGTCTATTTCCTCTTAGTTATATTGGATTACTATCGTTTGTGTGTGTCATGTATATTGGATGTGGGTTGTTGTATGCGAATAGCAGTGCTTCAGCGTTTACTGCCATTAACAAAAGTGTTGGAAGTGCTTCGGCCCTTTATAGTTGTATGCAAGTGTTAATTGGGGCTATTTTTTCAACCATTATTAGCCTATTTCACCCAACGACCACACTCCCTTTAGCCGGGGTTGTGGCAGTGATTGCATTTTTGATGTCACTGATTGCATTTTCTCACAGAAAGGGGAGTAGAAATGAGAAATAAATCTTGGAAACACATCTATATTCCAAAGGTTATCTCGGTATTTGTTTGGATAAATAGTGCTGTGGCGATATTCTCGGTACTCTATCCCTTTGCATTGGCCATATTTGGTAGCAGAATGGAACAGCTACATGATTTTGTGGCTCAATCGTCAGATGCAGACCATGTGAGCTGGATATTTCAATTTTTGATTGCCTATGTAATGCTAACGGTAGCGCGTGGACTTTATAATAGAAAACGTATGGCGTGGCTTTTTTATATCATAATGTTGAGTTTGCTTGTGGGAAATGATTTGATTATTGCCCATTCATTGCGTGCTCTAACGGTTATTGATATAGGGGTTTTAATCATTTTGATTTTCTCCTATAAAATTTTTGATGTAAAATCACAGAGGTATAATTTAACATATTATCAAGTTATTGTGCTTATATCTGTATTATGTGCATTCGCATACGGAGTAGTAGGAACATATATGTTGAGGGCTGAATTTTACAATGTAAAAGGGTGGATGGATGCATTTTATTTTACCATTGTCACCTATGCTACTGTGGGATATGGGGATACCTATCCTATTACTGCTACAGCTAAAATGTTTGTAACAACCATGATTATTTTTGGGTTAGGAACCTTTGCAACAGGGTTGACCGTGGTGGTACTACCCTTGATAGAAGAGCGTATGAAAGAGATACTTAAAATCGTCAGAAAGGTTGGAAGAATGCAAAATCATGTTATTTTATGTGGTTACACCCCTCTTACACGGGTATTAGTCAAAAAACTTTCAGAAAAAAGAACCCCCTTTGTCATCATTGATGGTGTGGAGCGTAGTCATCCTACGGCAGAAAAAAAAGGGTATCCAGTGCTTTTTGGAGAGAGTACAGATACTGAGATACTCAAAGCGGCTTCCATTGAAAAAGCCTCTTCTATTATTATTTTAAATGAGAAAGATTCGGACAATATCTTGACCATCATTACCGCAAAAGAGTTGATGGAGTCCCTTGGGATAAAGGTAAGAATTATTGCTAAAATTGAGTTTACTGACAATGTGAAAAAGGCATTGCATAGTGGCGCAGATGAGGTGATTAGCCCAGCGATAATGGCGGCAAATGAAATCATGAATCAAATTTAGGAGGCATATGAAAAAGCAGTGTTTATTCATAGCCATTTTAATGGGAGCTCAATGCAGTCATTTGGCATTTTCAGCACCTGTGATAGGATTTAGCGATGTGTTTAAACAAAACAAAATACAGCTTATGACTCCCACCATCAATTTGCAAAATCCTTGGAATGATAGCACAGTATGGGGGAACTTTAATACGGTATCTAAAGCCGTGATTGAGAAGAAAAAGGTGAACCCTTGGATGGGAACGAGTTTTTATTTTGGGTATGCGGGGACTAAAGGTGACTCAAACAATACCAATATCACCATGGGGAGTAATGTTCGATATGCTTTCAATGAGAAGATGTTTAATGTATTTAAATTCAATTATATCTTTAATAGCAGTCAAACTGCCGGGATAACAGCAAATAATTATACGTTGTCGGATTATCTTATATACAGTTTTGACTCATACAATGGGGTATATGTGATGGGAAATTACTATGAGGATTATTTCTCTGGATATAATTTTACAGCGACAGAATCCATTGGGTATAGGAGAATGATACTCAATGATAAAACGCAAACTCTCTCCGCACTGATAGGCCCAGCAGGGGTACAAAGGGTTGCACTCACCCCACCGGCACCTGGGGCACCCTCCTACTACTATTTAGCAGCAAATGGGTTGATAAATTACAAATATAATTTGAGCAAAACCTCTAACATCTCTGAAACACTCGGTGTGGTGACAGGTACGACACAAACGATGTCGCAATCTGTCACGGCGATTACTTCAAAGTTAACAGAGAATATGTCAATGCAAATTAATTATGCATGGACTTACAATACTGCACCTGCGACGGGTAAGTGCCGAAGCAATACTCAGACAACAATGGCTATTATATATGGAATATAAAAAAGAGATGGGGGGAACTTCATCTCTTAATTCTTGATAAAAAATGTTGACAATTGTATTGCCTTGGGGTATGATAAAAGTAACTAGAATAGGAAGTGGGGTGATTGAGTGACAAAATTTCAGTATAAAGTTAAGGGAATGCACTGTGCTGTATGTGCAAACACCATAGAAAAAATGCTGTCTAAAAGGGATGATTTAGAGCGTGTTTCTGTGAATTTTGCTTCTGAAACAGTTTCCTTTGAAAGTCAAAAATCCAGTTTAGATGACCATTTTTTTAGAGAGGTTGAGAAACTAGGCTATCACTTAATTCCCCTTCATGAGGGTGGCGAGAACGAATTGGTATCGAGACGCCCTTTATATATCGCGAGTACTTTTTGTGTGCTCTTAGTGTGTGTGGCAATGGGGCCGATGATGAGTGATAATGTAATGGATAATATAACACATTATGCTTTTTTTTACGGGCTTTTACAATGTATATTGCTTTTGCCCATACTCTACGTTGGGCGTTCATTTTTCATTAATGGAATGAAACACCTTGTGCAAAAACATCCCAACATGGATACGCTTGTAGCCATTGGAGCTGGAGCTGCAACGATATATTCGTTTTTTTCACTCATCTTACTTGCTTATGGAAATCATTTTGCCCTGCATGAACTCTATTTTGAATCAAGTGGGGTTATTATAACCCTTATATTCTTAGGAAAACA
>Ga0247844_1009425_pt1 | contig 10193 bp, 9 predicted proteins | sample LaCtaG_FD_192421 | JGI IMG/M metagenome (GOLD analysis project Ga0247844, IMG submission 192421) | Freshwater microbial communities from meromictic Lake La Cruz, Castile-La Mancha, Spain - LaCruzMarch201714.5m_1 | ecosystem: Environmental > Aquatic > Freshwater > Lake | place: Spain: Castile-La...
GTCATCAACAGCCTTGATGGTAAGCCTGACCGTGCTACTCGGAAACAGCGCAATCGCATAGCCCATTTGTTGTAACTCTTTGGCTGAGCGCAGCGGCGTTAAGCCAGTTTCAGACATATTGGCCAACAAGGGGCCAGGCAGTTCGCGACCGATCTGCTCAAGCTCTGCAAGCGATTGCGGGCCATCCACAAACAGAATATCTGCACCGGCCTCTTTAAACAACATACAGCGCTCAAGCGCTTCTTTCATCCCCATCGGGCCTCGTGCATCGGTGCGCGCAACGATCAGTGTGTCTGGATTATTGCGGGCCGCAACAGCTGCGCGGATTTTTCTGACGGCAACCTCGCGTGACTCAACAATCTTGTTATCCATATGCCCGCAGCGCTTAGGCCAGGCTTGATCTTCAAGCTGGATTGCGGCCACTCCTAGCAGTTCCATGCCTCTGACGGTGCGCACCACGTTTGCCACATCGCCATACCCTGTATCGCAGTCAACGATCAGGGGGATTGTTGTGACGCGTCTGATCGCATGCACTGAATCTTCAATGTCGGCATAGGCAATCAGACCGATATCGGGCTCACCGTAACGGGCTGCCGCTGTGGCATAGCCGCTGACATACCCAGCCTCAAAACCGGCTGCTTCGATTTGCCTGAGCTCAATTGGCGAGCCGCCGCCTGGGATCACCATGATCTCGGGGTTCAAGAGGCGTTTACGCAAGGACTGTGCAGGGCTCATGGTTTTCTCGTCATTTGTGAGTAATATGCAAATATACTTGACATCCTCATCGCCCTGAACGGCGAGGTTTTAAGGGCAAATCCGATAAATATTAAAGGCAGTAGTGATACGCCTTCATGCGGCACCACCAGGAGATGTCATGGGCTTCACGATGACAGAAAAAATATTCGCAGTCCATGCACAATCAGGGCAGGCCCGTGCCGGAGACATTGAGATTCTTACCCCTGATGTGGTGTTACTCAATGACACGAGTGGCACGATTACTGTCGAACAATTAAAAAAGATGGGCGTTGATCGTCTGTTTGATTCAGAAAAAGTCGTCTTGGTGGCCGACCACTTTTCACCCCCAAAAGATGTCACAAGCGCCGACGCCATTAATTTATTAAGAGGTTTTGGCAATAAGTTTGGGATTAAAAATTTCTACGAATCCGGTCGCCATGGGATCGAGCATGCGCTGTTGCCCGAGCTCGGTAAGGTTGGCCCTGGCGGCCTGATCTTTGGTGCAGATTCTCATACCTGTACCGCCGGTGCCTTAAACGCGTGCGGAGTAGGGTTTGGGTCAACCGATCTTGCGGGTGTGATTGCTACCGGCGAGCTCTGGGTCAAAGTGCCGCGCTCAATCAGGGTTGATTTCGTTGGCCAGCCCGGGCGCTTTGTCACAGGCAAAGACATCATTTTGAGCCTGATTGCAAAAATCGGTGTCGATGGTGCTTTAAATGCCGCGCTTGAGTTTGGTGGCAGCGGTTTGGCAAACCTGAATATCGATGAGCGCATGGCGATTGCAAATATGGCAGTCGAAGCGGGCGCTGATACCTGTGTGTTTGAGTACGACGAGCAGGTGGCGCAGTACATCGTACAGTCAGGATGGGCCGCTCGACAGCCCGTCATGCCCGACGCCGATGCTGACTATCTGGCGCGTCATACGATTGATCTGCAGCAGTTGACCCCCTTGGTTGCCGCGCCGCCGTCGCCGGCGAATGGCTTACCGGTTGCCCAGGTCGCTGAAACCATCGTGCATCAAGTCTATATTGGCAATTGCTCAAACGGCACCATCACTGATTTGAGGCAGGCTGCCCAAGTTTTGAAGGGCCAGACGATTGCCCCAAATGTCAGGCTGATTGTCGTGCCCGCCACCAGTGCGATTTATCGGCAAGCCGCACGTGAGGGCCTGCTTGAGATCTTGTCGGCCGCGGGTGCCGGCATCTCGTTGCCAACCTGCGGCGCGTGCTTTGGTGGCCACATGGGGATCTTGGCCGCAGGCGAAGCCGCGATCTCTACGACCAACCGAAATTTTAGAGGGCGCATGGGTCACGCTGACGCCAAGGTCTATCTAGCCAATGCCTGGGTGGCTGCCGCGGCAGCTGTTGCAGGCAAAATCGTTGATCCGCTTAGCGTTGCCCCGCATGCAGGCAGAAAGGAGCTCGTATGAACGGTTCAACGATCCACCTTTACGGCGCAAACATCGACACGGATGTGATTTTGCCTGGCAAATATCTCAATCTGTATACGCCAGAAGAACTCGGCCCTCACTGCCTAGAAGGGCTCGATCCAAGTTTTATCCAACGCGTACGCCCCGGCGATGTCATCATCGCGGGCAGTAATTTTGGAACAGGCTCTTCAAGAGAACATGCCCCCATCGCCATTAAAGCTGCCGGGATCTCGTGCATCATTGCCACGAGCTTTGCCCGCATTTTTTATCGTAATGCAATCAATATCGGGCTGCCCGTGTTTGAGTGCGCAGACATCGTTGCTGCAGTAAAAAGCGGGGATACCATTGAGGCAGACATTGCAAAGGGTCGGTTTACGGTCAATGGCGTAGTCTTTCAAGCCAAGCCGTTTCCACCGTACATACAAGACATTATCAATGCCGGAGGGCTTGTTCCGTTCGTTAGCAAGCAACTCAAACAGACTTGAATCATTAACAAATACATTCAATAAGGAAACAACATGCTAGAAAAATTCATGAAATCTGCGCTTCGCACGGCACTCTCTTTTTTGGGGCTGACGCTGATTGCAGCCGCTACGCCAGTATTGGCCCAAAACACTTATCCGAATAAGTCGATTCGACTAATTGTGCCTTTCGCCCCAGGCGGCGTCACCGATACCAGCGGTCGTTTAATTGCAGAGCAACTATCGCGTCGTATCGGTCAATCTATCATTGTTGAAAACAAAGCAGGCGCCTCAGGCAACATCGGCGCGGCCATGGTTGCCAACTCTGAACCCGATGGCTACACCTTAGTGCTTGGCTTTGACGGCACCATCGTAATCAACCCGCATGTGTTTACGTCAATGCCTTTAGATACGCTTAAAGATCTGACACCAATCGGCAAAATCGGCGAAACCATCTTGATTCTGTTGGCGTATCCAAAATTCGAAGCGCAAACATTACAAGAGGTGATTGCCTTATCAAAGCAACCCGGCCAAGTGATTAATTTTGGCTCATCTGGTGTTGCAAGCCCACAGCATATTGCAGTCGAATTGCTCAATCAACGCACTGGCTCAAAACTTGTACACGTGCCTTATAAAGGCGGTGGTCAAGCCATGATCGATGTGCAGGCAGGCGTGATCCCACTTGTCTTTACTGCAGTGGCTGGCGGCCTGCCGCATGTCAAAAGTGGCCGACTCAAAGCGATCGCCGTGTCAAGCGAAAAGCGTGCGTTGTCTTTACCTGATGTCCCAACCTTTATTGAAAGCGGCATTAAAGATTTTGTGGCCAGTGGTTGGGTAGGCATTTTTGCACCCACTAAAGTCCCACGCCCTGTGATCGACTATCTCAACAAAGAACTCAACGCAGTCTTATCTGCGCCTGACGTGATCGCTAGACTGAATACGCTTGGGATTGAAGCCTCACCGGGCACGCCAGAAAAATTCAGCAAAGAAATCGCAGCAGATTTCAAACGCTATGGCGATGTGATTAAAGCGGCCGGTATCAAGGCTGAATAGACAGTGCAATTTGAGCCAGTGCTGGCGAGATAAGATGTACTCTCGTGACACACTTGCGCTATGGTTAGAAAGTTAGGGTTTTTAGCCGAGGTCATCATGTGCAGGTGGGTTGCTTACGCTGGTCCTGAGATTTACCTTGAAGACTTGATCTTCAATCAAGAGCATTCCATTGTGAATCAGAGCTTGGCTGCAAACCAGTCGGCTTGGGTCGTCAATGGTGATGGCTTTGGTGTGGCCTGGTACACCAAGCGCACCACACCTGGGTTGTTTAAAGACGTCCTGCCCGCCTGGAACGACAGTAACCTGCGCTCTCTTGCGGCACATATCCAAACAAAATTATTTTTTGCCCACGTCCGCGCCACCACCGGCACTGCGGTCAATAGAAGCAATTGCCATCCGTTTATTTGGCAAAACTGGACGTTCATGCACAACGGTAAGATCGGCAATTGGCATGACTGCCGAAAAGATGTCGAAGACCTCATTGACCATGTGCACTACCCGCACAGAGAAGGCACCACAGACAGTGAAGCCTTGTTTTTAGTGGCACTCAGCAAAGGCTTGATTCATGATCCCGTCAAGGCCTTTCAAGACACTTTGCGCGATGTCAGAAAAATCATGGAGAAGCACCACTCAGACGAACCGATGCGAATTTCTTGTGCACTCACTAATGGTCAAGAGATCTGGGCCTTTCGGTATTCAAGCGATGACCAGTCTCCTAGCATGTACTTTGGGTCACCTCATACGCGTGCCAGCGAAGACAGCAGTCACACAATTACTACCATCGCCTCAGAGCCCTCAGACTCAGAAGCAGCGCACTGGTTCAAGGTCGAAGAGCGCAGCGGTGTGCATTGGACGGAGCGTGGGTTACAGCATTTCAAGCTCACGATTTGAAGTGTTTGAGGCCCTGGGCTAACTACTAAGGAGAAAACATGAAAGACGTTACGCATCATCACGCCGATTTAGGCGATGTCATTTTGCATTACATCACTGCAGGCGAGGGCTTCCCACTCGTGTTGTTACACGGGATCCCTCAGACGTGTCATGAATGGCGCTATGTCATGCCAGCGCTTTCTAAAAAGTTTAGAGTCATTGCGCCAGATTTACGTGGGTTGGGTGACTCCTCCCATCCCGTGTCTGGTTACGATAAAAAAACAATGTCTGATGATATTTGGCGTCTTCTACAGTCGCTAAATATTGATTCATTCTTTTTAGTTGGTCACGACTGGGGCGGCCCAACTGCCTTCTCGCTCGCAGCGCAACATCCTGAGGCTGTTAAAAAACTGGCAATTCTTGATGTGGCGATCCCTGGCGACGGTGCAGATTTTTCACAAAACGGGCGTCGCTGGCATCACCCCTTGTTTCGCACGCCTGATCTTCCTGAGGCGCTGTTTTTAGGTGGGCGCGAGCATTTAATCATTAACTGGTTATTTGATAACTATGGTTATCTTCCAAACTGCATCGGTGAAGAAGACCGCAAAGAATATCTAAGAACCTACGTTAAACCTGGTGCTATGCGGGCGATGTTTAGCATCTATCGAACGTTGCCCCAAGATGCAGAAGATAACGCAGCGATGATCAAAGCCAATGGCAAACTCAAGATGCCTGTGTTGGCACTTGGCGGCGATAAAAGCTTTGGACGAGGCATGGAGGTTCTTGAATCCCTACAAAGAATGGCCGAAAACGTGAGTGGTGGTTTGGTGCCGAACAGTGGCCACTGGGTCACCGAAGAGCAACCTGAATTTGTTGCCAAGGCTTTATTAGATTTTTTCAACTAATACGTTCAAGAAAATATGTCTTTAAATATTGCCAATGCGATACGCTTTCTTTCGATAGATGCCATTGTGCAGGCACAAGAAGGCCACCAGGGCGTTCCCCTAGGAATGGCCGAAATCGCGACGGCGCTCTACACCCGTCATTTACGCTTTGTCGCGAATCAGCCAACCTGGCCTGATCGTGATCGAGTGGTGTTATCGAATGGCCATGGATCGATGTTGCTGTATGCGCTTCTGTACTTAACAGGGTACGAGCACATCTCTTTAGAGCAGATTAAACGCTTTCGTGAGTTAGGATCGCATTGCGAAGGGCACCCCGAGATCAATCAACGTCATGGAATTGAGGTCACAACAGGCCCACTCGGGCAAGGCATTGCCAATGCTTTTGGGATGGCAATCGCCGAGGCTTATTTACGTTCTCGCTTCGGTGAAACGTTAGTCAATCACCACACCTATGCTTTTGTCGGTGATGGGTGTTTGCAAGAAGGTGTTGGCCAAGAGATGATTTCTTTGGCGGGTCATCTGGCACTCGGCAAGCTCATTCTGCTGTGGGACGACAACCAAATCACTGATGATGGCAGTACGTCACTTTCTATCAGCGAAGATGTCGCCGAGCGTTTTCGTGTCGCCCACTGGCATGTGATTGAAGTCGACGGCCATGACCTTGAGGCAGTTTCAAGCGCTATTGAACAGGCTAAAGCTGAACCGCGGCCGTCTTTAATCGCTTGTCGAACCATGATCGCTCGTGGTGTCGCGCGACTTCAAGGCCAACGTGGTGGTCACAGTGCACGCTTGTTTAAAGCTGATGCAGATCTTGCACGAGCAGAACTTGAGTGGCCTCATGCCCCGTTTCAAATCCCAGACGACGTCTTGGGTATTTGGCGTCAAGCCGGCAAAAGAAGTGAACTCGAGTATCAAGCCTGGCAGACGCGTTTAAACGCACTGAGCCAAGCTGAGCGACGTGAATTCGATCGTGTATTGGCTGGCGAGCTTCCTGAGGGCTGGCAAGACGTGTTGCGCGCCTATGAGCGCGACTCACTTGTAGGTGAGTCAGCCCCTGGCGGCATTTTGATTTCGGCTGAAATCAACGATCGCTTGGCTGAGATACTGCCTGAGCGAATGGTCGGCTGCGCAGACTTAGAGGCACCCACTAGCCATAAACGTCGGCTAAAAGCCTTTACGGCTCAAGATCATGGCGGTGCCTATATCCATTGCGGGGTGCGTGAGCACGTCATGGGTTCGATGGTCAATGGCATGGCTGCGCACGGCGGCATTATCCCGTTAGCTGTCACCTATTTGGCGTTTTCAGATTATGAGCGACCCGCAATGCGAATGGCTGCTTTGATGAACCTTCCGGCTAAATTTGTGTTCAGTCACGACTCAATCGGGGTGGGTAAAAATGGCCCGACGCATCAGCCGGTCGAAATCTTAGCCTCTCTGCGCGCGATGCCAAATATGTTGGTCATGCGTCCGGCGGATGCAATCGAGGCCGCTGAGTGCTGGGAAATTGCGCTAGAACACCGCACGGGCCCCGTGTCGCTGGTCTTTGCACGCCAAGCGCTGCCCAGAGTGCGTACTGAACTTAGCGCAGACAATCTGTCGAGACGCGGCGGTTATATCCTTGCAGAAGCCTTGGGTGGCAAGAGGCTCGTCACGCTTTTGGCAACCGGCTCTGAAGTGATCATCGCACTGAAGGCTAGAGAACGGTTGCAGGCTGAGGGTATTGCAACGGCCGTTGTTTCAATGCCTTGTTGTGAGTTATTTGATCAGCAGGATCAGGCGTATCGCGCAGATGTTCTGGGCGCCCAGGTGGTGAGGGTTGCGATTGAGGCCGCCGTGCGTTTTGGTTGGGATCGCTACCTTGGCGAGCGCGGAGATTTTGTTGGCATGAAAGGTTTTGGTGCCTCGGGTGGGGCTGAGCAGTTATATGAGTATTTCAACATCACAGCCGCTGAGGTCGTGTCACGTGTAAAAAAATTATTGAATTAGCGACGAAGACAGTCGATTATTCCAACACCAGCCACGCAACAAACGGCACCGTGACAACGCTAATGACCGTTGAGGCAACGATCACAGCTGATACACGTTCGGGATCGGCGCGATAGCGTTGCGCCAGCACAAAGATATGCCCGGCTGAGGGCAGTGAGGCAATCACAACGCCTGTTTGCCACCAGAACGGGTCAAGCCCTAGCAGCTTGGCAAGCACCAGCCAAACCAGTACGGGATACAACGCGAGTTTAGCCACGGCAATCGATAACGCCGCAACAATCCCCGCGCGGTCGATTTTTTGAACCGCTAGGGCGGCGCCCAGTGCAAACAGTGCAGTCGGGCCGGCAGCACTCCCCATGATGGTGAGAAACTGTTCTAGTGGTAGCGGCAGAGTCGTATTTGTCGCGGCCAACGTCAACATCGCGGCAAAAAGTAGACCTCGATCCATTGATCTGTCGCCTCGTTAAACACAATCTGTTTTTTATATGTCGTTGCACCCAGCGAACGACGGAATGATTGGCTTGAGCGCGGTCAGTTCAGCTTCACTGCGATATTGCTTCTGTCTTTGCGCAGGTCGTAATTGTAGTTTTAGATCAGAGCCAAACACACGGTTGACGCGACTATTTTTTGTATCAAATTGTTTCGCGGGCACCACGTTTGTAGTACGACGGCATTGCGTAGTCAAATGAAGCTTCGCCGCCCATCCGCTTTACCTTAATCGTTAATTTTCAAGTTCAACCAATAGCGTTACAAGTTCAACAATTGCGGTTGAGGGCATAGTGTCATCGAATGTACTGCTAAGTATATTCAAGTTTTTAGCTCGCTGGGTAGCGAGGTTTAGGCATTGCTTGGTGGCAGCAAAACTGTGACCTGCGCCTTTCGAGTAACTTGGCATGTGTTGTTTGAGTCGACGCAGAATCTCGTCGCGGTGTAGTAGATGGTGAACATCTTCGAAGTGTAGTAACAACCAAAGTTCAAAGCAGGGCACCGAGGCAATGGCTCTGAAAGAAACGTGTTGATTGGCATCATTACGTAGTTTTTGGTCGAGCGATTCAGCAATTTTGAGAGCGTCAAAGTAAGACTGGTGATCATCACGATCAAAAACAGCAAATATTTTTTCAAAGCCTTTTGCGCGAATACGCTTGTGAAGGTCTCCTCTTTCAAACAGTTGTTGTGCATAACGCACGACTTGGATCGGTTCGGTTCCGAGTGCGCAGGGGTGTACTTCAACGTTTGCTGTGCGTAGACGGTACGTATTTTTTATCTCTTTGAAATAAAGCGGTTCGGTCTTACTGCCTTCAGACACAATCAATACTCGATCATAGCTAGCGCGTTGATTATGCTTTCGCGCCAGATGTGCGCGTTGTCGGATTTTGGGTGAGTTATCACGTGCCATCTATGTTATTTCTCGATCTCGCTAAAAAACGGCAGCGCGCCGTAACGTCCCATCAGATAACCACGCTCAAGCGCTTCATTTTTGCGTGGGCTGAAATCTGAAAGAGGATAAAGTTTTGAGGCTTGATCGCGATCTTTTTCAATAAACCATATTTGATCGCGACGAAACAATTCTGGATCGAGCAAAGACGTGTCGTGAGTTGTAAAAATCAATTGAGCTCCGTTTGTGTTGACACTAGGGCTTTGAAAAAGCTCTACTAGCCGGCGTACCAAGAGCGGATGTAAGCTGCTGTCGAGTTCGTCGACGACTAGCGTTGTACCTTTTGCGAGAATGTCTAGCACTGGTCCACTTAAAAAAAGCAGATTGCGGGTGCCCATTGATTCATCGCCCAAGCTAAATACGGCCTTGCCTTGATCGGTGGCGTGATGAAATAGCAATTCGCTGATTTCTTGTTCTTCGTTGTGAACTTCAGTTTTTCCGGCGGCAATATCAACGTGCACAGCTTTGCCAGATACCTTGCGCGTGACCACTTCGATGTCAGAAATACTGATGTCGGCCGAAGTTAAGAAATCACAAATTGCCCGCTTGCCTTCGGGATTGCGAAGCATCTCAACCGCAACGTGTTGGCCTAGCGGCGTGATCTCGTTAAAGACGGTCAACTGACTCACGAACCACGCAAACACAGGGCTTAATTGCTCGCTATTTAGTTGTACCGCCATCGATAAGAACAATGCGTTTGGGCGTGTTGCGCCTTCCCAAACGGTTTTGGGGCCCTTTAAGCCGGTGCCAAAGTCGTAGACATCTTTGCCGCTTGCCTGATCGTAGTGGCGCTCGAACCATTGCTGCGGCTTAAACGCCCTATAGACCAGTAGATACTCTTTGGTGATTCGCTGGGCAGTGAGTTCAAACCCGTATTGGTGGCGAACCCCGTCTAGGATAAACGTCACCTCAAACTCTGTGGGCTGAGCAATCGCAGTAGCGCCAAAGCGAAAAGGTTGCAGGTTAAAGACCTGACCTGGCTGCATGACTGAGGCAGACTCGAGCACAACCGCGCGCATGTATTGCAGGGCCTTAAGTAGGTTAGATTTTCCGCCCGCGTTGGGCCCGTAGATGGCCGCACTGCGCAGCAACAGCGGTGCCGCCTTGATGCCGGAGGGTAGCGTGTTGAGCTCTTGCAAAGACTTATCTTTGGTGGCCACTAGGCTTAGAGTTTGCTCGTTTCGCAAAGAACGAAAGTTTTTGACTTTGAATTCTATTAACATATAGTTAATTTAAATTAACAAATAAAGTCACATTATGAACTTTTTATTCAAAAAATCAATTTATTTTTGACTTCGTAAGTAACGCGCACATTACCC
>Ga0247844_1009434_pt1 | contig 10182 bp, 10 predicted proteins | sample LaCtaG_FD_192421 | JGI IMG/M metagenome (GOLD analysis project Ga0247844, IMG submission 192421) | Freshwater microbial communities from meromictic Lake La Cruz, Castile-La Mancha, Spain - LaCruzMarch201714.5m_1 | ecosystem: Environmental > Aquatic > Freshwater > Lake | place: Spain: Castile-La...
TTATTGTATCTTTGTCAAGTACTTGGTACACCATGAAGGGAATGTTATTGTTGTTTTGTCGCATACAAAACGTTCCCTTCTTTTAAATATTGTTTATACTCCTAAAAAAGTCAAGACGACTTCAATATCATTAATACTTACATGTGCAGGTCGTGTAACTATAAATTCAACAGTATCGGCAATGTCTTCAGAATTTAGTGGAGTGAGTCCATTATAAACTGCCTTGGCTTTTTCAGTATCACCATGATATCGAACCAACGAAAATTCAGTTTCTGCCATTCCAGGTGAAACAGAACTGACCTTAATACCATGTTTTACTAAATCAATTCGTAAACCCTTAGTTATGGCATTAACAGCATGTTTTGAAGCACAATAAACGCTTCCATTCGGATAAACTTCAATGCCTGCAATGGATGAAATATTGATTATATGTCCCTTTTGATGTTCTATCATTCCAGGCACTATCAATTTCGTCATGTAAAGCAGTCCTTTCACATTTGTGTCAATCATTTGGTCGTAATCGGCCAAATCACTTTCATCAAAAGGCAAAGCACCTGCTGCCAATCCCGCGTTATTTACCAATAAATCAATTGGTTGAAAAGCTTCAGGAATAGATTGAACTGCTTTAGTGCAAGCATTATTATCACGCACATCAAAACAAAGCGACAGCACATTAATTGAAAACTGTGAACGCAACTGCTCCGTTAATTCATCAAGTCTTTCCAGTCTCCGACCAGTAACAATAAGTTGATAGCCCAATCCGGCCAATCGAAAAGCAATTGCACGGCCAAATCCAGATGTAGCACCAGTAATGATAGCTGTTTTTATAATTATTTTCATAGATGATAAATGTCAAATATACAACATTATATGCAAAGTATTGTGTTGGATTTTAAGTGTAAATGAAACTTCAAACTTTCAAATCTTCAAACTCTTATTTGTTATCACTTTTCACATATTCGAGCACATGACCCATTCTGGTTTTTTTTGTATGCATATAAAAAGAATTATACTGATTTGGTGTTACTTCAATTGGCACATTTTCCACAATTGAAAGTCCATATGCTTCCAAACCGATTCGTTTTACTGGGTTATTGGTCAATAAACGGATTTGAGTAACACCAATTTCTCTCAAAATTTGAGCTCCAACACCATAATCACGTTCATCGGCATCAAATCCTAAATGCAAGTTTGCATCCACGGTATCCATGCCTTCTTCCTGCAATTTGTAAGCTTTAATTTTATTCATCAATCCAATGCCACGACCTTCCTGATTCATATAAACCACAACACCCTTTCCTTCTTTCTCAATTAATTCCATTGCTTTGTGTAGTTGTTCGCCACATTCACACCGCATTGAACCAAAAATATCGCCTGTCATACACGATGAATGAACTCGTACAAGGATTGGCTCATTTTCTTCCCATTCGCCTTTGATTAATGCAATATGTTCCAATCCGTTAGATGTTTGTCGGAAAGGAATCAATTTGAAATGTCCATGCTCGGTTGGCATATTCACTTTTTCACCCATTTCTACCAACGATTCCGTTTTTAATCTGTAGGCAATCAGGTCTTTGATGGTAATAATTTTCAAATCAAATTTCTTCGCAATTTCTAACAGCTCGGGCATACGCGCCATTGTGCCATCTTCATTCATTATTTCAATCAATGCTCCAGCAGGATACAAACCAGCCAAACGAGCTAAATCCACAGCAGCTTCTGTATGTCCTGCACGTCGCAATACTCCTTTTGAGCGAGCACGCAAAGGGAAAATATGTCCGGGACGACCAAAAGTATCTGGCTTGGAAGTAGGGTCGGCCAAAGCTGTAAAAGTGGCAGCACGGTCAGCAGCAGAAACACCAGAAGTACATCCTTCAAGTTTGTCAACACTCACTGTAAACGGGGTAGAATGGATAGCCGTATTTTTGTTAACCTGCATTTCTAAATCGAGTTCATCGCAACGTTCCTCAGTTAAAGGAGCGCATACTACACCACGACCATGGGTGATCATAAAGTTTACCATTTCTGGTGTTATTTTTTCTGCTGCACAGATAAAATCACCTTCGTTTTCACGGTCTTCGTCATCTACTACAATTATAAATTTTCCTTCCTGAATGTCCAAAAGGGCATCTTCTATTGTATTTATCATTGAATTCATATATAAAATTACTATTTAATACGATGTTTTTTGTTTGCGAAATTGTTCATTAACGAGAACCATTTAGGCTGTTAATTTGTAATTGTTATTTTATTTTTGTACAACCTTTTTTATACCGTTAAACTTCATTTTTATTGTATTCCAAAGTCTAATATATTGGTCTGTGTTGAATAATGTGGCATCTACTACTGCTTTGTAGGTTAGGAAAATTCCAATTGGCAATAAAATACTGGAACTGAGCCACATGCCTTCTGCGGTTGTCCAAATTCCTTCCCGAGCCATTTTATAGCCAGTATTATCAATAATATAATAAATAATAAACATAATAACCGAAATTACAATTGGAGTTCCTAAACCACCTTTACGGATAATTGCGCCAAGGGGTGCACCAATAAAGAAAAATATAAGACATGCAAACGAGAGCGTAAATTTTCTATTCCATTCAATTTGATGACGTCTAACATAGCTTATAGGCTCATCAAGCATCATCTCGTTATATTTAATTAAATCTTTCATCGATTTAGCTTTTTCTATTGAAACTCCACATGCACGCACCATAGATTCTTGACTTAATGATACAAAAAGTGAATCGGGATCGACTTCAGATTTGTTCTTTATTTCGCTGATTGTTAGCAGATTCCCGGGGATTTCTTCTCTCCCAAGAAAATGAGTTCTAACTACTTCTTTTCCTTGTTCCTGACCCCTAAGTGTTGCTATTTTACTTACTGAATCGATTGATTGTGAGAGTTGTTTGATATTTTTACTAACGTGTTGGTCATTCAATAGTGACTCATCAAAGCGATTGAATTCTGTATCAAAATCAAGTAGAATTTCTTTGAGTTTAAAGGTTTCGCGTCGATATGGAACACTTGAAGATGAGTTGTTTATGCGTTGTTTCTTTAAATTTTCAAAACTTTCTCCATCGTATAATGTGAGTAACAAGTATTTATTGTCTTTTGAGAATTGAACACGTCCAGAGTCGGCTACCATTACAGTGGCATTGTCAAACCCGCCAGAAAAATCATATATCATCATGTCTTTCAGTAGTTTGTTCTGTTTTTGACGGACATAGATATTCACTCCATTAATACCAGAATAAAACTCACCAACAGGAATATCAAATTCGGGGGATTTTTGCTTCAGCGAAAAGATGAGTGTCCATAATTTGGTCTGAGCAATGGGAAGTACATAATTTGAAAAGTAAAATGCACCTACACAAACCATGGCTATGAATATAATGAGCGGACGCATAATTCTTAGCAGTGAAATTCCTGCCGCTTTCATGGCAGTAAGTTCAAAGTTTTCGCCCAAATTACCAAAAGTCATCAAAGATGCCAATAGTATGGCCAAAGGTAAAGCCATGGGAACCAGCGAAAATATGGCATATAAGAAAAATTCAGCCAATACAGACCAGCTAATTCCTTTTCCAACTAATTCAGCCACGTGTTTCCACAAAAACTGCATCAACAGTATGAAGATGCAGATGAGAAACGTCATCAAAAAAAGCGTAACAAAGTTTTTAAATAAGTAAGAATCTATTTTTTTAATTCTAAACATGCCTATTTTTTTTCGAGCAACAAAATTACTGCAAAAAGTTCAATAATCAACAATTTGAATTGAGAAAATAGTATAATATCAAATTGTTCTTTATCAGTATTTTGCAAAAAAACCACTCGAAGTTTTCCATCGAATGGTTTCCACCTAATTATATTATTTCAAATACTATATGAGATTATATTTTCAAGAAAGTAATTTGAATAACTAAATTGAAATTTGATAACGAATTATTATCTGGTTTATATTGAATATATTAGATGCCGGTTTTTCTTCTTAGTACCTCTATTTGTTTGTTCCAAAGTAATGTTAAATCTTCGGTTTCGTCCGGCTCTGCAAAATCTGTAACAATTAGCGTTAAATCTCCTGTAATTTCAACCAACCCTATTTTTAACTCAAAAAAGCAATCGGTGTCTTTGTCTTCTTCCCATTGAAAACGGATATTGTAATTGGGTTTTGATTCGATGAACATAGCAGTCTGTTCATATTTTTCCCACGAAAAAGTATATTCGTTTTCATTTACCGTAACTCCATCTGCAAACCATTCCGCTAGTCCTAAAGGTGTACCAATTGAATTCCAAAGTACATTAATCGAAGCAGATTTTAGTTGATATTCAATTGTAAATTTAATCTTTTCCATAAAAAAATTGTTTTGGCCTTGAAATGGGATTTAAAATTAACGGTTTTGTCCATTTCTTCTTTTCGTTCGCAATGTAGTCATAATTTTTCACAAACCACTTTAAAAATGCAACTTTTTTTAGAAAAATAATTTACATTATCACAAACAATTCTATTCTATTTCGGAGTTGTATTTTTTTATGGCTTAAATATTTACATCATTTCAAGCATTTAAACTGCTTTTTTCAAAACACAACGGTAGCAATTGTTTTACATTTTCAATCATAATTACTTGCTCGGTGCCATAAAGTAGAATGCGAATGTTTTTCTCGTATCGCATTTCTGTTTCCAAAAGTACTTGGCGGCATGACCCACAAGGTGTTACAGGCTCGGCCAGAAACTTGTTGTTCGTAAATGCAGCTATTGCCAATGTGATTGGTGCAACATTTGGATATTGGGCATTGGCATAAAACATGGCTACCCGTTCTGCGCAAAGTCCTGACGGATAGGCGGAATTTTCCTGATTACTACCTGAAATTATTTCACCATTTTCCAATTCTATTGCCGCACCAACATGAAAGCCTGAATAGGGTGCATATGCTTTATGAACTTGTTCTTTGGCCTTGTTTAATAGTTGTTGATCCTCAATACTTAGTTCATCAAAATGATAAATGGTGATTTTTGATTCTATCGTTTTTTTTTGCATGATTCATTCATAAATTAGTTAGTCATTCAAGATGCCTGTGTTAAAATAAATCTGTGTTTATTTTGTTTCTGCACAAAAATATAAAATTATCTAATCAAAACGGTCTATTCAAGTAAATAGTTTTAAATTTGTAGCAAAATAAAAATAATAATTTTAAGAATGAAAATCAAAATTGCAAGTGTTTTATTAGTGAGTTTTTTGTTTTTTAGTATGTTAGCTGTGTCTCAAAGTCTTAATAAAGCCTATCTATCGTACATTGACCAATACTGCCAATTGGCTCAAAGACAACAAAAAGAACATAGAATTCCATCAAGTATAATTTTAGCTCAAGGCTTGTTAGAATCTGGTGCTGGTCAAAGTATCTTATCGAAATCATCCAATAATCATTTTGGTATAAAATGTTCGGATTGGAATGGTGACAAATTTTTTTGGGATGATGATGAAAAGGGCGAATGTTTTAGAAAATACGATAAAGTGTTGGATTCTTACGAAGATCATTCGGCTTTTTTAATAAATAGAACCAGATATGCATTTCTGTTTGTCTTAAAACCAACCGATTATGAAGGTTGGGCTTTTGGATTGAAGAAAGCAGGTTATGCCACCGATCCAACCTATGCGTTCAAACTCATTTCAATTATTGAAAATTATGGTTTGCATAAGTTAGATTTGGCAGATAATTATGCAAGCAGTAATTCCGAAAATGTAGCTTCAAGTAATAGTGTAAATGTGAACAACACTTCTGGTACAATGGGTTCGATATCGGCTTTTGTTAGCCATATAGTGAAGAAAGTGAATGGTGTAAGATTTGTAAGTTCCCTCCCCGGAGATTCTTATCGCACTTTGGCTGATGAATTTAATATGAGTGAATATCGACTTCGGAAATATAACGATGACAATTCTACAAATCAATTAGATACAGGCAAACGTATTTTTATATCTGCAAAAAAGAACAAAGCACCTAAAGATTGTCCTTCTCACAGAGTAACTGAAGGTGAGTCAATGTATAGTATTTCACAAGATTACGGAATTAAAGTTGTTGAATTATATGCACTCAATAACCTTCCTTTAGAGACTGGAGCCGTTTATGGCAAAGTGTTATTGTTGAGATAATTTTTCATCTTATAAACTACCGAACGAATATTTTTATAATTCTGACTCTTTCCAAATGCGAAAAAAAAATACTGAATTGTTGAGTGATGTTATCAGACAAGTTCTTAAAGAGCAACATCTTGATAAAGCATTGTATGAAAAAAGATTGATAGATGCTTGGCCTTTGGTATTGGGAAACAATATCGTACAATATACTTCTGATTTAAGTATCAAAAATAGAGTGCTTTATGTTGCCTTGACATCTTCAGTTCTTCGCCATGATTTATTTCTTTCGCGCAATGAAATTAAAAATTCATTGAATAGACAAGTTGGAGAAGAGGTGATTGTGGAAATTGTGTTTCGTTAAATTGTATTTGTTACTTAGTGCTTATGAATAATTTACAACACTAATAATAGTATTTATCACTTTTGTAACTATTGAAAGCTGTTTAATCTTAACATACAATTAGTCATCATGGCTTGTGTCTTCAAGCTTTTGCGTTGCAAAATGTGATTATAAATTGCCAAGATTAGAAAAATAAAAACTTCAAATATTATCGAATATACAAGGGAATGAAATACTAATGTACATTTTTGTTGCTTATAAAGCTTAAAAAAAGTGATAAATTGTATTTTGTGAACTACTTTCAACTTGTTAGCTATTGTTATTATCCTTAAATGACTATATTTGCAGCAAGTATTATGACTGTAGCAATGCAGCCAATTATAAAAAACTAAATATTAATTGAAAATGGAAGAATTAGTAAACAAGATTAAAGCCGGATTTGAAGCATTTGCTACAGATGCAAATTTGCAAGTTGAGAAAGCCAATAAAGCTGCTGGTACTCGTGCACGTAAAACTTCTCTTGATTTGGAGAAACTTTTGAAAGAATTTAGAAAAGTATCAGTAGAAGAATCAAAGAAATAATAGTTGTTTTCTTCACTATTAAACTAAGCTTTCCCTTCATCGGGAGAGCTTTTTTTTTGTGTTAAAGATTAATTCCAAATTTAGCAAGGAAATTTGTATTTGCCTTTTCGTCTGAAATTAACGTATTTGTAAATGCAATTTTGTAAATTTACTAAAGTAAAATATATGCTTTTTATTTACAAAATGTACCTATAGTAATCCGTATCCGATTAAATTGCTAACTTTGCAATCGTTATAAAGAAAAATTTAATTAGAATGAAAGGAAATGATAATACTGCGGTGCTTTTGATGCATTGCCCTGATAGGCCTGGTATTTTGGCCGTTGTTACTGAATTTATTAATCAACACAAGGGAAATATTCTTTATTTAGACCAATACGTAAACCGCGAGGAAAAAGTGTTTTTTATGCGGGTGAAATGGGAGTTGGATGAGTTTCAGATTCCTAAAGAGAAAATTGGTGAGTACTTTGAAACACTTATTGCGACTCGTTTTAGCGTTGAATTTCGTCTTTATTTTTCGGATGTGAAACCACGGATGGCAATTTTTGTTTCTAAAATGTCACATTGTTTGTACGATTTGCTGGCACGCTATTCAGCAGGTGAATGGCATGTTGAAATTCCGCTAATTATTAGTAATCACCCTGATATGGAAGCTGTTGCCAAACGTTTCGATATTGAATACCATGTTTTTCCTATTACTAAAGAAAATAAAGTTGAACAAGAAGCGCTTCAGTTGGAATTATTGAAAAAACACGGAATTACATTTTGTGTATTGGCTCGATACATGCAAGTGCTTTCCGCTGATTTTATTTCACATTATCCCGATCGTGTTATCAATATACATCATTCTTTCTTGCCGGCCTTTGCTGGTGCAAAACCTTATCACGCTGCACATGAACGTGGTGTGAAAGTAATTGGTGCCACCAGTCATTACGTAACCAGTGATTTGGATGCAGGCCCAATTATTGACCAAGATGTTACGCATATTTCGCACAAAGATACTGTAGAAGAGCTGATTAAAAAAGGACGTGATTTGGAAAAAATCGTTCTTTCTCATGCCGTCGAAAAACACATTGAACGTAAAATCTTGGCTTACAAAAACAGAACTGTTGTTTTTCAATAAAAGTTTGTTTGAGTTCAATTATTTGAATCAATATGTTTGAACTCTCTTTTCTATTTGCAATTTTCATTATTTCAATAGTAATCCCAGATAGCTATCGGGAGTAAATGAATATATTGAAATAAATAATAAATTATGGAAGTAACAAGATTATTTGATTTGCAGGATAATTATCTCGAGAAATATCCAACACAAGATGCCGCATTGGTCTGTAAACGCGAAGGTGTTTGGCTAAAGTTCAGTATTCAAGAATATGTAGAATTGACAAACTACATGAGTTATGGTATGATGCAATTGGGTATTATTCCAGGCGATAAAGTGGCAATAGTAAGTGGTAACCGCCCTGAATGGAACATGCTAGATTTTGCAGCCATGCAAATTGGTGCCATCTCAGTTCCGATTTATCCCACTATCAGTCAGGATGATTACCGACATATTCTGAATCATGCCGAGATGAAAATGATATTCATTGAAGGCAAGGAATTGCGCAAGAAGTTACAACCCATACTACCTGAGATTCTGTCGTTAAAGGAAATATTTACATTTGTAGATCAGGAAAGTGAGTATAAATTTCTGGATCAATTGGTGGAATTGGGCAAACTAAATCCACAACCCGAAAAACTCGCAAACCTTAAAGCAGCCATTCAACCTAATGATTTAGCTACTATTATTTACACTTCGGGCACTACCGGAAACCAGAAAGGCGTAATGCTTTCGCACAATAATATCCTTGAAAATGTAAAAAATATATCTGCCATACCCTCGGAATGGAGTAATAAAGCTTTGAGTTTCTTGCCGCTTTGCCACGCATACGAACGGATGTTGGTTTATTTGTACCAATACTTGGGAATGTCGGTATATTATGCCGAAAGCCTCGGAACTATAGCCGAAAACATTAAAGAAGTACAGCCAACCATGATGTCGTGTGTGCCACGATTGTTGGAGAAGATTTACGATAAACTATTTCTGGCTGGCAAGAAGCTTCCATTTTTCAGCAAATTGATTTATTATTGGGCTTTCAATTTGGCCACTCGATATCAATTGGAAGGTATGAGTAAAGCGTATATGATGGAATACAAAATTGCCGAAAAATTGGTATATTCAAAATGGAGGACAGCTATTGGTGGAAATTTCGATATTGTTGTTTCGGGTGGTTCGGCCATTCAGCCACACATTGCTTCGTTTTTTACTGCCATTGGAATGCCTGTTTTTGAGGGTTATGGTCTGAGCGAAACGTCTCCCGTAATTTCTGTTCATCAACGCGTTAAACATGGCCGAAAATATGGAACCGTGGGATTGCCAATAAATGGGGTAGAAGTAAAATTAAGTGAAAGGGATGAAATTACTTGTCGAGGACACAATGTGATGTTGGGCTATTACAAAGATCCAGAATTGACTGCCGAAATGATTGTGGATGGTTGGTTTCACACCGGCGACACTGGGAAGTTTACCTCTGAAGGGCAATTGATAATTACTGGCCGGTTGAAAAGTATTTTCAAAACCTCTTTTGGAAAGTATGTCAACCCTCAAGCACTGGAATCGAAATTCACCGAATCTCCACTGATTGAAAATATGATAGTGGTTGGTGAAAATATGAAATTTCCTGCAGCATTGATTTCACCAGACTTTGTTTACCTAAAATCGTGGTGTCATATCCATAAAATTAAATATACTACCAATGCTGAAATGATTGAACATCCTAAAGTTGTGAAACGATATAAGGACGAAGTGAAACATTCAAATCATTTTTTTGGAGATTTTGAGCACATAAAACGCTATCAATTAGTAGCTGAAGAGTGGACACAACAAACTGGTTTTCTTTCACCGACGCTAAAAATTAAAAGAAATGTGATAGAAGCACATTATGCAGACAATATCGAGAAATTATTTAGAGTCTGTTTATAAAGTCCTATATTTTTTGCTTGATTTTATTAATCCATTTTTTTTTGAATAGTTTTCATTTACAGAATTCATTTTTTACAGTTTTGAACTTACACATGCTGGGTAAAT
>Ga0247844_1009439_pt1 | contig 10178 bp, 7 predicted proteins | sample LaCtaG_FD_192421 | JGI IMG/M metagenome (GOLD analysis project Ga0247844, IMG submission 192421) | Freshwater microbial communities from meromictic Lake La Cruz, Castile-La Mancha, Spain - LaCruzMarch201714.5m_1 | ecosystem: Environmental > Aquatic > Freshwater > Lake | place: Spain: Castile-La...
TCCCCAAACGTTTGGCAAGTGGCACACAGATAAGTGCCGCCGCGAGGTACACTACAGCCTGACCGAGTATGCTGTCGATCATGGCTGCTCCTTGTTGGTCAAGTCCGCAATCCAGTCATTGAGAAAGTCGTACCCTTTGTACAAGTTCAGAGAAGGGGATTGAGCCAGCCTGACCAGAACCTGACTGTACTGTTCAACGTAGTCCGCCAGCATGCCGTCTGTCAGCCGGTAGGTACCCTGAACTACATAGGGGGGGAGCCATGTCATCCGACAGAGGTATGCCGCCTGCTGCAGCGGGAACAGCAGTTCAGGCATGGTGTGACGGTTGAATCCGCCGTGTGAGTAACTTTCACGCGAGCCGCCGGAGGTGATGGTTGCGAAAACCTGTTTGCCTTCCATGTGGTTGCCCTCCGCGCCATGAGCCCAGCCATGCTCCAACACAAGATCCATCCACTGTTTGACCATGGCGGGCGGACCATACAGAAACAAAGGGTAATGCCAGACTATGATCTGGTGTTCCAGCAGCAGTTCCTGTTCACGGGCAGTGTCAACGTTGAAATCGGGATATAGCTCGTAGAGATCATGGATGGTAATGCAGTCCAGACGGTGAATACCTTCAAGCAGCGCCTTGTTGACCCGTGACTTTTCATAGCGCGGATGTGCGAATAAAATGAGAATTTTCTTCATGCGGTACTTGCGCCTTTCGTGGATAACAGCTCAATTATGCCCGCTCCAATCCAGCAAAGCGTACCATAAGTTTTTTCGGGCCTGCGGAATTGAACCAGACAATCACTTTTTGCCCCTCGTCCTCCCCTTCAACTTTGCGGATGGTGCCAACGCCGAATTTGGGGTGACGCACTTTCAAACCGATGTAAATGCCTTCCCGTTCTTCGTCCGGTTCCGGGATGGTTTCTACAGCGTCAGCATAAGCATCAGCAATCGCCGACAGGTTGTGAGGTGATTCGTGAGTGGCGAAATTTTTTCGAGATTGCGACAGGCTCACTCCATCGCCACGTTCAGGGGACTGCCTGTTTGTCGGATAGGGGTCGCAGTAAGGAAATTGTTCTGCGGCTGAGAGGAGTCGAAGGCCATCATCCAGCAACTCATGAGGAATGTCCTTTAAAAAACGTGATGCTTTGTTATTTTGCTCCTGGCCGAACATGTATCTCCGACGGGCATTAAGCAGATAGAGCCGCTCGCGCGCCCGGGTCATGCCGACGTAACAGAGACGCCGCTCCTCCTCCATGCCGTTCTGATCATCCAGAGATCGGACGTGCGGGAAAAGGCGCTCTTCCATGCCGATCATGAAAACGGCCTTGAACTCAAGCCCCTTGGCGGCGTGCAGCGTCATCAGGGTTACCGATGGCTGCCCTGTCTCCCCCTGTTCAAGATCCGAAACAAGTGACACCTGTTCGAGAAATTCGGACAGACCTGCTCCGGGGTTCTTCTCGCTGAACTCCCTGATTGCGGCCAGAAGCTGCTGAAGGTTCTCCAGCCGCTCGGCATCGTCCTTGTCGTGGCTGTTCTCCAGTCGCTCCAGGTAACCGCTCCCCTCCATAACCGCCTGGGCCAGTTCCTCAAGGCTGCTTGTAGCGGCAATTTTGCGAAAACCATCCAGCAGAGCCATAAAGGCAGCGACCTTGCCACGCGGTGCGGCGCTTAACAGCCCGTCACAGGTGGCATCCTGCAGAGCGTCAAAAAAAGTCCTTCCATGCCGGAAAGCCTGGAGCGATATCTTGTCAACCGTTGTATTGCCAATGCCGCGTGCCGGGACATTGATGATCCGCTTGAGTGAAACCTCGTCAGCCGGATTATCCAGCACTCGCAGATAAGCGAGAATGTCCTTGACCTCCATGCGGGAGTAGAAGCGAACGCCGCCGACAATGTGATATGGAAGGGCACTCCCTACGAGCGCCTCCTCAATCAGACGTGATTGGGCATTGGTGCGATAGAAGACAGCCACATCATCCAGCGGAATTCCGCAGTTTATCAGTTGACTGATCTCACGGCTGACGAAGCGGGCTTCCTCACGATCCGATTCTGCCTGCACGTAGCGGATTTTCTCACCTGCCGGATTCTCAGTCCAGAGCGTCTTCCGCTTGCGACCGCAGTTATGTTTGACAATCGCACCGGCTGCCGCCAGGATGGTGGAGCTAGAGCGGTAGTTCTGCTCCAGACGGATGATTTTGACACCAGGAAAATCCTTTTCGAATTCAAGGATATTACGGATATCGGCCCCTCGCCAGGAGTATATAGACTGGTCGTCGTCACCAACCACACAGAGGTTTTTACGCTCTCCGGCCAGCAGGCGGATCAGGTTATACTGCACCGGGTTGGTATCTTGATATTCGTCCACCAACAGCCATTGAAACCGTTCCTGATAGAAACTGCAGACCTCAGGAAACCGGGTCAGAAGACGCACAACCTGAATCATCATGTCACCGAAGTCGAGGGCGTTACATTTTTTAAGGCGTTCCTGATAGGCAGTATATATTTCTACGACCTTCCGTTTATAGACATCGCCAGGCGAAACGGAACCGATATCCTCCGGAAAGAGCCCCCGGTTTTTGAAGTCGTCGATCCGTCCGGAGATCACATTAACGGCAAAGCGTTTTTCATCCAGATCCATCTCGGCGATAACGTCCTTCAAAAGCCGGTCGCTGTCGCGATCGTCATAAATGGCAAAAGATGATTGAAAGCCGAGATGATGGATATCGCGGCGGAGAATGCGACCGCAGGCGGCGTGAAATGTCGAGATCTGCGGGACATCGCCGCCGCCAAGCAATTTTGCGACACGCTCGGCCATTTCCCTGGCGGCCTTGTTGGTGAAGGTTACCGCAAGGATATTCCAGGGACGTACACCCCTTTCGCGAATCAGGTAGGCTATCCGGTTGGTTATGACGCGGGTCTTGCCCGAACCGGCTCCGGCCAGGATCAGCATAGGCCCGTCGCCGTACAGCACAGCTTCTCTTTGTGGGGGATTGAGGTTGGAAAGAAGGTTCATAGGGGAAAATTTATACCCATTTATAGCTCATATCAAGTATAACCGTACGTATATATAATTGACCGGAGGCAGACATGGCAATATCTCTCGATTTTAGCGGCAAAGTGGTAGTTGTCATAGGCGGAACAAGCGGCATTAACCGGGGCATAGCAGAGCTGTTCGCCACTCATGGCGCAAAGGTGGCGGTTGCCAGCCGAAAACAGGAAAAGGTTGACGATACGGTGGCACGGCTCCAACAGCTTGGAGCGGATGCTATGGGGTTCGCTGCTGATGTTCGCGAGCTGGAAGCGCTGGAAGCTGGTCTGCAGGCTGTACATGAGCAGTTCGGCGATTTTGATGTCGTCGTCTCCGGTGCCGCCGGCAATTTCCCGGCTCTTGCCAATGATCTGAGCGGGAATGCCTTCAAATCGGTGGTAGATATCGATCTGCGCGGTACCTTTCATGTGATGAAGTCGGTATACCCGCATCTCAAAAAACCGGGAGCGAGCGTCATCAATATCTCCGCGCCACAGGCTTTCATTCCGATGAAGGCACAGCTTCACGTCTGCGCAGCCAAAGCCGGAGTTGACATGATCACTCGGACTTTGGCACTTGAGTGGGGAGCAGCAGGTGTCCGCGTCAACTCTGTTGTACCGGGTCCGATAGATGGCACGGAGGGGATGGCACGCCTTGCCCCAGATGAGAATATCAGAAAAATGGTGGCACGGAGCGTGCCTCTCGGGCGACTTGGAACCCCTGAGGACGTCGGCAACGCCTGTCTGTTTATGGCATCTGATCTCGGGAGTTTTGTAACCGGGGCGATTCTTCCGGTAGATGGCGGCTGGTGCCAGAACAGTTGCGGAGGTATGAGCGATTATCTTGGAGCCGCTGCAACCCGCAAACCGGGCTTGAAATAAAATTCATACCAGAATACGCCTGAACATCAATTAAACCAGGCGGTAAAGAAATCATCTGGCGGTAGTGGGCGACCATAGAAGTATCCCTGAGCTTGACGGCATCCCTCTTTGATCAGAAAATCAGCTTCCGTCTCATTTTCTATGCCTTCAGCTATAGTATTAAGTCCGAGGGCATTGGCCAGGGCTATGATCGCACGAACTATGGCTTCACGACTTGGATCGGCTGTTACATCTGTAATAAACGAGCGATCGATTTTGAGTTTTTGAATCGGCAATCGGCTTAGATAGCTTAGCGAAGAGTATCCGGTGCCGAAGTCGTCAATCGCAAGCTCCACTCCAAGCCCACGCAAATCGTCCAGTAAAGCCAGCGCCTGATCGTTATTCATGATGGCTGATTCTGTAACCTCCAATTCAAGCCTCAATGAGTGCAACCCGGTTTCTTGCAGGATACGGCTAACCGTTTCTACAATGTTTCCATGCTCCAACTGTTTAACTGAAAGATTTACTGAAATGCACGGGAGCTCTAAGCCGCATCGTTCCCACTCTTTGACCTGTTGACAGGCGGTTTTCAATACCCATTCCCCAAGAGTCGAGATGAAGCCGATATCTTCGGCAATCGGGATAAAACTGACCGGTGATACGGTGCCTAATTCAGTGTTGTGCCAGCGCACCAACGCCTCTGCGCCAGTCAGTTGTCCCGTTACAAAATCCACCTGCGGCTGGTAATGCACAGATAACTCACTACGCTCGATGCTTCGACGAAGCAGCCTCTCAATGCGTACACGCTCCTGAACATGCTCGCTCATTTCGTGTGAGAAGAAATGGTATGTGTTACGTCCGTGGCTCTTGGCATGATACATTGCGGTATCTGCATTTTTCACCAGCGTAGTTGAGTCTTGTCCATCCGTTGGAAATATACTGATGCCAATACTGGCGGATATGTTGGTTTCATATCCGGAAATCGTGAATGAGCGGTTCAGAAGCTCAAGATATTTTTCAGTAATTTCTTTCACATAGCTCAATCCATCAATTCCGTTTAGTAACAGGATGAATTCATCACCGCCGATCCTCGCCAGCGTATCTGACTCGCGTACATGAACGATGAGATCTTGCGCAACATTTTTCAGTAGCTCATCTCCAAGAACGTGTCCCAGTGTATCGTTGACTTTTTTGAAGTGATCAAGATCAATAAAAATAACAGCCAGTTGCCTGTTATCACGCTCTGCCAGCTCTATGTTTTGTTTCAGGAGATTGTTGAATAACAGACGGTTCGGCAGATTTGTAAGCATGTCGTGGTGTGCAATGAAATCCAGTGTTTCCTGTGATTTTTTGATGTCGCTTATATCACTGAAAACTCCTACAAAATGTCCGATGTTGCCGGTTGAATCCCTGACAACCCCGATTGTCAGCCGCTCAGGATATATTTCACCATTTTTCCGCTTATTCCAGATTTCTCCTACCCACTGACCTGTCTGCGCAAGTGACTCCCATAAATCAGCATAAAACTGTGCTTCATGACGTCCCGACTTTAATATTCGGGGATTCAGTTGCCGGACTTCTTCCAATTCATAGCCGGTAATATGGACAAAAGCTCTGTTAACAGCCAGAATTCTATTTTCCGAGTCGGTGATGATTACACCCTCAACAGTATTTTCAAAAACCTTTGCTGACAGACGCAGCCCTTCTTCAGCGCGTTCACGCTCTGTAATCTCGATCTGCAGTGTACGGTTCAACTCCTGCAACTCAAAAGTTCGCTCGTTTACACGCTGATCCAGTAGCAGGTTATCCTCCTCAATGCGTGTCAGCGAATCCTTCAGTTGAGTTTCCTGGTCACGAATGATGAACTTTGCGCGTCTTACCACAAGATAGAGCAGGCTGTACAGCAGACCCAAAACACAAATCACAGTCAATGCGACAAGCCATTTGGTACGCTTTACTTCAGCCAGAAATGGCGTGATATCGGAATAAAGCTCAAAGACACCCTCAATACGGTTACTGTTTTCCGGTTTAAACGGAATGTAAGAAGATAAAAGGTCTCGCGACTCGATCTCTCCATCAAAGGCACTGAACTTATTGCGATGGGTCATCTCACTCGCAATTTCCCCTTTTAAAGCTGCGAGCATACCGGCATTATTGCTTTTATTCTCACCTATCTGTTTGGTCTCCGTTGAGAATACGGTCAGTCCATCCGTATTGTAGACCTTGACCTTAACAACGGATGTGTTCTTCATCAGGGCAACGACTTCACGGCGCAGGAGCGCTATTTCATGGCTATTCGGATCAATCGGTCTGCTGGTATGATTCTTGGAGAGCAAAGGCGAGAAATGAGGCCAGAGGGCATTGCCAAACACTTTTGTGAGAGCCGCATTGCGGTCTTCCGCCATCTCTGTGAGAGATTTTATGGATTGGCGATGGTCAATGACACCAAGTATTACAGCGGCTACGATTATGCATAACAGACTGGCTATTGAATAGTAGCGCGTCAGGTTGAACATTTCACTTCTCCTGTAGGGCTTAAATGCTTGCCATTGTAGCATTAATGCTGATAATTATGGAAGCAATTACCGCTTAAAGATTTGCCGGTTTTCATGCACGGGTGTGCTATGCGTAAGATAGAGGAAACGCCTCATGGGAATTTCAAAATATCCTTCTGTTGTTACAATGCCGGAATCTAAAAAACCGTACCCCTCGATTCTTACCTTCCTCTGTAGCAGATTTCCTGATGTTTCCCCGGAGGCATGGGAAAATCGTATTTCTGAGGGTAAAGTCCTTGACGAAAATTCTCAGCAGATAACATTAGATGCTAAATATACTCCTAAGAAGCGCATTTTTTATTTCCGTGAAGTCACCGCTGAGCCCCTCATTCCTTTTGCAGAAAGCATCCTGTTCATAGATAACGAAATACTGGTTGCCTGTAAACCGCATTTCCTTCCGGTAACACCTGGTGGAAAATATGTTGAGGAATGTCTGTTAAATCGCCTGCGCCGAAGTACCGGAATTGAAAATCTGGCGCCACTCCACCGTATTGATCGAGAAACAGCGGGGCTCGTACTTTTTTCCGTCAACAAAAAAAGCAGAGGACGCTACGGCACACTCTTCATGAATGGCCTTGTTGATAAAACCTATCAGGCGCTTTCTAGTTGCCTGCCGGATGAGCGGATAACCTCATGGCAGGTTGAGAACAGAATAGAACCTGGTGAGCCGCGGTTCCGGATGAAAGTGACGCCCGGCATGGCAAACGCCCGCTCCAGCATCACTCTGGCTGAGATTAAGGGAGAAAAAGCCCGCTTTATCCTGAAGCCGCACACCGGGAAAACCCATCAGTTGCGGCTTCAAATGAGCGGCCTCGGCTTTGGCATCCTGAATGACCGTTTATATCCGGAACTGCAGGACGAACGGGAAGACGACTTTGCCACACCGCTCCAACTCATCGCCACAGAGCTGCGTTTTACCGACCCTCTCTCCGGCAGACAGCTAAAGTTCAGCTCCGAGCGGCAGTTGGCATGGTAACACGGCGGGCAATGCATTGAAGACACTCTTTCTGTTTCCACCACCCATTTTAAAAGTCCTGCGCATTTCAACTTGACTCCGATTCTGCATAACCTATACTCTGCCGCAAAATAAATGTATCGGGGAAATCACCTGATTACCATGCCAAACTATCCTACCCACCTCATTGCGTGCCATGAATGTGATCTGCTACAGCGAGAAATCGAATTACCACTGGGCGGGGAAGCTCATTGCCCACGGTGCGGCGCAATGCTGTACCGCAGTTCGTCCGGTACGCTCGACAATACACTTGCGTTTGCGCTGGCGGCTGCTTTACTGCTTGTCATAGCCAATGCCTATCCTCTCCTCGGAATTGATATTCAGGGAAACACCAACGCCACCCATCTTTTTGGCGCTGTTCGCTATCTCTGGAATCATGAAATGCATCTTCTCTCTCTCCTGGTCGGTGTTACCACCATGATAATACCTGCTCTTGAGATTGCCATGATGCTCTACATCCTTCTGCCGTTACGGCTCAGTATCATTCCAGCCGGTACCCCCTTCATCCTGCGGACTTTACACAGTATCAAGCCGTGGGGCATGATTGAAGTGTTCATGCTGGGTATACTCGTTTCTCTGGTAAAACTGAAAGATGACGCAACCATCATTCCCGGCGTGGCTCTCTGGTCGTTCGGCGGCTTGACGCTGATGCTTGCAGCAGTAGCCTCCTCATTCAATCCACGGGATGTCTGGCATAAAATCGGCACTGCATCCAGCAGAGAGCAGCAGCATGATTAACCTGGGGGTTACAGCGGCAGAACAGGGTCTCTATTCATGTCATGTCTGTGGTCTGCTGTCAAAGTGTCATCAGACCGGTCTTTCCGGGTTCTGCCCACGATGTGGAACCAGACTCCATCTGCGGAAAAATGACAGTATGATACGCTGCTGGGCGTTCCTCATATCCGCCTACATTCTCTATATACCGGCTAATTTGCTGACGATTATGGAAACCGGATCCCTTTTCAAGCACCGTAAAGACACCATAATGAGCGGTGTCGTTCATTTGTGGCAGACCGGCTTTGAAGGAATCGCAGCAATCGTATTTATTGCCAGTATCATGGTGCCTTTATTCAAATTATTCGTCCTTACCCTGTTGCTGGTTTCAGTGCAGCGCCGCTCGACGTGGCTTATCAGGCAGCGAACCTGGCTCTATCGAGTGGTGGAATTGGTCGGTCGCTGGTCTATGCTGGACATCTATGTTGTGACCATACTGGCAGCAGTCGTGCAGATTCAATCTCTGGCCACGGTTACTGCAGGCCCAGGAGCCATAGCCTTTGGTGCCGTTGTAGTTCTGACCATGTTCAGCGCACTATATTTTGATCCCCGCCTTATCTGGGATCCACTCCAAAAAAAGAGAACAACATGACCAACGAATCTCAACATCCCGACTTTTCTGAAATCCCCGAAGCGGTATTTCAACCCCGCCGGCGCCGTCGCCTCCAACTGGTCTGGATTATCCCGATCATCTCCGTTATTATCGGCATTTCTTTGGCGGTAAAGTCCTATCTGGAGCGTGGTACGATTATCACCATTACCTTCATGAACGGAGAGGGGCTGGTACCGGGTAAAACAAAAATAAAGTATAAGGAGGTCGAGATTGGCGAAGTTAAGGGAATTGCCATTGCCAAGGACAGATCGCATGTGGTGGTCACTGCCGAATTAGCCCCGGATGCAGAGGCTCTTCTTGCTGATGACACCCGCTTTTGGGTTGTACGCGCCCGGATAACGGGGGGGAGTATTTCCGGCCTTGGGACGCTGGTAGGCGGGACCTACATCGGGGTTGATGCAGGCAAATCTCCCGTTCAAAAAGTTGCCTTCAATGGACTTGAGCGGCCGCCGGTAGTTACTATGGACGTGCCGGGGCGGCAGTTTGTTCTGCGTGCAAAAGACATCGGCTCGCTGGATATTGCCTCACCACTTCTGTACCGCCGCATACAAGTAGGTGAGGTATTGGCATACGAACTGGACAAAGATGGCACCGGAGTAACGTTCAACGTGTTTGTCCGTGCCCCCTTTGATCAATTTGTCAAAACAAACACAAGTTTCTGGCAGGCGAGCGGAGTTGATGTGACGCTTGATGCCGGCGGTATCAAAGTTAATACGGAATCAATGCTTTCGATTCTGCTTGGCGGTATTGCCTTCCAAACGCCGGAGGAGCGCAATGAGACTCCTCCCGCACCGGCTAATACCGTATTCACCCTGTTTTCGACCAGAGAGGAGGCTGTAAAACGTCCTGACACTGTTGTCGAGAATTATGTCCTGATTTTCAGGGAGTCGGTTCGTGGCCTGCCGATCGGTGCCCCGGTTGATCTTCGAGGGGTTACAGTCGGAGAAGTCAGTAAAATTAATGTGGAGCTTGACCCGCGCCGCAATAAGTTTTCAATGCCGGTCGAAATTCAGTTTTATCCTGAACGGTTACGTGCCCGTTATCGTTCGGAATCCCGGAAGGGAACATCGGCAGATTCCCGTACCCTGCTGAATTCACTGGTTGAACACGGTTTCCGCGCTCAGCTCAGAAGCGAAAATCTGGTGACCGGCCAGATGTATGTCGCCCTTGATTTTTTCCCCAAAGCCCCTGTGGAAAAAATCAACTGGGATAAGCAGATTCCCGAATTTCCCACCATTGCCGGAAATATGGAGCAGTTTCAGACCTCGCTGATGCAAATAGTGCAGAAAATCGACAAGCTGCCCCTTGAGGAACTTTCCGGCGATGCCATCCAGACAATAAA